>OGMN01002094.1_pt1 | contig 12274 bp, 7 predicted proteins | sample 1573211 | NCBI WGS metagenome assembly OGMN01 (sample SAMEA2581876, study PRJEB24529) | metagenome | biome: Human gut stool | place: China | collected 2011
TCCATTTTTCGGAACACGAAAAACTCCAATGTCCTCAACCGGCTAAAGCCTATAACAAAAAATGGCAGATATGAGAGTTCAAATCCCATATCCGCCATTTTTTATTTCATATCTTAATCCAAAACCCTTTTTATTCCTGAACCAGCTTATGCAAGCTTACCTTCCTTGCTGTGCTTTACTTCAGCTTTCTTATTAAACAGTTCCTTACCAGATGTGTATACAATGATCACACCAAGGACCATTAACAGGATGGCAATGATCAGCTGCAGTCCCTCTACCATAAATACAGCAGTTCCTGCGCCAAATGCATTTACCAGGGCAATGGTTCTTTCAACCAGTGCAGTAAAGGTTACGCAGAGCATGATGATCAGTGGTGGGAACAGAGTCTTGTTCTCTCTTCCGGTTACTTTTAAGAATACGCACAGAGTGATCAGAACCAGTGCGCTTAACAGCTGGTTTGCGCTTCCGAACAGAGGCCAGATGTTGGAATATCCAATCTTTGTTAAGATAAAGCCACATGCCAGAGTGATAACAGTTGAGAAATACTTGTTGCAGAATAACTTTCTCCAGCCTTCTGCATGTTCCATATCATCTACACTGAACAGTTCCTGGAAAGACATACGTCCGATACGTGCTACAGAGTCAAGGCTTGTAAGAGCCAGAGCAGATACACACATGGTCATAAAGCACTGTGCTACATAAACCGGGATACCAAACATTTCCAGGAAACCTGCAACACCTGCAGAGAAGATCTGGAATGGGGTTCCTGTTGCAGCAGTTCCGTCAGCAGCTGCAGCAGCACCTGCTACGCAGAGAGCCAGAACAGCTAATAAGCTTTCCAGTACCATTGCACCGTATCCAACTTTTAACATATCCTTTTCATTGGAAACGGTCTTGGAAGAGGTACCGGAGGAAACCAGGCTGTGGAAACCGGAAACAGCACCACATGCAACAGTTACAAACAGGATTGGGAACATATCTCCCATTTTTGCATTCTTAAATCCAGTATAAACCGGAAGGTTCATGGTTGGATGAGCTACTAACAGACCTACAACAGCACCGATGATCATTCCTGCAAACATGAAAGTTGTCATGTAATCACGAGGCTGCATTAAAAGCCACATTGGCATTACAGCTGCCATAAAGATATAAGCAAAGGTCAGATAAGACCAGGTATCTTTTCCGGCTACTAACGGGAAAGCCATACCGATTGCCAGTGCTGCAACGGTGCAGGCAAGTCCGGCAACTGTTTCTTTCCAACCTGTAAGATGTAAATGCTTCTGCATTACGCCAAATACCATTGCAAATACGATGAACAGCAGGGAAATGGAACCGGCTGCGCCGTTTGTCTGTGCTGCTGCGGACAGTTCTGTTACACCGTCCTTTACGGTATACGCGTTAAATGTACCTGCTACCATGTCGGCAAATGCTGCGATAACGATCAGTGTAAACAGCCAGCAGAATAATAAGAACAGCTTACGTCCGGTCTTTCCGATGTACTTTTCGATCAGAAGTCCCATGGACTTTCCTTCGTTCTTAACACTGGCATACAGAGCACCAAAGTCTGTAACAGCGCCGAAGAAGATACCACCGATGATGACCCATAACAGAACTGGAAGCCAGCCAAATGCTGCTGCCTGGATGGCACCGGTTACAGGGCCTGCGCCTGCGATGGATGAAAACTGATGTGCGAAAACGGTCCAGCCGTCTGTAGGAACGTAGTCCTGTCCGTCTTCCATAGCAACTGCCGGTGTCTTGGCCTTAGGATCAATGCCCCATTTATTAGCCAGCCAGCGGCCATATAATGTGTAGCCTGCAAAGAGGCATACAGCTGCGATCAAAACAATTACAAGTGTATTCATAATCTTTACTCTCCTCTCATGTAATCTGTGATCTATTGTCTGTTGTTAATTCAATGTAAAACATCCAACTGCCATTTTCTATAAGCGGATCGTCACCAATTGAAAGTCAGTTGTTCCGTGCCTACGGCACTCTCACAACTGCCGCTTGGCGATACTTTCACAGTAAAAAAAGAACCCCATCTTCCCGAATACCCCAAATGGATACTCACCAAGAAGACGAAGTTCCAAACTCCGCGTTACCACTTCTTATTGCCGGTTTGCACCGACCACTCTGTCCTATCCTCCGACTCTCTGTCCGGACGAATACGCTCCCTTTTAACGGCGGGACCCCGGTCTGTCTTACTTACAGTTTCCTGTTTTCATACAGACTGCTTGCAGGTGATATCTTTTCTGTCGCGCTGCTTTCTCTCACCAACCGAAAGCTCTCTGCCATGCGTAGATACTCAGAAAAGCATTGTCCTGTTCTTCGCATTTGAATGTCTAACTCTTGAATAGTTGTCATTATAGTCCTTTTTTTCCATTTGTCAATTCCCTCTTTTTATATTTTCTTTATAATTTCTATATCTAATTTTTATAAAATATATTCCTGCAGGTTCTAATATCCTATCAAAAGCCTATGTTTTTAAGTTTTCACTGCGAATTTAACTAGGAATTTTCTTCTATATGAATTATAATAACTACAGATTTTTTAAGTGGATTTTCCCAAAAATTTTCAATGAAAACTTAAAGAGAGGATTTAAACCATTATGAAAGACTTACGTAAGCAGACACACAAAAAAATGGCCCATGGATCCGGTCACCCCATAGCAACCTGTTTTGGTATCCTGGGCTGGCTTTTCCATGGCATACTGTCTGTGATCACAGCCGGTCTTATCATCATGGCGATCGTTGGCCTTCTGATCTATGCAAAGGTAAAACCGGAATTAGACCAGTGCCGTGAGATCGCCTATGACAAACTGGCACAGATGGAACGGTCCGATTTTTCCATGCTCTCTGATACCGTTGTCTATGACAAGGCCGGAAAGCAGATCGGACTTATTAACGCAGGTCATTATCAGTATGTAGATATAAGTAAGATAAGCATGAACCTGCAAAACGGCTACATTGCCCAGGAGGACCGTCGTTTCAAGAGTCACGGCGGCGTAGACTGGATTGCCACCTTCCGGGCCGGTCTCGCTCTTGTCAAACACGGCGGCCATGTGACCCAGGGCGGCAGCACTATTACCCAGCAGGTGATCAAAAATACATATCTCACCCAGGAACGTACCTTTACAAGGAAGATCGTGGAGATTCTTCTTGCTCCTGAGATCGAGAAAAAATACTCCAAAGCTGACATTATGGAGTTTTACTGCAATACCAATTTCTACGGTCATCAGTGCTATGGCGTAGAAGCTGCCAGCCTGTATTATTTTGGAAAACACGCAAGCGATCTTGCCCCGGAAGAAGCGGCGATCCTCATCGGTATCAGCAACAGCCCTTCTGCCTATGACCCGGTAGCTCATCCGGACGCTTCCAAAGAAAAGCGTAATGATGTCCTTAACAGTATGAAAGAAGTAGGCTATCTCTCCCCAGAAGATTACGAAAAAGCAGTAAACTCCCCACTTAAGATCGTACAGCAGGAGTCTGAGGGAACGGATGAAAATTATCAGAGCAGCTATGCCATCCACTGCGCAGCCCTGGAATTAATGAAGAAAGACAACTTCCAGTTCCAGTACATTTTTAAAGATAAAGAAGATTATACCCAGTACATGGACCGGTATACAGCCGCTTATTCTGAAAAATCAGACCTGATCCGAAGCGGTGGCTTTAAGCTCTATACTTCCATAGACAGTACCATCCAGAGCCAGCTCCAGGCGCAGATTGACCAGTCTCTTTCCGGCTTTACAGAGCTGCAGGAAAATGGAAAATATGCTCTTCAGGGAGCCGGTGTCATCGTTGATAATAAGACCAACTATGTAGTTGCTATTGTAGGCGGCCGCGGCACAGAAGACAAATTTAACAGAGCTTATTTAAGTGCCAGACAGCCGGGAAGTACCATTAAGCCGCTCATCGACTATGGTCCGGCTTTTGATACCGGTGAATATTACCCTACACGCATGGTAGATGACCACAAATGGACCGACGGACCTTCCAACAGCGGCGGACGTTATTTTGGAAATGTAACAGTCCGTGAAGCTTTAAACCGAAGCTTAAACACCGTTGCATGGCAGATCTTAGAGGACATTGGCATTGATTATGGTCTGGATTACTTAGGAGAAATGCAGTTCCAGAAACTGACTTATGTGGATAATAATGTTCCTTCCTTAAGTATCGGCGGTTTTACCAACGGCGTCCGGGTCGTGGATATGGCAAAAGGCTACAGCACCCTTGCAAACGGCGGTGTATACAATGACCGTACCTGCATTATTAAGATCGAACATGAACATGACGGGGAACTGACCAAAGATTTAAAACCATCTGCCCATCAGGTGTACAGAGATGACTCTGCCTTTATGCTTACAGATGTTTTAAAAGGCACATTTACTGCAGCCTACGGCACTGGCCAGGGACTTGGACTGGACAATGATATGCCTGCAGCCGGAAAGACCGGTACTACCAACAGCAGTAAGGATACCTGGTTCTGCGGCTATACACGTTATTACACTACTGCGATCTGGGTAGGTTATGATATACCAAGAAATATGCCTGGTATCTATGGTGCCACCTATGCAGGAAGGATCTGGAAATCCGTTATGGATCAGATCCATGAGGGCTTAGAACCCTGGGATTGGATACAGCCGGAAACAGTCGAGCGCAAAGTAGACTCCAAGACCGGTATGGAAGATTATTTCAGCACCACTGCCCAGTTCCGCGCAGAACAGAGTCTTCATGAAAAAGAGCAGGAACAGTTAGAGACTACTCTTCAGGCTTCTGTAGATGCCTTTATGGAAAAGGAGATCGGATCTGTAGAAGATACTTATACTGTAAAAGACGAATACAACAGTATTACCTCCAAGCTGCCGCTGTTAGATGACGGCGAACTTCGCGCCAGTCTTTTAGAGAAGGTGGAAAGCCGGTATGACTACTTTAAGGAGATCATTGCCGGTATGAGCGATGAGATCAGCCGGTATGAAGCGGTTCAGGCAGAGGAAAAGAAACAGGCACAGGAACAGGCTGCAAAAGACGCAGAAGCCAAACGTGCCCAGGAAGAAAAGGCAGTAAAGAAACAGACCTTTATGCAGGCCTTAGAGCGGATCGAAAATCTGGAATACCAGGAAACAGATGCCGAAGATCTGGTATCTGATGCTATCGACAAACTTTCCCTTGTTGCAGGTGATGATGAGGAAGCCTCCCTTTCTGCAAGGCTCCAGGCTGCCATCTCCCGTATCACCACTCTTCCAACGGAAAGTGAGTGGAATGCTGCCCAGGCTGAAATGCAGGTACAATCCCAGCAGCGTCAGCTGCGCTCCGCTTTAAGTAAGGAACAGTATAAGTGGAACAATGCAGAAATCTATGGACCAGGAGGCAGAGGCGATGAAAACTAAGAAAATACTGTGGCCTTGGGCAGAACGCCAGATAAAAGGTAAAAAGAAGACTTCTGGACAGCCTGTCTTCGGGTCTGCAAATATGGTACAGGACAACACAGGGAATGAAGTTTTTGACAATACAGAAATCCCCTATGACTCCCGTCCCATTGAGATCAGTGAATGGTTCCACACCTTCATGTGCATGAACATTCCCATTTACGGCTGGTTCTAAAACTGGCCCGCCAGCCAGAACACAACAAAATGCAGGACTTTGCAAGAGCTTATCTTTACTATAAAATGGTCTTTCTTGCCGTGTCACTGGTGATCGTGATCCTGCTTCTGATCGTGGGAATTATTGGGATCAATAAATTATTTGCGTATATGGAATTGCTATAGTGTTATAGGATTTAAAAAAATAAGGGCTGCCGTTTAATCATCCAAAATAGATGATCAAGCGGCAGCCCCTATCTGTATTTTTTCCTCATAGATGGGAAACTTATTACTTTACTTTCCTTCCAGTTGCGCGATCCGCGCTTTCAGCTGACGGATCTCTTCATCCTTCTCACTTAACAGCCGGTCTCTTTCTTCCAGTTTGCGCTTCTGCTCATCGATGAACATCTGGATCATCTTCTGGTCCATCATGCCCTCGATGATATTTCTAAGTTCATCAACGGTCTCACCGGCATTTTTTCCTTCTTCATCGATGACGATATCCGCATATTTCTCATAATAAGGAACTCGCTCATTGTACAGGTCACGTAAGGTAAAGCCCGGTTTTAAAGCAACACCACGGTCTACTACGTTTCCGATACGCTTTTCCATTTCCTCATAACTCATTTTCAGGTAAACGATCTCACTGATCTCCTTTAAATGAGCCATCGCTTCTTCCCCGTAAATAACGCTGCCGCCAGGAGCGATCACAGACATTTTCGCTTCCAGACCTGCATTAATGCGGTTCTCTACTTCCAGAAAGCCGTCCATGCCCTCGTCAGCGATAATTTCCTTTAACAGTCTTCCTTCTTTTTCCTGGATCACAATGTCCACATCAATAAAAGAAAATCCCAGTCTCTTTGCAAGAAGCACACCTACGGTACTTTTACCGGATGAAGGCATGCCGATCATAGTAATATTCGGCTTCATTTTTTCGTTTCCTCCTTATGAGCAATGGCGCGAACTAACGTTTTTTCTTCTTTTTGGCAGGTTTGCGTACAGAATATCCGAAACTTCCAAGCTTCTTACCCAGTTCAAAATATTCTCCGTGGGAATAAGCAGTCAGTCCGGAAGCATTCAGGTTAAACTTGCCGCGGTCATCCATATACTGATTGTCAATGGTCACACCTACAACCTTTGCCAGGAACATATCATGGCTTCCCAGCTCTTTTACCTCTGTTACCTTGCACTCAATATTTACAGGGCTTTCCTCAATACCAGGTGCTTTTACATAACGGGATGCCTGAGGCGTCAGACGGGTCTCGGCAAATTTATCCACATCACGGCCGGATTTTACGCCACAGTAGTCGGTAGCCCGAACCAATCTCTTATTTACCAGATTGATGACAAATTCCCCTGTCTCTTTGATGATATCATGGGAATAACGCTCTTTCCGCACAGAAATAGAAACCATAGCCGGGTCAGAGCAGATGGTTCCGGCCCAGGCAACGGTAATGATATTCGGTTTTTCCCCTTCTCTTCCACAGCTTACCATAACAGCGGGAACGGGATACAGCATGTTTCCCGGCTTCCAGTATTCTTTACTCATTTTTTCTATCCTTTCTTGATCTGATCCCTATTCCTGCTCTGCTAACATCAGTTCCGGGATCAGCTGCTTCTTTCTGGAAACAACTCCCGGCAGACGCAGTACCGGCTCCTTTAAGCCTTCCTCTTCTAACAGTTCAATATCCTGGTGGAATGCCTTTCCTGCCAGCTGCAGGGCTCCCTGTCCTTCACAGATCAGTTCGGTTGTCTCTGTCAATATATTCGTCAGCATAAAGAATATCATATCCAAGCCATTGTTTTCCAGTGCTTTTTCCATAAATGCTTCCATACGACCCTTTAACTTGTCCAGTTCCCCACCATTTAAGGAAGTGATCTGTCCAACACCAATGGTCACCTTGCCGGAAGTAAAGCGCTTGAAATCCTGATAGAAGATCTCTTCGTCACTCTTATCCTTTAAATTGCTTCCTGCACTGAACATTTCCATTGCATATTTTTCAATATCAATGCCTGCAATATCAGCCAGCGCTCTTGCTGCCATCTCATCCACCGGAGTACAGGTTGGAGAACGGAACAGCAATGTATCAGATACAATGGCACTGCATAACAGTCCCGCAATCTTCGGCTCTACTTTAATACCGGCCTCCTGATACATCTGATAGATAATGGTAGCAGTACAGCCTAAAGGCTGGTTGCGGAAAAATACCGGTGACATAGTCTGGATGGTTCCCAGACGGTGATGATCGATGATCTCCAGGATCTCAGCATTTTCAATACCAGCCACTGCCTGATTCTTCTCATTGTGGTCTACTAAAATAACCTGTTTTCCTTTTGCGCCAAGTAAGTTTCTGCGGGAGATCATCCCCAGATAATAGCCATCCTTGTCAAGGATCGGGAAATCACGGTGACGTTTACTTGCCATCACTTCACGGATCTCATCAATATAATCATCACTGTTAAATGTGATTAGATGCTCTCTTGTCATAAAGTAGCTGATCGGCATGCTCTGGTTGATGAGACGGGCTGCTGTATAAGTATCATAAGTAGTTGCAATGATCGTACAGCCTCTTTCCTGGGCGATCTTTTTAATGGTCATGGAAACAGCTGCGCCTTCGCACACGATGATACAGTCAGCTCCCATTTCAATGGCACAAAGCTGGGACTCATAACGGTTTCCTAAAATAACCAGGTCATGTGGTTCAATGTAAAATTCCATCAGATCCGGGTTTGCAGCTGCGATCAGTACTTTTCCCTGGTCGAAATAAGCTTCTGCGCTTCCGATGATCAGTTCTGCTTCCAGTGTCTCAATAATATTAGAATACTGTGTATTTGCCTTTGACAGAATGCTGCTGTCATAAATATTCATGTAGGTCTTGGTGATGTCTCCTACTGTGATCAGGCCTTCCAGTGTACCATCTTCCCTTACAGAAGGAATGGTCACAACATTATTCTCCTGCATGATATTCCATGCTCTCTTTAATGAAATATTGTCTGCCACACCTTTGGTCTTGCGGATCTCAATATCCCTTACCTGGGTACGCACATCTTCCACAAGCTGCGGTTCCTCTGCCCCAAAGTAATCCAGTACAAACTGTGTCTCTCCATTTACATGTCCGGCTCTTGCAGGCATATATTCTTCCCCAGTAACTGCCTGCTTCAGATTTGCATAACAAATGGCGGAACAGATCGAGTCCGTATCCGGATTTCTATGTCCGATCACCATGGTTTTTCTGTTTAATTCCTGTTCCATTTCTCCCTCCCTGAGATGCTTATCGCGCTCATTCTTTTGTCTTTTGATTTACACATATTGTTTCTTTTTCCTGTACAATGTTTTATAATCTGTTTACAATATGTTCACATTTCGTTCACATTTATTTTTTATACTATTTTCATAAGAAAGAGGTAATAAAAAAACAGGTTATTAGTCAAATTGCACATAGATTTTTCATAATTGCCCCGGTTGGAAACGACCGGGGTCTCCTCATTTTACGAAGTTTTTCGTTAGTCAAGTATAGCAGACCGCCATTTTTTTTTCAAGTATTCCCATGTATACAGTGAAGTGCAAAAATGCTGCAGGATCCGATGTCCCTGCAGCATTTTGTGTTACAGTTCAGCCATGCGCTGGTTTGAATGAGAAAGTGTGTTGCAAGCTTGCTTGCATAAGCGCTTTCTTGTTCAAATCAGCATATGGTGGAACCATCAGGCTTCTTGTTTTCATGAATATGGAAACAAGAAGATGTCATGTCTGAACTGTAACCATTTTTATATCTATGTTTGTTTCCTCTATTCACTTCTATCTCTGATACTGGATCTTCCAACTTGCATACGGAAGGCTTAAACCTGTGGCCGCGCTCTTTTTCTCACCATTTTCATCTAAAGTAAATACTTTTCCATTTTCAATAGTGTATGCAGCATTTCCATCAGAAGAATACTTCTTTTCCTCTGTCTGCACCTTTCCTGCCTCATTTACCAGGTAAACCTGACCGGAAACCTTAAAAGGCTCATAGGAGCTGCCCTCTTTGGCACTGACTAAAAGGCCATTATAATACAAAAATCCATCCTTCACGCCGTTAATGCCGCAACCCTTTTCAGAGCCGGAAGTACCGGAACAGAAAGTGTAAACCTTGTCTCTCTTATCAACTACATTGGTATTGCGTCCTATACTCAGGGCGCCGCCTGCTTCCGGATCAAAGTAAGCGGTCTCTGTCTTACCGCCGGAAGTAAATTTGATCATTCCGGACTGGCAGACACCGTAAGAGTCAAAGAAATAATATCTTCCGTCTAATTTTACAGCCCCGTCTTTCAATCCTGTTGCATCCGCAGATAAAAACAGGGGAGTTCCATCATTTTCCAGATAGAACCATCGGGATCCGTCTTTCTTCATAAGAGCTGTCTCGTCTGTGTTGTTCTTTCTCACTGCCTGGGTATTAAGAGCTGTACTCCATGCCTTTGTATCCCATGGCTTTTCAGTTGTCTCAAACCACTGGCCCTTTAACATGCCTTTTTCTTTTCCGCCCAGATATACAAAACGGCTGATGCCTGTCCCGTCTCCCGGCTCTGCCTTTTCCTTTACACACTGCCAGCCGGTAAGCATAACACCATTTTCGTCAAAATAATATTTCTTTCCATCAATGGTTGTTTCCTTTGGAGCACCATTTTCACCTTTTCTGGCTTTGCCGTTGGACTGGAAATAATACCATCTTCCATTTTCAGACTCCCCGGAAAGATCCTTTGAAACACTTCCCTCTGCCGGACGTTTCTTTCCATCACTTTCCAGAAAATCCCAGCCACTTCTGGTATAACCTTCCGAACCATTTCCCAGATAATAAATATCTCCGTTCTCATAATGCCAGCCGGTACGCATCCGTCCATCGCTGTCAAAACAATACTTGCCTTTTCCTATGGTCTTCCAGTCATTCTTCTCCACTTTTCCATTCCGGTTCAGATAATACCAGCCGGATTTCATGGAGCCATCATTTTCATCCACATAGATCCAAGCATCCTTTGTCATACTGCCATCTTCTCCGGCATAGTAAGTACCGTCAACCCATACATTCTTCGCCAGATCTCCGTTTTCATCCAGATAATAGGAAACTCCCTGGGAAGTTTTCCACTGATTTTTTACATAAGAGCCATTGCTGTCCACATAATGGGCCGCACCGTCCTCATTGACCCAGCCTTTTTCTGCTGCCATAACAGAAATGGGAACCGCTGCGGTGATCATCGTTCCCACAGCCAATGCCCTGATCCAGTTTTTCATCCAACGTTTCTGATCTCTCATATCTACCCCTCCTGAAAATCGGATATAGTTCTATCCTTCGGATGATTATATTTTATCAGATAATTAATGCAAATACATGAATTAATTTTGAATATTTACATAACAATTCCTTAAACATATTACATATTTATGTCTGACACTGTTTCCGGAAGGCGTCCGTACAATTTTGCCATTCTCCGGCACTGTTTCAAAACATCCCCGGTTATTTCTCCCGGCAGCAGTCTCCATTTCCAGTTTTTTCCAAGTGTGGAAGGCTCATTGATCCGGGCCTCTGCCCCAAGTCCCAGATAATCCTGAACCGGTATCACTGCCAGCTTTGCCGGACTTGCCATAGCCAGGCGGATGAACTCCCAGTGCATCTCCTTCTTTGGTGTATGGCGACAGCCCATGTATTCCCTTGCAAAGGACTTATTTCTACGGTTCATGTTCTCATACCAGCCCACCAGTGTCTCATTATCATGGGTTCCTGTATACACAATACAGTTTTCCTGGTATTTATGAGGCAGGTAATCGCTGTTTTCTGAATCATCAAAGGCAAATTCCAGTACCTTCATTCCCGGGAAGCCGCTTTCTTTTAACATCTCATGGACTTCCGGTGTCAGAAATCCCAGATCTTCCGCAATGATCGGCAGTTCTTCTTTTTTCAGACTCTTTTTCAACCGGGCAAACAGATCCAGTCCCGGTCCCTTTTCCCAATGTCCAAACTCAGCGGTAGGATCTCCATAAGGAATGGAATAATAAGCCTCAAAACCTCTGAAATGATCCACACGCACCACATCATACAGCTTCAGGCTGTATTCCATACGCTTGATCCACCAGCTGTAATGATCTTTCTTATGATATCCCCAGTCATACAACGGATTTCCCCAAAGCTGGCCTGTTGCTGAAAATGCATCCGGTGGGCAGCCGGCCACTGCCTTTGGCAGACATTCCTCATCAAACTGGAACAACTCCGGATGAGCCCAGCTGTCAGCCCCGTCAAAAGCCACATAGATAGGGATATCCCCAATAATGCGGATACCATTTTCATTGGCATAAGCCTTTAAGCGGCTCCACTGTTCATTAAATTCAATCTGCTGGAATTCATAAAATCCGATCTCATCTGCCAGCATTTTTTTATATTTCTCTACTGCCGCAGGCTTACGCAGGCGGATATCTTTATCCCATTTGTTCCAACTGGCACTTTTAAAATGATCTTTTACTGCCATATAAAAGCAGTATTCTATGGTTTCAGGATCCAGCTTAGACTTAAGGAACTGATGATGGTCTTTTTTCCACCGTTCATAAGCTTTTTTCAGGACCTTAAACCGCGCTTTGTATATTTTATCGTAAGCAATATACCGGTCATCATCACCAAAATCAGCCTCTTCACACTCATCTTCTGTAAGAAGACCTTCTCCGACCAGCTGCTC
>OGMN01002099.1_pt1 | contig 12238 bp, 8 predicted proteins | sample 1573211 | NCBI WGS metagenome assembly OGMN01 (sample SAMEA2581876, study PRJEB24529) | metagenome | biome: Human gut stool | place: China | collected 2011
TACTTGCCATCAAGCACTGCAAGCCTCGGGCGATGGGGATCGATCCGCAGATCGTCCGGATTAATCTCCACATCCAGATCTTCTTCAATATCCGGCATGACATCACAGGAAACGAACGAGGTCTGACGCTTGCCAGCCGCGTTGAACGGGGAAATACGGACCAGACGATGGACACCTTTCTCCGATTTCAGGTAGCCGTAGGCATTTTCGCCGTTGACCTGCAGTGTGATGGACTTAAGTCCCGCCTCGTCGCCATCCAGGAAATCAAGCACCTCGGTCGTAAAGCCCTTTTTGTCCGCCCAGCGCTGGTACATACGATACAGCATACTGCACCAGTCCATCGCCTCGGTACCACCCGCGCCCGCGTTCAGCTTAAGGATCGCGTTGCAGCCGTCGTACTCGCCGGACAGGAGTGTCTTTGTGCGGAGTTCTTCCAGCTCTTTGACAAACTCATCCAACATCTCCTGAATCTCCGGAATCATCGCCGGGTCATTTTCCTCATAGCCCATCTCGATCATGACCTGGATATCCTCATACTGCTGTTCAAGGTGCTTGTAGCCATCCACGGTATCTTTGAGATTTTTCGCCTCACGGACCGTCTTGGTCGAGCGCTCCGGATCATCCCAAAAGCCCGGTTCTTCCATTGATTTGTCAAGCTCCGTGATGCGGCGCTCCTTATTTTCCAGATCCAGGGAATCCTTGACCTCTTTCAGCGTCTCATCGTAGGTTGATAATGTATACTTAAACTGATCTAATTCAACCATGCTCTCACCTTCTCCATTCTCATCTATCTGCTGCCATTTTCCTCAACGGTTCAGCATTCTTTCAGTTATATTTTGTTACGGATCACACACATATAGACCGTAACTCTTTTTTATATTTGGAAAAATTCCCGGAACCAGGTATTTCGCCATAGTTTCGGGAATTTTCTGCACAGACTGCTGCAAAATCACGGCAGCCTGCCTTCTTTCATCTATTAATTCTTCGCGTACAGCTTCCGTCCACAACACTGTTTGTACTTCTTGCCGGAACCGCATGGGCACGGATCGTTCGGGTAAATCTTCTTCTCCTCACGCTTCTTCGGTGCCTGCACGGTGCTGTCGTCACGGTTGGTTCCCGTTACCTTGGCAGCCGGTTCACGCTCGACCTTCTGCTCTGCACGGATGTGGAACAGAATACGGACGGTATCCTCACGGATCGCTGCCGTCATGCTGTCGAACATCTCATAGCCGCTCATCTTATACTCAACCAGCGGGTCTCTCTGACCATATGCCTGCAGACCGATGCCTTCGCGCAGCTGATCCATATCGTCGATATGAGCCATCCACTTTGCATCAACCACTTTCAGAAGGATCACGCGCTCCATCTCGCGTACCTGTTCCGCGCTTGTAAACTCTGCCTCGCGTGTCTCATAAAGCTTCGTTGCCGCCTCTTTGAGCATATGTTTCAGCTCATTTTTCTTCATATGCTGCTGGTCTTCCGTCAGCTGAATCGGCTCTAACGGGATAACCGGAAGCAGCAGGGAATTTAACTCGGACAGATCCCACTCAGCCGGTTCCTGCTCATCAGAGATGGACATATCTACGGCGTTTTCTACGATATCCGTGATCATCTTCATGATAACGGAACGCATATTCTCGCCATCCAGTACACGGCGGCGCTCTGCGTAGATTGCCTCACGCTGCTCGTTCATAACCTCGTCGTATTTTAACAGGTTCTCGCGGATACCGTAGTTGTTGGTCTCGATCTTCATCTGTGCCTTCTCGATCGCCTTGGAAAGCATCTTGTGCTCGATCTGCTCATTCTCCGGTACGCCCATGGCGTTGAACATATTCATCAGACGCTCAGAACCGAAGAGGCGCATCAGATCATCTTCCAGAGACAAATAGAAACGTGATTCACCCGGATCGCCCTGACGTCCGGCACGACCGCGCAGCTGGTTATCAATACGTCTGGACTCATGACGCTCTGTACCGATAATCTTTAAGCCGCCCAGTTCTCTGGAAATCTCATCCAGCTTGATATCCGTACCACGGCCTGCCATATTAGTCGCGATCGTAACGGCACCGTGGATACCTGCATCTGCTACGATCTCAGCCTCCAGCTCATGGAATTTCGCATTTAATACCTTATGCGGAATGCCGCGTCTTGTCAGCATCTTGCTCAGAAGCTCGGAAGTCTCGATCGTAATGGTACCAACCAGAACCGGCTGTCCCTTTTCATGGGCTGCTGCCACTTCCTCGACAACCGCATGGAATTTCTCTTTTTTCGTCTTATAAACCGCATCCTCGTAATCAATACGCTGTACCGGGCGGTTCGTCGGGATGGAGATAACGTCCATCTGGTAAATGTTACGGAACTCCTTCTCCTCGGTCTGTGCCGTACCGGTCATACCAGCCTTCTTGTTGAACTTGTTGAAGAAGTTCTGGAAGGTAATGGTTGCCAGCGTGCGGCTCTCACGGCGCACATGTACATGCTCCTTCGCCTCAATCGCCTGATGGAGACCATCGGAATAACGGCGTCCCGGCATGATACGTCCGGTAAACTCATCGACAATCAGAACCTCGTCATCTTTTACCACGTAGTCTTTATCGCGGAACATCAGGTAGTTGGCACGCAGTGCCAGAATGATGTTGTGCTGGATCTCCAGGTTCTCCGGATCCGCCAGGTTTTCGATGTGGAAGAAATCTTCGACCTTCTTCACACCAGCCTCGGTCAGGTTGACTACTTTATCTTTCTCATTGACTACGAAATCGCCTGTCTCCTCGATCTCCTCGCCCATGATGGCTGCCATCTTGGAAAATTCTGCTGATTCCTCGCCCTTTTCCAGCTGACGTGCCAGAATATCGCACACCTCATAGAGCTTCGTGGACTTGCCGCTCTGTCCGGAAATGATAAGCGGGGTTCTCGCCTCATCGATCAGGACGGAATCGACCTCATCGATGATCGCATAGTCCAGATTCCGCATAACCATCTGCTCTTTGTAGATCGCCATGTTGTCACGCAGATAATCGAAACCAAGCTCATTGTTGGTAACATAGGTAATATCACAGTTGTAAGCTTCCCGGCGCTCGTCGGAATTCATCGAGTTTAAAACCACTCCGACCGTCAGACCGAGGAATCTGTGAACCTCGCCCATCCACTCTGCATCTCGTTTTGCCAGATAGTCGTTGACGGTAACGATGAATACACCCTTTCCAGCCAGCGCATTTAAGTACGCCGGTGCGGTGGAAACCAAGGTTTTACCCTCACCAGTACGCATCTCTGCGATACGTCCCTGATGCAGGACGATACCACCGATCAGCTGAACCGGGTAATGCTCCATATTTAATACTCGTCTCGCCGCCTCACGCACGGTTGCAAATGCCTCCGGCAGAAGGTCGTCCAGCGTCTCGCCGTTCGCAAGGCGCTCTTTGAACTTGCGCGTATTGTCGCGCAGTTCATCATCCGATAAGGCAGCCATCTGCTCGCGCATACCTAGAATCTTATCCACAATCGGGCGGATCAGCTTCAGCTCGCGTTCGCTGTGGGTACCAAACACTTTCTCTATCAGATTCATGCTTTTCTCTCCTATTTCTTGCTTTCTCATTCTTTTTTCGTTTTTATAGCTCAATGTATGATATGTTTTAGATCGAAAAGATCGTATAGGTATAGTTATACAATCTTATTTATTCTAACACTAACAGGGATTTTATTCAATGATTTCATGATTTTTTTACATTTATTCTGCGCACGCGCCCGGCTGAGATAAGCCGAACCTGCCGTACCCGGAAAATCCCAGCCATAAAACAAGCCCCTCCATACACGAACAAAGGGACCTGCTGTAAAACGCTGCCTCCCTGCCTATCCAGGTAAAACGTTTTTTCTTCTGCCAGCCCGCCAACTTTATGGTAAACCAGACAAGTTGCACAAAATATATGTTCGACTTTCTTGTTGTCCACATTATCCACATTTTGTCCCCAGTTTTGTGGATAAGTTTTGCACACCCATTTTTTCCCTTTTTTAGGGAAAATGGAGTTTTGCACCGACTTATCCACATTATCCACAATTTCCGTCTGTTCACGAAGCACCCATTTTCCCCGGCGCATTTTGATTTCTTTTTTGTTCAGATCTCATAAACTTGCATATTTCTTCCAAAAATACAAGCAGATCTATTGACAAATGAAGAACCCTCGCATTGCCTCCAAACCCCCGTTTTTTCTAGCTTTTTCGGCCTTTTTCTGTTGCAAAAACACACCCATTCTGCCCTATCCTGCAAGACTCTTTTTTCATATTTCATTGTCCGCCGCACAAACCGCGCGCAAATCCCTTATAAAACAACAGCAATTCGTGAAAAATCAAACGACACAGTATTTCGACCTGTTTTTCAATTAATTGTGTTGACAATTTTGCGAAAAAGGTTGAATTTAACATCCAAAAGTGGTATACTATAGCCATCCCAATAAAAAGGAGCGATGATTATGCGTTATAAGATTACTGGAAGAAATATCAATGTTACCCCGGGGTTAAAAGCAGCTGTAGAGGAGAAGATCGGAAAGTTAGAGCGATACTTCAATCAGGACACTGAAGTGAATATCACACTTACGGTTGAGAAAGATCGTCAGAAGATCGAGGTTACCATCCCTGTCAAAGGCACCATCATCCGTGCAGAGCAGGAAAGCAACGATATGTATGTATCGATTGATTTGGTAGAAGAAATCATCGAGCGTCAGCTCAAAAAATATAAGAATAAAATCGTAGACAAGAAACAGGCGGCCGTTGCATTCTCTGACCTCTTCATAAACGAAGAATATGATTCCAACGACGAAGTAGATATCGTCAAAGTAAAGAAATTCGCTATGAAGCCGATGGATCCGGAAGAGGCTTGTGTACAGATGGAACTCTTAGGACATAGTTTCTATGTATTCCTGAATTCCGAGACCGAGCAGGTCAATGTTGTTTACAAACGTAAAGGCAACACCTACGGATTGATCGAACCAGAATTTTAATTCATCGCTTCGTACTATAAGTAGACAAGTTTCCTAGCAAAAAGGGGAGCTGCCATGTGGCAGTTCCCCTTTTTGCGTTGTGTTAAGTTCCATTCATATCCTATTTCTTTTCTTAGAACAGACCCGTGATCCGTCCATTCTCATCGACATCGATCTTCTCTGCCGCCGGCACCTTCGGAAGTCCTGGCATCGTCATGATGTCGCCGGTCAGCGCTACGATGAAGCCTGCGCCCGCGGATACTTTCAGGTTGCGGACAGTTACTGTAAAGTTCTTCGGTGCGCCGAGCAGCTTCGCATTGTCCGAAAAGCTGTACTGCGTCTTCGCCATACAGATCGGATAGTTACCAAATCCAAGCTCAGTCAGGCGTTTTGCCTGCTTCTTTGCTGCATCCGTGAGTACAACGCCGTCGCCGTGGTAGATCTTCTTCACGATCGCATCCAGTTTCTCCTCGATCGTTGTATCGGTCTCGTAGCAGTAGTGGAACTCGCTCTCAGTCTCGCACAGGCGGATGACTTCTTTTGCCAGCTCCTCGCCGCCTTCTCCGCCTTTCGCCCATACCTCGGACAGAGCTACATTGACACCGACCTCATGGCACTTATCCTCGATCAGCTTTAATTCTGCCTCGGTATCCATTGGGAAGCGGTTGATCGCTACGACACACGGAAGTCCATATACCTTGGTAATATTTTCTACATGCTGCATCAGGTTCGGAAGTCCCTTCTCCAGTGCTTCCAGATTCTCTGCGTTTAAGTCAGCCTTCGCCACGCCGCCGTGATGCTTCAAGGCACGTACCGTCGCTACTACAACGACCGCCGACGGTTTCAGCTCTGCCATCCGGCACTTGATATCCAGGAATTTCTCCGCACCCAGGTCAGCGCCGAAGCCAGCCTCTGTGATCGTGTAATCACCCAGCTTTAATGCCATCTTTGTCGCAATGACGGAGTTACATCCATGCGCGATGTTCGCGAACGGACCGCCGTGGATAAATGCCGGTGTATGCTCTAAGGTCTGTACCAGGTTTGGTTTCAGGGCATCCTTTAAAAGAGCCGTCATCGCGCCCGCTGCTTTCAGATCACCGGCAGTGACCGGTTCCTCGTCATAGGTATAACCTACGATAATCTTGGAAAGGCGTTCTTTCAGATCCGTAATGTTGCGTGCCAGGCACAAAACTGCCATGATCTCGCTGGCAACCGTGATGTCATATCCGTCCTCACGGGTCACGCCATCCACGCGGCGTCCCAGACCATCTACGATGTTGCGGAGCTGACGGTCATTCATATCGACAACACGCTTCCAGGTAATACGCTTCGGATCGATGCGGAGTGCATTGCCCTGATAGATATGATTGTCCAGCATCGCTGCCAGCAGGTTGTTTGCTGCGCCGATCGCGTGGAAATCACCGGTAAAATGGAGGTTGATATCCTCCATTGGAATGACCTGTGCATATCCGCCGCCAGCTGCACCACCTTTAACACCAAAGACCGGTCCCAACGACGGCTCACGAAGCGCTACGGTTACCTTTTTGCCAAGGCGTTTCAATCCGTCTGCCAGACCGACCGTGGTCGTGGTCTTTCCTTCTCCGGCTGGAGTCGGGTTGATCGCGGTCACCAGAATCAGTTTTCCATCCTTGCCCTCGGTCTCTTTCAGAAGACTGTAGTCTACCTTTGCCTTATAATTTCCATACTGCTCCAGATACTTCTCGTCTACGCCTGCTGCCTGTGCAATCTCACCGATTTTCAGTGGATTCGCTGCCTGTGCAATCTCAATATCTGTCATCATTACTCCTGTACCTCCCTGTTTTTGCGGTTTTGCCTGTTCCGGAAGTTTCCACACAGTGAATGTTATCTGCTTTATCTGCTGTAAAGACGATCCCCCCCTGTGAATTTCCCAGAAAGGCTGTGAATGTTATCTATTATATACTGTGTCTGACAATTTGGAAAGACACAAAATTGATTTTTCACAAAAAATTGCATCCGATTCCAGTTTTTCTACTCTTTTCTCAAGTTCTGATACATAACTTTCGTCCTTGATCGATGCCAGATTGATCTTCACATTAAAGAGGGCACCCACAACCGCTGTCCGGGCTAACATCGCCGCAATCAGACCGTCAGAAACGGCACCCTTATTGCCTCTCTTTACGACCGCTTCCGCCATCGGAAAAATCTTTGCCGCTGACTCCGCAATCGCAAGCGGCGCTTCGGTTGCCTCTTTTAACCCCTGCTGCAGGGCGGCAGTGCGGATTTTTTTCTCCTCCTCCGTCTCCTTCGGAAGTTTCAGCGCTCTCATATATCCATTGAACGATTCGCTGTCCTTTTTGATCCCTGACAGCAGCTCCTCATGCAGCGCAGCGCCCTCAGCTGCCAGCGCCTGCATTTCCTCCTGCACCCCGGCATATTTTTCCTTTCCGATCGTCAGATTTGCCACCATTTCCATCAATGCCGCGCCCAGCGCCCCCACCATCGCCGACACGCTTCCGCCGCCCGGTACAGACGCCTTCGAAGCAGTTTCTTCTACGAACTGATTTACGGAAAGTTCTCTTAATTCTGCCATGATTTTTCTCCTTTTTTATGAAAAAGAATGTGCCTTGGCACATTCTCGCGCCTCGCGCGGTCGCCTGCGACATAATTCTTCTTCGCGCGAGTGCACACATTTTCCTATGAAAATGAAAAAATACCGCAAAATTGCTTGTCTCACCGATCAGAAATCTTCTGCCCCGCTGGCAACGTAATTTTGCGGTATTCCCACCGCGCCCTACGGATATGAAATCGTTCCGTAAGAACCGATATACTCCTTTATCTGCGTTTACTAATTTAAGAATGAAACTGCCTTACACGGTGTTCGGTAGTTGGACGGCGAAATCTTGATGCCGCTCTTTGCCGTACTTGCGTGGATAACCTGTCCATTGCCTATGTAAAGTGCTACGTGATTGATATAATTGCCGCTCGCATAAAAAAGCAGATCGCCCGGCTGTACTGCGCTGACCGCAACCTCCTTGCCCTTTGCCGCCTGATCTCTCGAGCTTCGTCCGGTTGAAATACCGAAATGTGCAAATACACTCATTGTAAATCCGGAACAGTCCGCACCGTTTGTCAGACTGGTTCCGCCGTATACATACGGATTTCCAAGGAACTGCTTTGCGTATGCCACAACCGCAGAACGGGTAGCATTTGTTACTTCATTTCCAGAAGAGGACGTACCGCCTGTGCCCGGTCCGCCGCCCGGTCCAACGCCGCTTGCAGTGGTCGCTTTCGTCGCTGCCACGGTAGTCGGCGCTTTCGTCTCAACTGCCTTTGTCGTCTCCTTGGCTGCCGCTGTCGTCCCAGCTGCCTTGCTTTCGCTCGGATTCGCCTCTATTGTTCCGCTGTAGGAAGTCTCCGGTGCTTTGGTCGTCTCTTTGGCAGCTGCCGTGGTTTCCTTCGCCGCTGCCGTGGTTTCCGCTGCCCTCGACTCTTCCTCGGCTTTCTTCTTTACCTGTTCCAGGTTCTCGATCGCCGCATTCGCTTCCTGTTTCAGTTTTTCTTCTTCAGCTTTCTGCTGCTGTTCCTCAGCTACGGAAACTGCCTGCTTAAAGTCTACCTGCGTCGTAATATAATCTTTATACACATATCCGACCAGATCATTATCGACGGAAATCTTGGCAAAATCGCCCTCTTCTCCGATCACCTCATACTCTGCATCGGCAGAAAGAAGATCCAGCGTCTTGCCCTCTAAGCTCGGCGTCTCTCTCAGGCGAAGCGTAGAGGTATTTGTAACCTTTGCGTAGGTTGTGCCGACCTCCCTGGCAATCTTGGACGCTTCCTCACCGGTCACAAAATACTGTGCTTTAATATAACCGGTCACGGAACCCGACTGGATATGGTACCATTTGCCGCCCTCGCCGTCCACCGTGTCCAGAATTGTCGCCGCACAGTTATTGTAAATCTTTCCAACTACCTCGCTGCCTGTGCTCGCCTGTGCGCGAACATTGACATAATTGGTCACACGGGAAATCGCGATATTATCGTAGATCGACTTGGACATCGCGCGGACAACCGCCTCAGTCTCGCCAGTTGTCTCCTTTGGCTGGGCTTTCGTCTCTGCTGGCACCTGTGCCGATTTGGCTGTCTGCGCGCCGCCTGCCACTCCCGTCTGACCGGCTCCCGCCACTGCCAGAACTTCTTTAGAAGCAAATGCCTCCGCCAGCTCTTTTTCCGGGTTCAAGCTGCTCGCATAGTAATTATTGATCGCCACTGACGCACCAGCGACCGGGGCATCCGTCTCCAGATTCATCGCCGCCTGGGCGCTCATCTGTCCCGTCCCTGCCATCACAAGGCACGCTCCTGATGCTATCAGAAATTTCAGCGTTTTTCTCATAAGGACCTCCTACTCTTCTGTCCGTTCTGTTCCGTCGTTTTATCTCAAACTGTAACTGTTCAGTACCTTCACAGTCACGCGCAAAAATCCATTAAAAATTGACTACGGCAATGGGATTTTTGCCTGCTGACCCATGTTTTCGTATGGTCAGCGCAGTAAATGCGCAGACCTACTAAACAGTTACTCTGTTTTCTTCTATGTTAAAAATGAGTTATGCCTGAAGATATCGCTCTGCAGATGCCACGCAGTTTGCACCGTCCGATGCCGCTGTCAGAATCTGGCGCAGCGCCTTGGTCCGGACATCTCCGGCTGCAAATACGCCCGGAACGCTCGTCTGACCGCTCTCATCCGCCCGGATGTAGCCCTGCTCATCAAGCTCTAACTGACCCGCATACAGCTCACTCTCCGGTGCGATTCCGACCGCAATAAAGACACCATCCACGTCCAGCCGCCTCTCTTCTCCGGTTTTGGTCTGTCTCAGCCGCAACGCCTCCACCTGAGCGTTCCCTTCAATCGCAACCGTCTCGCTGTTCCAGACAAATTCAATATTTTCAAGCGCCTGTAAGCGCTCCTGCAGCCGTTTTGCCCCGCGAAGCTTGTCTCTGCGGTGGACGATATATACTTTTTCACACATCCGTGCAAGAAAAATTGCATCTTCCAGCGCCGCGTCGCCGCCGCCCACAACGGCAACCGTCCTTCCCCGGAAAAATGCCCCGTCGCAGGTCGCGCAGTATGAAACGCCTGCCCCGCGAAGTTCCTCTTCTCCCGGCACCTCCAACGTCCTGTGATGTGCTCCGGATGCCAGAATCACACAGCGTGCCTCATACGTCTCTTCCTCGCAGACTACTTTCTTCACATTTCCTGAAAGCTCGACCTGCACGACCTCATCCTGTACAACTCTTGCTCCCAGCTTGTTTGCATGCTCCCGGAACTGTCTGGAAAGCTCAAAGCCGGTCACACCCGGAAATCCCGGATAATTGTCCACCTCCCAGGTATTCAGCACCTGTCCGCCGCTGATTCCATTCTTCTCTATCACAATCGTGTCCAGACACGCCCGCTGTGCATAAATCGCCGCACTCAAGCCAGCTGGTCCGGAACCAATGATTATTATATCATACATGGTATACAGTTCCTTTCTTCCGAATCTGTTCGGTAATTGATCCGCTCTATCGCTGTGTCAGATCCATTTGGTTTTAGTATAACACATTTTGGCACTTTCATACAATGCTGTAAAACACTCAGAACAGCAAAAAATGGATGAAAATTTCTTACGATTTTATGACAGGCGGAAAAATGAAACTATTTCATGAATTTTAAATACATGCTATAATTCAATCAAATATGATGTTGGGGTCAAAAGCTTTTGACCCCTCTGATACCGAATTGCTCTGCACTGCGTGCTCCCGCAATTCTCAAAAACATTCGCATATAAGGAGTTTACTGCCATGAATCATAAAACTATCCTCGTAACCGGCGCTTCCCGCGGAATCGGGAAAGCGATTGCATTAACCTACGCTAAGAACGGCTGGGATGTCGTGATTACCTGCCTGAGGCGGGAAGAAGAATTAAAAAAGACCCAGCGCGAAATTGAAGCGCTGGGCGTTTCCTGCCTTGCCTGGATGGGCGATGCGGGCGATTTTGAGAGCTGTTCCCGCCTGTTTGACGCGATCCGGGAGCGCTTCGGTTCCCTGGATGTCCTCGTCAACAATGCAGGGATTTCCTACATCGGTCTGTTCCAGGATATGACGCCGGACGAATGGAACCACATTCTCAATACCAACCTGACCTCCGTCTTCAACTGCTGCCGCCTCGCCGTTCCGATGATGGTGTCACGCAAATCGGGACGCATTCTCAATATTTCCTCCGTCTGGGGCGTCTGCGGCGCTTCCTGCGAAGTCGCCTATTCTGCCACCAAAGGCGGCATCAACGCCATGACGCGCGCCCTCGCGAAGGAACTTGCGCCGAGCAGCATCCAGGTCAACGCGATCGCCTGCGGCGCTATTGACACCGAAATGAACCAGTTTCTCGATGAAGAAGAACGGAATGCCCTGCTGGAAGAAATTCCAGCAGGACGTATGGGGCGTGCCGAGGAAGTCGGAAAACTGGCATACCAGCTGGGGAGCGAGGACTCCTATTTAACGGGACAGATAATTCAACTGGACGGCGGCTGGATCTAAAACCTGAAATAAATAAACGGATTATACGTGCTGCTGACGAGATACATGGTACACAAAAACAGCAGCACAGCCATAATCACAATATCCACTGTCTTTGTCACTTCTTTCTCATACAAATGCTCCCGCAGCTTCGGGCATATACTCTGCGCGATGCCCGAAAGCAGCACGCCCAGCACCGCAAGAAAAATCACCTTCGGATTCACGAACAGCGATGCCGGATAGATGCCGTTCTCCCAGGTAAACATCTGATGCAGGATCACTTTCGCATCCGCCAGCGTATCGGCGCGGAAGAACACCCAGCCAACCACTACAACCAACGCCGTATAGATGTGATTCAGTCCCCGGAAGCAGTTCTTCTCCAATAGCTTCCCAAGTCCCATGCGTTCCACCACCAGAAACAGCCCATGGTACAATCCCCAGATGATAAAGGTTGCCCCAGCTCCATGCCAGAGCCCGGTCGCAAAAAAGACAATCAGCAGATTAACATACGTCCGCACCTGCCCTTTCCGGTTGCCGCCCAGCGGGATATAAAGATATTCCCTAAACCAGGTCGAGAGTGAAATATGCCAGCGTCTCCAGAACTCGCGGATCGAGGTAGAGATATACGGATAATTGAAGTTCTCCATAAAATCAAATCCAAACATTTTTCCCAATCCGATCGCCATATCCGAATATCCCGAAAAATCGAAATAAATCTGAAGTGTGTACAAAACCGCCAG
>OGMN01002132.1_pt1 | contig 11999 bp, 10 predicted proteins | sample 1573211 | NCBI WGS metagenome assembly OGMN01 (sample SAMEA2581876, study PRJEB24529) | metagenome | biome: Human gut stool | place: China | collected 2011
AAAGCCCCTCCCTTTCCCCTCCCAAGACTTTCGCGTTTATTGAATCCCTGTTGGCCGGATTTCCCGCCGATGGGATGCCGGGCGTTCTCTTTTGGGGAAGGGCGTTTTTTCAGGGGAGCGGGGCTGTTTTGGCTGGATGGCGGAATATGGAGAAAGGGCTTGTGGAGCCGCCCTGCGCTGTTGACAAGGGAGGCTGTTTCAGGGCACTGTAACGGGTCATTGAATCCAACGCCTTTTGCAGAGGTGTGGACATACATCAAGGATTTTTTTGAGGAGGCTCCATGGCGAAAGAAGATGCCATTGAAGTTGACGGCGTGGTCCAGGAAGCGTTGCCGAACGCGATGTTTCTTGTTGAGCTTGAAAACGGGCACACGGTGCTCGCCCACATTTCCGGCAAGATGCGCAAGTTTTATATCCGCATCCTGCCCGGCGACCGGGTCAAGGTGGAACTTTCCCCCTACGATTTGACCCGTGGGCGGATCACCTACCGTATGAAGTAGTCCCGTCCGGCGTTGATTTCCCTTCCCCGTGGTATGTTGTACCGCGGGGTTTTTGTGTTTGGCGCGTAACGGGGAAGATATGGAAGACAGAGAGATCCGTAAGGTTCTGGACGTGCTGGATAATGCGGGCATCCGTTACCGCATGGTTTCGCATGATCCCGTGTATACCATCGAAGAAATGGAGCGCCTGCATCTTGATGCGGATGCCGAGATCGCCAAGAATCTTTTTCTGCGCGATGCGCGGGGCAAGCGCCATTTCCTTGTTGTCCTGTGCAGCTGTAAGGCTGTGGATCTCAAGGCGCTGCGGGGGCAACTCGGAACGAGCGCCCTGTCCTTTGCCTCGGAAGATCGGCTGAAACGCTTTCTGGGGTTGGAAAAAGGGGCCGTGACGCCCTTGGGAATCCTGAATGACGAGGCCCGCGCCGTGGAAGTGCTCTTTGACCGCGATCTCGCCGGGCTCCCTTCACTCGGCGTCCATCCCAACCGCAACACCGCCACCGTCTTCCTGGCGTTCTCCGATCTGGAATCCCTGATCCGCAGCCACGGCAATTGCGTTTCCTTCGTGGCCATCTGAACCTCGGACAGCTTCGTTTTCCGCCTTTGCCAGCCTCTCTCTTGGTTCAGAGGTTATCCTTTCGCACGCTTTCCCCTCAATCCGAAAAAGGCGCCTCAATGGGGCTGGTTCCTCCCTGCTCGGGAAAGGTTCTCCTTCCCCGGATGCTCTCTCTCTCTCTCTCTCTCTCTCTCTCTCTCTCTCTCTCTCTCTTACATGCTTGAAGGGAGGAAGGAACACGGTTCCCTCCCCCCTTCAACAATTCCTTCTTCCTCAGACGACTATTCGGCGGACTCTTCCCCTTCCTGAAGGAAGAGTTCGATGCGGTCGCTGCCCGGAGCGATGCGGATATCCGCGCTCAGTTCCTTGCAGGCGGCTTGCGCTTCATTCTGCTCTTTCTTGGCATCCTTTTCGCGGCATTCGGGCGAATCGGGTTCGAAATGCGTGTCATAGGGATCGGCGTTCGGAACCGTCAGCTGGGCAAGCATGTTCCGGATGGCTTCTTTGCGGACGGCGGGATCGGGGCTGAGGATCGGATCATCCATATACACGGGGCCGTCGTCGCCGAGCGCCACGTGTTTGTATGCCCTGCCGGACAGCGCGGAAAACAGTTTCTCCAACGCCCCTTCGCTGAGCGGCGTGGTCAGGGACAAACCTATGATGTTGGTTTCCGCATCCTTGTAAAGGGAGATGATCCCGTGCCAGACGACCCCGTCGCTGACCATCGCGGTCTTGATCGAGAAGTTCTGGCTGTCGTTGTAGCTTTCCCGGCGCAGCGGGATGCCGTACATGAGGCACTCCTGTTCGCTCATGCCGCCTTTGAAGGTATCGAGCAGCCGCCCGATGGGGACGACTTCCGGAGGGTTCCGGTCGGGATCGCGTTCAAGATCGCGGTCCTTTTCCTCGCCATCGGCGATGAACAGCGGCTCGGCCTTCCGGTAGACCTCAAGCGTGGGGTCGGGCATACAGCTCGTGTCGAGCAGATCCTCCCCTTGGAGCTCCTGCTTGATCGGAAAACTCAGGAGATAGTCGCCCATGTCCGCTTCAAGAAAGAAGCAAGGGTCTTCGGGCAGCGTGACGGCGGCTTTCTGCTCCATGTCCAGATGCCCGGTGAGCTTCCGCTCGATCCAGTGCTGTTGGGGGTCCTGACACCAAAGGGAAAAGCCTTCGACGGGATAGTCCATATGGTTGGCAATCGTCGCGGCGGACGCCGCAGTCCCCCCCGCCATGAAGACGGCCAGCGTGAGCAGCGCAATGAACCGGAAGCGTTTGCGCACGCCGCTTTCTACGCGTCCCGGATCGCATGGGAGGCCCGCCGGGGAGACGCGGCGGACGCCGGGCATGTAAGGCAAGTTCATGGAACCTCCTACAAATGGAAAGGGTTCTTTCTCCGAATACATGCAGCCTGTATACCATAAATGCAAGCAGGAACTGAAATCGTTTTTTATCTTTTTGTATCAAGAGATTAGCGTAATTGAATCTCTACTTGCGCCGTTCCGCTCCGCACGTCGGGGAGGCCGCCCTTGGAGGCGATGTTCACGCGTTTTCCCAACCCTGGCCCGTGCTTCAGGAGAAAGGCGCGCACTTCTTCCGCGCGGCTGCGGGCCAGCGCTTCCAAGTCCGCTTGCGTTACGGTTTCGAGCGCTTGCAGCTTCTGCTCCATGATGTCCGGCTCCTCATTGCCTTTGGCTTTACGCCCGGCGGGGGAGGCCTTGTAAACGTGCAGCAGGAAGCGTTCGTACTCGCCGGATGACAACTTTGTGGTGCCAACGGTGTTGGTTGCCCGCTGTTTGGCGGGCAGGGCGGCGTACTGCCGGGCCTGCACCTTGCGGAGGACCCGCAGGCGTTTCAGGCCGCGCGTGTCGCTGGCGGGCTCATACATGCCGATGAGTTCGATTTTGACGCGAGGGCGCTCTTCAAGCGCTTTGGCGATGCGCTTGAGGCGCCCTTGGGCGGCGGGGTTGATGCGGGTGTCGCCGGGAGGGAAGGCGATGACCTGAAGCGCTGGATCGCCCGGCGTCACGAGCCCGATGATGCCGCCGAGCAGCGCGAAGGGTGAGGTCACGACCTTGGTGAACAGCCCGCCGAGCGCCTTGCCCACCAGCCCGCCGACCTGCAGCGCGGCGTCGTCGAGCCTCCCGGAAATGGGGAGATCCAGCGCGATGTTGCCGCGCAGATCTTCCAGCAGGGCAAAGCCGAGGGAGACGGGGTAGTCCGGCACGCCGGGCCGTGTGTCCTTGGGACCGAGGACGGGCTTTTCCAGCCGGATGTGGTTGTCGAGAGAGAATGTCCAGCCGGACGTGGCGAAGGCGCTTTCAAGATCAAGGCGCCCCTGCACGACGGGGTACCCCAGATAGGCCCGCGTATAGGCGGAATAGCGGGCGAGATCCACGCCTTTGGCGGTGAAGGCCAGTTTGGCCGCCGGAGGGGTGGAGAACGGATTGCAGGAGCCGGACAGCGTAATGGGCGCGCCCCCGATCTGTCCGGTCAAGACGATGTCGGACAAACCCCCGGATGAGGAAAGGCCGCTGACCGTCGCGTTGATATCCTGAACGGCGGAGACGGAGCCGTGGGCCTGATCCCGGAACAGCAGGGCGGCGTCTTGAAGCCTCAGGGACGCCACGGAAAAACGGAAGGGGGAGGAGGGCTCTTGCCCCGTCTGTTTTTTCGGGACGCACTCCAGGATGTCCAGCGTCTTGTCGGCATTGAGGGCCACGTCCATGCGCAGGAGGTCCAGCAGCATTTCCTTGGCCTCGAAGCTTGAGGAAGCCGAAGAAAAGCGGAACGTGTCCGCGGAAAGGCGGCGGAGCACGGCATACACTTTCTCGGTACGGGCGTCCTTGAGCCGGAGGTCGCGCACGGTGTATGCCGAGGTCTTTCCCCTTTTCCTCTGTGATCGTGGCGTCGAGGTTCGCGGAGAGCCTGCCGGACGGGGAGAGGTTTGTGGAGGCGCGCAGGGGCGGACCGAGCCATTCGAGGGGCAGATCCGCAGCGTCCATGCTGGCGGAGAAGCGCAGGGGGACGGGGCGCAATGTCCCTTTGAGGTTCAGTCTGTCGGACGATGTCCCACGGGCGCGCAGGGTCAAACTGATGGTATCGGCCAGGTCGCCGGAAAGAGGCCCTGTTTCCAGATCGAGGCTGGAGATGAGCTTTTCGGCTTTCCCTGCGGCGACATGCTCCAGCCTGCCCCCGGCGATGCGGAAACCGCCGGCCTTGAGCTTCCAGTCGGAGAGGAAGGCTTTTGCGGCGTCCGGCAGGGCGGCGGTGAACATCCCCTCGGGGAGGCGTGTTTTGAGGGCGGGAGCGGGGTTGGCTGCGGACGGCTTTGCGCCGGGGATTGCCAGCCCCATGCCGCCGGAAGAGGTCACGCGCACTTCGGGGGCTTCGACGGACAGGGTTTTGACCGAGGCGGAACGGGCTTGTGTGTCAAAATGCAGGCCATTGAAGGTGAGCGCCCGTATCCGGACGGCGGGCGAACCGGCGTCTTTCCCGGCCTTGCGGTCGGCGGCGGAAAGGCTGTTGCCGCGCCCGAAGGACAGTGCGCTCACCGAGGCTTCGGCACCGGTGACGGCGAGGGAGGTTGCTGAGGCAGGGGCGGCGGGCGTTTGGGGCGTTTTTCCGTCAGAACCGAAGCGGACGCCGCCCTTAATCGCAATGCGCCCCAGAATGTCGTTGAGGGGCGTTTCCCCAAGCAGGGGGCGGAGCACGATGAGCGGCAGGTCGTCCACCCACAGGGAGGCGTTGAGGCTCGGGGGGGTGAGCGTGCCTTCGCCGTCCACCGCGAGCACTCCTTCCGTGCTGATGCCGAAGGAGAGGCGCATGGCCGTGCGCGCGCCGGGGCGGGTCGAGTATTCCGCGATGCGTCCGTCCACGCCGGTGATCTCGATCTGCTGCGTATCCGCAAGGCTGGCGTCGACCCATGTGAAATCGGAGTTCCTGAGGATGAGGTCCGCGCCTTCCACCACGAACGGCGTTTCGGGCGAAAGGTTTTCTGGGTTCGCGTCCGTCCCGCTCAGCCAGTCCACCCAGTCGATGCGCCCTGCCTTGTCGCGGCCGACGCGCAGGTACAGGCCGTCGAGTTCCATCTCGTCCAGACGGATGCGCCGCTCGGACAGCGTAAAATCTTTCAGGGCGGCCTGCCCCCGGCGGAGCCTGCCCACAATGGTCCCTTCCGGGGTGGCGATTTCCGCATCCTCGACCTTGACCGTGCCGGACAGGCTGCTCTCCACCCGCCCCAGATGCGGCTGCGATAGGGTGAAGAGCATGTCGAGCGCCACCGTGCCGCTGTTCAGGTTCAGGGGCGTGAAATCGGACAGGTAGCGTTTGAAATGCTCCATGTGCAGCGGAGCCGTGTGGATGGCGAAGGTGGTGCGGAGCGTTTCGGCATCGGGCTCGGTGCGGCCTTCCACGTCGATGCGCGTGCCGTTGACCAGCGCGGAGAGCGTGGGCGCAAACGGGAGGTCCGCCGAGCGCAGGAGCGGGACATGAAAGTTCACGTCGCTGACCGTGTGGACCATGCCGACAGGGCCGTCGCGGAGCAGGATGATCCCGCCTTTCAGATCAAGATCGCTCAGGGCGAAAAGCGGGGCATCGGGGGCGGTGTCGGCCCCGCTCGGCGCGGGCAGCAGTTTTGAGAAGGAAAACAACCCATTGCCGAGATAGGTGATGTCGAGTACCGGATTGTATACGCGGAGGGCGGCCTGAATGGGGGCGGCGTCCGCGAAAAGCCGAAGGCGTGGCCGGATGTCCAGCCGTTCAATGGTCAGCAACGCGCCGTCGGGCGTTCCTGTCTCTTCAAGGTAGGGGACACGGACGCCGCGCACGGCAATGCCGAGGGTAAACGGGTTGACCGAAAGGGATTCGATGGTGACGGGGGCGTTGACGGCCTCCGAGAGCTGGCTTTCCACGACGCCGCGCAGCACCGTGGGCGGCAGGGAAACGGCAAGGGCGGTCCACAGGGCGCAGAGGAGGCCGATTCCGAAAAGACAGGCACGCCAGCCTTTGGCGGAACGCCGTCCTCGGGTTCGGGCCTTCTCCTCCTCGGCTTGTGCGGAAACGGGAGGAAGCGGAGGGGCTTTTTTGACGGCGCGGCGTTTCCTGCGCCGCTTGCGTTGCTTGGAAGCCATGCGCGTTTCCTGTGTCGGGTAGCAAAAAAGCCTTTCACATCCCGGATGCGGTCATGAAAGGCTCCCGTTGCCCGCCGGAGCGGCTCCGGCGGGCGTAAGGGGACGGCTCCCCAGAGTCGATCCGGTTAGCGGCGGTCGCCCATGAGGCGGAGCAGCATCAGGAACAGGTTGATGAAGTCGAGGTAGAGGGTCAGCGCGCCGAGCAGAGCGCCGCGGCGGATGGCTGTGGCGTCGTCGAGCGGGGCGTTTTCGCCGAAGGCGCGGATCTTTTGGGTGTCGTAAGCGGTCAGGCCGGTGAAGATGACCACGCCGAGGGCGCTGATCACGAAGGTCATGGCCGAGCTCTGGAGGAAAATATTGACGATCATGGCGATGATCAGCCCGAACAGGCCCATCATCATGAAGCTGCCCATGCCGGTGAGATCACGTTTGGTGACGGTGCCGTAGATGCTCATTCCGCCGAACATGGCCGCGCAGGTGACGAACGTGGACATGACGGAAGTGCCCGTATACACAAGCAGTACCGAGGACAGGAACGCGCCCATCAGTGCGCTGTAGACGACGAAGAGAGCGGTGGCGGCAAACGCGGACAGCCGGGAGATCATGCCGCTCAGGACCAGCGGCATGGCGAACACGGCGATGGCGAGGATGATCAGGCCGAAGGTGTTGCCGAAGATGGCGGACAGAAGAGCCGGGGAGGACGCGACGAAAAAGGCGGTCCCCGCCGTGACAAGCAGGCCGACCGTCATCCACTGGTACACATGGCGCATGAAGACGGATGCGACGCTGATACTGGTTGACCGAGTGGAATCGCGCAAGCTTTCCATTGAATAAAACCTCCGTAAAAAATGGGGGTAAGAGAACTCTGAAATACCTTTTGGGATAATAGTCATTAAAAGGCTATGGCGCAAGTGCCCGGCATTGCAACCTCAGCGGATTTCCTGCCGGTACTGGAGCGACTGGCGCAGGGTTTCGCGGTCCATGAACTTCACTTCCGCGCCGAGCGGGATGCCCTGCGCGAGCCGGGTGACGGTCACGCCGGGGAAGCGGCGGTTGACGAGGCTCCTGACGAGCGCGCCCGTGGTTTCCGCTTCAACGGTGGCGCCGAGGGCGAGCACGACTTCACGCACCTGCCCTTCTTCCAGACGCTTGGTGAGCCGATCGAGCTCGAGGCTTTCGGCGCTCAGGTTATCGAGCGGAGCCAGCAGGCCGCCCAGAATAAGGTAGCGGCCCTTGTAGAACGCGCCTTCTTCCAGCGTGAGCATACTGTCCCATTCCGCGACCACGCACAGCAGCGAGTCGTCGCGTTCCTTGTCCGAACAGACGTTGCAGGGATCGGTTTCCGTCAATGCCCCGCAGCGGGAGCACAGCCGCAGGTTGTCGCGCAGGTCGTGGATGCCCTTGCCGAGCCGCCGCGTTTCGGCTTCCGGCCACTTGAGCAGCGTCATGGCCACGCGCATGGCCGATTTGGGCCCAAGGCCGGGCAGCCGCGCCAGCTGCTCCACGAGCGCCTTCAGCGGTTCAGGGATTCTGTGGTCCATACTTCCTCGTTTGGGTGGACAGAAAATTGGGGGAGGGGGAATCTTTCTTCAGAAAGGCTCCCAGCGTTGCTGTCGATGCCCGTAAGCCTCGGAGACGCGTCAACGGGTACGGCCCGTTCGGGGGGCGCCATCCGGTCGTCCTCCCCTCCCCAAAACCTCCCCCTCTCCTTCCCAAAACTTTTGACGTTATCGAATCCCTGTTCCGCGTATTGCTTCGGGAACGGGGACTCGTTCGGGGAAGGAGGGAGTGGGGATGGGGGAAAGGCCGCCCTCAGGGACGCGACAACCCGCCATCCACGGTTGGACGACGGGCGACTGGCAGCCCACCGGGGGCAAAACGCATGTCCTTCGCCCCTCCCCGTCCCAAAAACGCAAAAGCCTTGGGAAGGAGGGGAGGTGGGGAGGGTGAGGAGGAAGCCTTTCTTCAGAAAGGTGCCTCCTCACCTTCCCCAATATCCTTAAATGATGCCGGGCAGCTTGATGCCGCCGGTGATGGCGCTGACTTCGCGGTCCATCGTGGCGCGTCCGATACGGACGGCTTCGTTGACGGCGGTCAGGACGAGATCCTGAAGCATTTCCACATCGCCGCCTTCGAGGGCTTTGGGATCGATGGTGATGGACACGATGTCCTGCTTACAGGTGGCGACGACTTTGACCATGCCGCCCCCGCTGGAGGCTTCAACGGTACGTTCGGCCATTTCCTGCTGCATCTTGGCGATTTTGTTCTGCATGACGCCGGCTTGGCGTACAAGATCATTCATGTTGCGCATTACGGTCTCCTTGAAAGGATCGGTTGGGGAGAGGTTTCCCGAGGAACCTCCGAGGGTTCCTTCAACTCCGTGTGTGCTCCACCGGGATACACCGAATGAGAGAAGCGCCGAAAGTCTCGGTGAGAGACTTGATCACGGGGTGGGAGGCAAATTCTTTTTTGAGTTCGGCCTCGGTCTTGTGCAACCGTTCCGGGGCGGACACCTGTACGGAGACAGCCTTGCCGGAATAGTCGCTGGCCAGCCGTTCCAGCTCGGAGAGCCGGGAAGGGGCCGAAAGCTGTTCATACTGGATGGCGCTGGTTGTGGCAAGCGTCAGGACTCCTTCCGAAAATACGCCGTTCGCCTGTGTGAGCGCCGGAAGGGACAACGTGACGTCGCTCTGGTTCTTGCGGCAAAACTCCACGAAGTCCATCCATGCCTCCGAGGGCGCGGGCACGGTGGAAGCATGTTTTTTCTTGGATCTTGCGGAGACGGCATCCTTCGCCGGAGCGGTGTCCAGAGGGTGCGGGGCGTCTGTGGGCGCGACCGTTGCGGAAGGTTCAGACTGCTCCGAGGGGGCCGGAGTAGCTGTTTCCCACGGCGGCGTGCCTTGCGGGGCGGCAGGCCGGGCTGGAGCGGCGGGGGCCGCCACAGGGCGGGGCGGAACCGGCGTACGGGACGCTGCCGGAGCGGGGCGCGGGGGGATCGCCGAAGTTTGCGAAGGTTTTGCCGAGGGGGGCTGGGTCCCGGAAAACGTGGGCTGCACCGGTGCCGCGGCAGGCGCGGACGGAGATGAAACCGGGGCGGCAGGTACAGGCCGCACGGAGGCCACAGGCGCGGAAGAGACGGGCGACGAGGACGCCGGGGCTGGGCTTGCCGGGGCCGGAGGCGCGGCAGGTGCGGACGGCGCGGGAGCGGCGGGTGTCCCGGAAGCCGGGGCGACCGTGGTGCGGGAGAGGGTTTCCAACGATACGAGGCGCGGCAGCAGGGCGAGGTTCAGGAGCAGCAGTTCCAGCGCGGCGGAAGGCTCAAGGCTGGTGAGCACCTGCCGCTGGCTTTCGAGCACCATTTGCCACGCGGCATGGATATACGCGGGATCGAACTGCGGCGCGAGGTCCAGCAGGCGCTGCTTTTCCGCGTCCGGCATGTCGAGCGCGGCGGTGGCTGCGGCCCCGGCCTGGCGGATGAGGAACAAGTTACGCCACAACGTGGTCAGTTCGCGGAGGAAAAAGCCGAGATCCACGCCACGCTCCAGCAATTCCTGCGTCAGCGCGGCAACGGCGAGGCAGTCCTGAGCCTTGAGTGCGTTGAGAAGGCGCTCATAGAGCTCCTGTCCGGCAAGGCCGAGCACGCTGCGGGTGGAGGCTTCGGTCAGGTGGTCGCCGCCGAGGGCCAGCGTCTGGCCGAGCAGGGACATGCTGTCGCGCACGCTTCCGGCGGCACGGCGCGCAAGGAGGCGGACGGCGTTTTCCTCGAACGGGATGCCTTCCTTGTTGAGCACGCGCGTCAGATGGGCCACCAGTTCGGCTTCGGGGATGGCCTTGAAAATGAAATGCTGGCAGCGGCTGACGATCGTGATCGGAAATTTGTGGGCCTCGGTGGTGGCGAGGATGAACGTTGCGCGTGGCGGCGGCTCTTCCAGCGTCTTGAGCAGGGCGTTGAAGGATTCGCGCGTGAGCATGTGCGCTTCGTCGATGATGAAGACCTTGTAGCGGCCTTCCATCGGCGCGTAGGCGATGGCCTCGCGCAGGCGGCGGGCGTCGTCGATGCCGCGGTTGGACGCGCCGTCGATTTCCACCACGTCCACGTGGTTGCCCATCGTGATGCGGCGGCACTGCTCGCACTGGTTGCAGGGCTCGCCGGTGGGGGCGTGCACGCAATTCAGCGCCTTGGCGAAAATACGGGCGATGGTGGTCTTGCCCACGCCCCGGGTCCCGCTCAGCAGGTAGGCGGGCGCAACCTTGTCTTCCGCGGCGGCGCGGGAAAGGATGGCCTTGACGGTTTCCTGTCCCGTCACTTCAGCGAATGTCTGCGGACGGTAGCGGGCTGCGAGGGATGCGTGACTCATGCGGTATTGGGTTGCGCTGTGTGGCGGAGCCGGAACGGGGGAGGTTGCCCTCCCCCGTGGGCGGCTTTAGAACTTGTAGTTGGTCAGCCAGTGGCCGTAGCGGGGATCCTGCCCCTTGATCGCCTTGAAGTAGGCGGCCTGAAGCGCTTTGGTCACCGGGCCGGCATGGCCTTCGCCGATGGTGCGGTTGTCGAGTTCGCGGATGGGCGTCAATTCGGCGGCGGTGCCGCTGAAGAACGCTTCGTCGGCATAATAGACTTCATCGCGGGTGAACAGCTGTTCTTCCACGGTGTAGCCGAGATCGCGGGCGATCTTGATGATGGAGTCGCGGGTGATGCCGTCGAGGATGGCGGTCAGCGGCGGGGTCTTGATCACGCCGTTGCGGACGATGAAGAAGTTTTCGCCGGTCGCTTCGCAGACGTAGCCGTTGGTGTCGAGCATCAGGGCTTCGTCATAACCGTCCTGTTTGACTTCCATCTTGGCGAGCACGGAGTTCACATAGTTGCCGGCGGCCTTGGCCTTGCTCATCAGGGTGTTGACGTGCATACGGGCGAAGGAGCTGGTCTTGATGCGGATACCCTTTTCGAGGGCTTCGGCTCCGAGGTAGGCGCCCCAGGGCCACACGGCGATGATGACGTGCGTGGGGTTGTTGCCGGGGAACACGCCCATGTCGCCTTCGCCGGCAAAGGCGAGGGGACGGATGTAGCCTTCGGAAAGCTTGTTGGCCACAACGGTTTCGACGATCGCCTTGGAAATTTCGTCGGCGGTATAGGGCATGTTGATGCCAAGGATTTTGGCGGAATTGACGAGGCGCTTGGAATGCTCCGGTAGACGGAAGACGGCGGAAGAACCGTCGGGGCAGGCGTAGGCGCGAATGCCTTCAAAGACGCCGGTGCCGTAATGCAGACCGTGGGCAAGCACATGGACCTGGGCCTGATCCCAAGGGACCAGCTTTCCGTCAAACCAGATGAATTCCGTTTTCTGAAGCATGGGATTACCTCTACAACCCCGCAGGGTGAATTCGTTTGTACGCTCCGGTAGATGAAGCGTTGCGATCCGTTACGCTAAGTGAAAGCGGGGCAGGGGTCAAGAGGTCCGGTCCTCCGTTCCGTGACAATCCTTCCTTTCCTATCGGGAGACTTTCCTTTTGGCGCGAAGCGACGTACTCTGATGTCCCCATTCCGGGGCATATTCGCATAAAAAAGGGATAGCAATGGATCAGCCTCTGCCTTTTGAAATACCCAACGTGACGGTCCTGCTCCAGCCAGAGGAACAGGTTCTCGAAATCCCCCGCCACAAGGTCAAGAATGTGAAACAGCTGCTCAAATACCTCGGCATCCGCGAGTGCACCGCCCTCGTGGCCCGGGGGCGCGAGCTGCTCACGCCCGATCGTGCCGTTCTTCCCCACGACAACCTGCTGGTCAGGAAAGTCACCTCGAGCGGTTGATGCGCGTGGGGAGGG
>OGMN01002153.1_pt1 | contig 11929 bp, 7 predicted proteins | sample 1573211 | NCBI WGS metagenome assembly OGMN01 (sample SAMEA2581876, study PRJEB24529) | metagenome | biome: Human gut stool | place: China | collected 2011
TTTCCACAAAATGGAGCAACGTACCCTTTCGGCTGCCTATAAGTTCTATTGCGAAAAGAGTCTGGAAGACGCCCATACGGCCGAGGCCGATACACGTGCCACTTATGAGGTGCTGAAAGCACAGCTCGACCGCTATCCGGATCTTCAGAACGACATCGCCTTCCTGGCAGAATATTCAAGTTTCACTAAGAATGTGGACTTTGCCGGCCGTATGGTCTACGACGATAAAGGTGTGGAAGTATTCAACTTCGGCAAGTACAAGGGCATGTCGGTATCCGATGTCCTGAAGCGCGATCCCGGCTATTACAGCTGGATTCTGAACAGTGATTTTACCCTGAATACCAAAGCCACGCTGACCAAGATACGTCTGCGTGAAATGACTCAGAAATAAATGGCAAATATACTGAAAGGGAAGAAAATAGTATTGGGCATTACGGGCAGCATTGCCGCCTATAAAGCATGCTATATTATTCGCGGACTGATTAAGCGTGGTGCAGAGGTGCAGGTGGTCATTACGCCTGCCGGAAAAGAATTTATTACCCCTATCACGCTCTCTGCCCTGACCAGCAAACCGGTTATCAGTGAGTTCTTTGCCCAACGCGATGGCACCTGGAACAGCCATGTGGACCTCGGTCTGTGGGCAGATGCTGATAGCCCCGGCTACGGCTTCCACCATCGGCAAGATGGCGAATGGCGTGGCAGACAATATGCTGATTACCACCTATCTTTCCGCCAAAGCTCCGGTGTTTGTGGCGCCTGCCATGGACCTGGACATGTATGCCCATCCTTCCACCCAAAAGAATCTGGATACACTCCGCTCTTATGGAAACCACATCATAGAACCTGCTACGGGAGAACTCGCCAGCCATCTGGTGGGGAAAGGCCGTATGGAGGAGCCGGAGAATATCATCCGCCACCTGGAAATGTACTTTGCTGCCAAAGATGGCGACCTGGTGGGCAAGACAGTGATGATAACCGCAGGACCTACTTATGAGAAGATAGACCCGGTGCGCTTCATCGGCAACTATTCTTCCGGCAAGATGGGACTTGCCCTGGCAGATGAATGTACCGCCAGAGGGGCCAAGGTGATACTGATTGCCGGTCCGGTGCAGCAAGGCACTTACTTCCCGATGCACCAGTACCATGCGGTAGAGTCGGCGCAGGAGATGTTCGAGGCTGCATCCGCCGCCTTTGTCCATGCCGATGCCGCCATCTTGACGGCTGCCGTGGCAGACTACACCCCCGAACAAGTGGCGGATGAGAAAATCAAGCGTGAAAAGACCGGGGAGATGAGTTTGAACTTGAAACCTACTCGCGACATAGCCGCTTTCTTAGGCAATCTGAAGAACGATACAGAGCACCAACGGCGCCTCCTCGTAGGCTTTGCCCTTGAGACTCATAACGAGCAGATGAATGCGGAAGACAAGCTCAACCGCAAGAATCTGGACTTCATCGTGCTGAACTCCCTGAACGACAAGGGAGCCGGTTTTCGTTGCGATACCAATAAAATCAGTATCATAGACCACCAGGGAAAGACGGACTACCCCTTGAAGTCCAAAGCCGAAGTGGCTGCCGACATCGTAGACCGTCTGGTGAAAGATTTAAATAGTAAATAGTAAATCGTCAAATCGTCAATATCCTTATGTTGCGTTCGCTTTACATACAGAATTATGCGCTTATTGAAAAGCTCGATATCAGCTTCAGCAGCGGTTTCTCGGTGATAACGGGTGAGACCGGTGCTGGAAAATCCATTATTCTGGGTGCCATCGGTCTGCTGCTGGGACAGCGTGCCGATGTGAAAGCCATTCGTGTAGGAGCTTCGAAGTGCATTATCGAGGCCCGTTTTGATATTTCCGCTTACGGTATGCAGCCTTTCTTTGAGGAGAATGAGTTGGAGTACGAGGAAGAATGCATCCTGCGCCGCGAGGTGTCCGCTTCGGGCAAGAGCCGGGCATTCATCAATGACACGCCTGCTTCATTGGCTCAGATGAAGGAGTTGGGAGAACAGCTGATTGACGTGCATTCCCAGCATCAGAACCTATTGCTGAACAAGGAAGGGTTTCAGTTGAATGTACTGGACATCTTGTCGCATAACGAAGAGGCCTTGTCTGCTTACCAGCATATCTTCGGAGCATGGAAGCAGGCACAGCAGGATTTGGAGGCCCTTGTTGCCCGTGCCAATCAGGATAAGTCGGACGAAGACTATATCCGTTTCCAACTGGAACAGTTGGAAGAGGCACACTTGTCTGCCGGTGAGCAGGAGGAGCTGGAGCAAGAGGCAGATACGCTGAGCCATGCGGAAGAGATAAAGGCCGGACTCTATCGGGTAGGGCAGACGCTCTACTCGGACGAAGGAGGCTTGTTGTCCGGGCTGAAGGAATGCCTGAACACGATGCTCGGCCTGCAGAGGGTTTATCCGGTTGCCGGGGAACTTGCCGAACGCATGGAAAGCACTTATATCGAGTTGAAGGATATTTCGCAGGAAGTGTCGGGTAAGGAGGATGAAATAGAGTTCAACCCCGAACGTCTGGATGAAGTGAACGAACGTCTGAACTTGATTTATACGCTCCAACAGAAGCACCGCGTTTCCACTGTCGGTGAACTTCTGGCGCTGACGGATGAATACGCCGCCAAACTCTCCGCCATCACTTCGTCCGACGAGCACATCGAGGAACTGAAAGCGCGTTGCGACGCTTTATATAATAAGGTGAAAAAGCAGGCTGCCGTCCTCACCAAGGCGCGTACTGCCGCTGCCCGTGAAGTGGAGAAGCAGATGGCTGCGCGGCTGGTTCCGTTGGGCATGCCCAATGTCCGTTTCCAGGTAGAGATAGGTGCCCGCAAAGAGCCGGGCATACACGGGGCGGATACTGTGAACTTCTTGTTTTCCGCGAATAAGAACGGGGCATTGCAAAGCGTCTCCTCCGTAGCTTCGGGTGGTGAAATAGCCCGCGTCATGCTCTCCATCAAGGCAATGATAGCCGGTGCCGTCAAGCTTCCTACCATTGTATTCGACGAAATAGATACCGGAGTCTCCGGCGAGATAGCCGACCGCATGGCGGATATCATGCAGGAGATGGGCGAGCAGGACCGCCAGGTAATCAGTATCACCCATCTGCCCCAGATTGCTGCCCGCGGACGCGCCCATTATAAGGTGTACAAGCAGGACAACGAGACGGAAACAAACAGTCACATCCGTCGTCTGACCGACGATGAACGTGTGGAAGAAATAGCCCATATGCTGAGTGGTGCTAAGCTGACCGAAGCCGCACTGAACAATGCCAGAGCATTGCTGGAAGTATCAAATAGTAAATAGTAAATCGTCAAATAGTAAATACCCATATATGGTTGATAACAGTGAAATGATTTTCGGCGTTCGTGCCGTGATAGAAGCCATTCAGGCAGGAAAAGAGATAGACAAGATATTGGTAAAGAAGGACATTCAGAGTGATTTGTCAAAAGAGCTGTTCGCTGTCTTGAAAGGGACTTTGATACCGGTACAGCGCGTTCCGGTGGAACGCATCAACCGCGTGACGCGGAAGAATCACCAGGGAGTGATTGCCTTCATCTCTTCAGTCACTTACCAGAAGACGGAGGACTTGGTACCTTTCCTTTTCGAGCAGGGCAAGAATCCTCTGTTTGTGATGCTCGACGGCATCACGGATGTCCGCAATTTCGGTGCCATTGCCCGTACTTGCGAGTGTGCGGCGGTAGATGCCGTGATTATCCCTGCACGGAACAGTGTATCTGTCAACGCAGATGCCATGAAAACCTCGGCAGGAGCCTTGCACACTTTGCCCGTTTGCCGCGAACACAGCCTGAAAGAGACCCTGCAATTCCTCAAGAATAGTGGTTTCCATATCGTGGCAGCCACGGAGAAAGGCGATTACGACTATACCAAAGCCGACTATACCGGTCCGATGTGCATCATTATGGGTGCCGAAGACAAGGGGGTGTCCTATGACAACCTGGCGTTGTGTGACGAGTGGGTGAAGATTCCCATGTTGGGAACCATCGAGTCCCTCAATGTTTCCGTTGCAGCCGGCATTTTGATTTATGAAGCGGTAAAACAAAGAACCAACTAAGATATGAAAAAGAAATTGCTGTTGATGCTCACTCTCTGTTTATTGGCTCAGTGGAGTGTGGCACAAGCCCCGAAGTGGGTAGACAAAGCCAAACGTGCGGTTTTCTCGGTAGTGACTTACGACCAGAACGATAAGATACTGAATACTGGAAACGGCTTTTTTGTCACTGAAGATGGCATTGCGCTTTCTGACTACACCTTGTTCAAAGGTGCCCAGCGCGCCGTTGTGATGAGCTCGGACGGGGCACAGATGCCGGTGGAGGCCATTATGGGAGCTGATGACATGTACGATGTTGTCAAGTTCCGTGTCGGCATCCCCGGAAAGAAAGTCACGGCGCTCACTTTGGCTGCTGTGGCTCCGGCTGTCGGCGCGGATGTATATTTGCTGCCTTATTCCACCCAGAAGGACCGTTCTTTTACTACCGGGAAAGTAAAGGAGGCTGATAAGATTTCCGGCAACTATTCCTATTATACGCTCGATATGCGTCTGAAGGACAAGATGGTGAGCTGTCCGCTGATGACTGTGGACGGGCAGGTCTTCGGCCTGGCGCAGAAGTCCTCCGGACAAGACACGGCTACCATCTGCTATGCCATTGATGCCAATTTCGCCATGTCGCAGAATATCTCCGCATTGTCTTATGGAGATATGTCATTGAAGGGCATCGGTATCAAGAAGGCATTGCCCGATACCGAAGAGCAGGCTTTGGTGTTCCTCTACATGGCTTCTTCCCAACTGTCTCCGGAGAAGTATATGGAGACTCTGAACGATTTCATTGCACAATATCCTGCCAGTGCCGACGGTTATCTGCGCCGTGCTTCCCAGCATCTGTTCATGTCCCGTGAAGATGCTTCCATGGATAAGGTTGCTGCAGACATGGATAAGGCTTTGGAGGTTGCCGCAAAGAAAGATGATGTGTATTACAACCGGGCCAAGATAATCTATAATTATGCATTGGGCAAGCCCGAGAAAGTTTATAAGGACTGGTCGCTCGACAAGGCTCTGGACGAGGTACGGAAAGCGATAGCCATTGACGAACTTCCGGTTTATGTCCAGTTGGAGGGTGACATCCTGTTTGCCAAGCAGGACTATCCGTCGGCATTTACCAGCTATGATAAAGTGAATAAGACCATTCTGGCCTCTCCGGCTACCTTCTTCAGTGCTGCCAAGACCAAGGAACTGATGCAGGCGCCTGCCGAAGAGGTACTGGCTCTGATGGACAGTTGTGTGGCCCGCTTTACCCAGCCCTATACGGAGGAAGCCGCCCCTTACTTGCTGGAGCGTGCCCAAGCCCGTATGAATGCAGACCAGGCGCGTAATGCCATGCTGGATTATGACGCCTATTACAATGCCGTGAACGGTAAAGTGAACGACATGTTCTACTATTACCGTGAGCAGGCTGCTTTGAAGGCCAAGCAGTACCAGCGTGCGCTGGACGATATGGCGAAGGCCATCGAACTGAATCCGGAAGATTTGACCTACCGTGCCGAACTGGCAGTGGTGAATCTTCGCGTGGGACGTTACGAGGAGGCGTTGAATGTGCTGAAGGCTGCTCTGGAGAAAGACCCTAAATATGCCGAAGCCTACCGTCTGATGGGTATCGCCCAGCTGCAGATGAAGAAGGACAAGGAAGCTTGTGCCAGCTTTGCCAAGGCAAAGGAATTGGGTGATCCCAATGTGGATGCTTTGATAGAGAAGCATTGCAAGTAAAGGGATGGGATAGAATAAAGGCTCTACTTTCGCAAGCAGAGCCTCTGTTTTGGGGAACTCCCCCGTGTTAAATGAGTTAAGTCTAGGTATAACAGGTTATGAGTGAAATTACGTTGTTTTATTTATAAAATGCGTGGATTTCCGGAATACTGCATATACTTCGGATTTTTTTATGAGAAAAAAGAAAATAGACCCGATTATTAATAAAAACAAACTTTGACAATCATGAAGAAAGTGATTTGCAGCCAGCAGGCACCGGGCGCCATAGGCCCTTATAGCCAGGCTATCGAAGCTGGCGGAATGGTATTTGTATCAGGCCAGTTGCCCATTGACGCAGCTACCGGAATGATGGCTGAAGGTGCGGAAGCGCAAGCCCGCCAGTCCTTGGAGAATATAAAGCATATTCTGGAAGAGGCAGGCCTGGGCATGGCAAATATTGTGAAGACAACCGTTTTCCTGGCAGACATGTCCTTGTTCGCTGATATGAACAAGGTATATGCCACTTATTTTGACGGTGCTTTCCCGGCACGTTCGGCTGTGGCAGTGAAGGCGCTGCCTAAAGACGCCTTAGTAGAGATTGAGTGCATCGCGGTTCGCTAACAAGTCGGCCACAATGAAACTGCTGCCTCCCACGAAGATGAAATCTTCCGGGAGGCTTTTTTCTTGTGCGGCCCGCACGGCGGCGGGTACGTCAGGATAGCAATGCCCTTTCAGGCCAGCTGCTGCGGCCAGCTCCTGCAGTTCGCTTTCGGGCAATGCTCGCTTCACGCTGGCTTTGGTGAAGTAGTAGGTCGCTTCCCGGGGCAGCAGGGCCAGTACCCCCCGTATATCCTTGTCATTCACCATGCCTATGATGATGTGTAGCTGGCGGTAAGCCTGCTGTTTCAGTTGTTCTGTAATGTAGGTGATGCCTCCCACATTGTGGCCGGTGTCACAAATCAGGGTGGGCGAGTCCTGCAGTTTTTGCCAGCGTCCCATCAAGCCCGTCAGTTCCGCCACACGGGCAAAGCCCCTGCGCACTGCTTGTCCGTCCAGCCGGTAGCCGGCTTCTTTCAGTAGCGGGAGGGCGGTGAGTACGGTCCGGGCATTTTTCTGCTGGTAGAGCCCTTTCAGTTCGTATTCTATTCCGGGATAGTCCTCACGGTCGTTCTCTTCGGCAAAGTAGATAGGAGCACCCGTCGCCTGCGCTTTTTCCAGAAACACCGATTTCGTTTCGGGAGTGGTCTCGCCGATTACAACGGGGATACCGCTTTTAATGATTCCTGCCTTCTCTCCTGCGATTTTTGCCAAGGTGTCCCCCAGGAATTGGGTATGGTCAAAACTGATGTTGGTGATGATGCATACATCCGGACGGATGATATTGGTGCAGTCCAGGCGTCCGCCGAGTCCCACCTCGATTACGGCTACATCCACCTTTTCATCCGCAAAGTAGCGGAAGGCCATGGCAGTGGTCAGCTCAAAGAAGGAGGGGTGGAGGGGTTCGAAGAATCCACGTTCCTGCGCTACAAAACGGATGACGTATTCCTCGGGTATAGGCTGTCCGTTAATCCGGATGCGCTCCCGGAAATCCACCAGGTGGGGCGAGGTGTAGAGTCCGACCCTATATCCCGCTTCTTGCAGTATGGCGGCAAGCGTATGCGAGCAGGAACCCTTTCCGTTGGTACCGGCCACATGAATGCTGCGGAAACTGCGGTGGGGATGTCCGAAATGTTCGTCCAGGGTCAGAGTATTTTCCAACCCCTCCTTGTATGCTGAGCCGCCCACTTGCTGAAACATGGGCACACTGTTATATAAGTAAGTTAAAGTGTCCTGATAATCCATCTTTTATAATATTTAACGGAGAAGCAATCCTTTCTCCCTATTAATTTGTTATCTTTAAAAGCGACAAAGATAATGCAAACCGGACGCAATCAAGCTTGCTTGAAATTGCTTGCAGTGTAGCTTATCTTAAGCTTATGCAAAGGTATTAACAATTTAAATCTAACGTGTATGGGAGCTAAGAAAAATTTTGTGATTGATACGAATGTGATTCTTCACGATTATAACTGTTTGAAGAATTTTCAAGAGAATGACATTTATCTTCCCATCGTAGTCCTTGAAGAACTGGACAAATTCAAGAAAGGTAATGAGCAGATTAATTTCAATGCGCGTGAGTTCGTCCGTGAGCTAGATTTGATTACCGATGACAATCTGTTCACCAAAGGGGCGCCATTGGGAGAGGGCTTGGGCCGTCTGTTTGTGGTGGCAGGTATGGTGGACTCTCCCCGGGTACGTGATTCCTTTCCCGAACGCATCCCCGACCATCAGATTCTGTCGGTAGTGGACTGGCTTTCCACCAAAAAGCCTAAAATGAAAACCATCCTTGTCACGAAAGACGTGAATCTGCGCATGAAGGCGCGTTCCATCGGTCTGCTGTGCGAAGACTACATCAATGATAAGGTAATCAATGTGGATATATTCGAAAAGTCGAATGAAGTGTTCGAGGGTATTGACCCTGCGCTGATAGACCGCATTTATTCTTCCAAAGAAGGACTGGACATCAACGAGTTCGATTTTAAGGACATCATTCGTCCCAACGAATGCTTTGTGCTGAAGAGTGACCGCAGCAGTGTGCTTGCACGTTATAATCCCTTTACCCATTCGATTTGCCGGGTCAACAAGACAAAGAACTATGGCATTGAACCGCGTAATGCCGAGCAGAGCTTTGCTTTTGAGGTGCTGAACGACCCGAATATCAAGCTGGTTGCCCTGACCGGTAAGGCGGGAACCGGTAAGACCCTGCTGGCACTGGCCGCCGCATTGGGAAAACTTACCGACTACAAGCAGATTCTTCTGGCACGTCCCATCGTGGCCTTATCCAATAAAGACCTTGGATTCCTTCCCGGTGATGCCAATGAGAAAGTGGCTCCTTACATGCAGCCTTTGTTCGATAATTTGAATGTAATCAAGCATCAGTTCGCTGCCAATTCCTCTGAAGTGAAACGCTTGGAGGATATGCAAAAAAGTGAACAATTGGTCATCGAGGCATTAGCCTTTATCCGTGGGCGCAGCTTGAGCGAAACCTACTGTATTATCGATGAAGCCCAGAACCTGACCCCACATGAGATTAAGACCATCATCACCCGTGCCGGCGAAGGTACAAAAATGGTGTTTACCGGTGATATTCAGCAGATAGACCAACCCTATCTGGACAGTCAGTCCAACGGGCTTGTCTATATGATAGACCGCATGAGAGACCAGAATTTGTTTGCCCATGTCAATCTGGTGAAAGGGGAGCGCAGCCAGTTGAGCGAGTTGGCAAGTAATCTGATGTAGCGGATACCGCATTTTCCGGGGCAAAACTATTTCTATCCCGCTTTCTGACTGTTAAAACGGGGGAGGTGGGATGGTTTCTTTATAGACGATAAATAATTGTTATAACATTTTTTTATCGATTTATTGTCTGTTTTGACTAAAATAGTGTATCTTTGCCTCGCCTAAAACAAAACTGTCAAGCGAAATGAAGCGAAATTTTTTTCATCGGTATCTTTCCGCGAAAGTGCTTCCGATATGGACTATTCTGTTAATTGATGTATTTATCATCGTCATATCCAGTCTGTTGGCCTATGCTCTCCGATATGATTTCAGAAGCATTTTTCTGGAATCATCTACCATTGACAAGACCATTTTATGGACGGTTGCTGTCAACCTGATTTTCTTCCGTGTTTTCCGTACGTATTCCAATGTACTGCGCTTTTCCTCCTTTGTGGATATCATGCGCATTTTTGTGTCATTGACGGTGTCGTATGCACTGCTGATGATAACGAGCGTCCTGACGGAAAGCTATTTGGAGTTTAACCTGGCTCCGGTCAGCGTGCTGTTCATGTCCTATATCATCAGCTTTGCCATGATGGCATGCTCCCGTGTGATTGTCAAGACTTTCTTCGAGGCGCTGAACTTCGACGGCACCCATAGTGCCAATGTGTTCATTTACGGTGCCAAGGAAGCCGGGGTCAACATTGCCAAGGCATTGCGTGTCAATCTGCGCAACCACTACCGTCTGCGCGGATTCATTGCGGACGAACCTGAACTTATCAATAAGGTGATGATGGGTGTCAAGGTGTTCCCTAACGACGATACGCTGATTGATGTGCTGAACGACCGGGATGTGCAGACCATCATCATTTCTCCCGCCAAGATGGAGGAACTGAAGAAGTCCGACATGGCTGACCGCCTGCTGGTGCACAACATCAAACTGATGACCGCACCCCCCTTGAGTGAGTGGAACGGTCAGGCGCTGAGCCGTACGCAGCTGAAGGAAATTCAGATTGAGGACTTGCTTCAGCGCAATCCCATCGAGATAGATATCCATAAGGTTGCCTCTCATCTGGAAGGCAAGCGTGTGATGATTACGGGCGCCGCCGGTTCTATCGGCAGCGAAATCATGCGCCAGGTGGCTTCGTTCAATCCCTACAAGCTTATTTTAGTGGACCAAGCCGAGACTCCTCTGCATGACATCCGTCTGGAACTTCAGGACCGTTGGCGCGACATCGATGCCGAGACCATCATAGCCGACATCTCCAATGCCACGCGCATGGAGGATATCTTCAGGGAGTTCAAGCCCCAGTATATTTTCCATGCGGCCGCCTACAAGCATGTGCCGATGATGGAGGACAACGTTTCCGAGTCCATCCAGGTGAACGTATTCGGTACGCGCACCGTTGCCGATCTTGCCGTGAAATACGGTGCCGAGAAGTTTGTGATGATTTCTACGGACAAGGCTGTTAACCCTACAAACGTGATGGGCTGTTCCAAGCGTATTTGCGAGATTTATGTGCAGTCTCTTGCGAAGAAGTTGCAGAAGGAGGGAGGCCATGCCACTCAGTTCATCACTACGCGTTTCGGCAATGTGCTGGGTTCCAACGGTTCTGTCATTCCCCGTTTCCGCGACCAGATTCAGCGTGGCGGCCCGGTGACAGTGACCCATCCTGAGATAATCCGTTACTTCATGACCATTCCCGAAGCTTGCCGCCTTGTTCTTGAGGCCGGCAGTATGGGCAACGGCGGTGAAATCTACATCTTCGACATGGGTAAGCCGGTGAAGATTGTGGATCTTGCCAAGCGTATGATCAGCCTTTCCGGACGTACGGATGTGAAGATTGAATTTACCGGTCTCCGTCATGGCGAGAAGCTCTACGAGGAACTCTTGAATGTGAAGGAGCTTACAAAGCCCACCTATCATGAGAAGATTATGATTGCCACGGTGCGTGAGTATGACTATGACGAGGTGAAGGAGCGTATCCAGAAGCTGATTGATGTAAGTTACACTTATGACCAGATGAAAATTGTTGCTGCCATGAAGGATATTGTTCCGGAATTCGTGAGCAAGAATTCCTGCTTTGAGGCGCTGGATAAGAAGAAATAAAAAGATAGCGGTATAGTATAAAATGAAAGGGTGATAACGTCATTGTAGTGTTATCACCCTTTCAATTTTATTGTCTTCTTGTCAGCCTTTTGTCTCATTCATGTGAAGAGAAGTATTTCAAGAACTGTGTACGTTCGAAAGTATTGACTCCCTTCGGGTCGTTTACGTTCAGAATACCTTTGAACTGGCTGATGGTTTCCATACCTTTGCGGTCCATCCACAAGTTGAGGAAGCGGATGTATTCTTCAATGATGGTAGCTGAATTCTGATAAAGCACACTGCATATCTCTACTGCCGAAGCACCTGCTAATATTGCCTTGACAACGCCTTCGGGCGAGTGGATACCACCGGAAGCGGCATAGTCCAGCTTGTTTACGGCTGCCGAAGCGATGCCTATCCAGCGCAGGGCTTTAGACAAATCGGCTTCGTTGCTGAATACGTTGCCGGATACTTGTATCATTTTCTCAATGTTGATGTCCGGCTGGTAGAAGCGGATGAACAGCACTACTGCGGCGGCGCCGTTGGCGTACAGTTGGTCTATCAGAGCTATCGGATTGGTCAGGTTGTCACCCAGCTTCATGATGACGGGTATCTTGACCGTCTTCTTGATGTGGCTCAGAATGTCGATGTGGCGTTGCTCGAAACTGCCGTAAGCATATTGTACATCCGTCTGCAGTGCAAGGATATTGATTTCCAATGCGTCGGCACCGGCTTCTTCTATTTTGGCGGCAAATTC
>OGMN01002158.1_pt1 | contig 11895 bp, 9 predicted proteins | sample 1573211 | NCBI WGS metagenome assembly OGMN01 (sample SAMEA2581876, study PRJEB24529) | metagenome | biome: Human gut stool | place: China | collected 2011
GAAGAATGGCTGGATTTCATTCTGAACTGCCGCAGCGGAAAAGATTCGACAGATTACGACCTTGTTGTGGGCGGTGTTGCCAATGATAAGGTGTTCAATACCGTGGAGCTGTTTTTTGACGGACTGATTGATAAAACGGAAGCTATCAACCGCCTGCGTTATGAAAAGCCGAACCTGCAAATATGTTTCCGCACAGAGAAAGCACTATCTATGTTGCATTTTGAAGGGAGTGAAGCACTATGACAGCGAACCCGATTTTGCTTCAGAAAAAATATAGCCGTGTTATTGAATGCTTTGCTAAACAGCAGGGACTTTCGCTGGATGCGGCATTGGATTTCTTTTATCATTCCCAGGTTTATCAGCTGATCCGTGATGGTGTTTCTGATATGCACTGCATGAGCGATGCGTATCTGGCAGAGGAACTGGAACAGGAATATGCCGAGAAAACCGCCGGATAAGTGCCGTTAAACCGCCGGATACTACAAAAAGTGCCGGGAAAGTGCCGACAAAATGCCGGATACCAAGGAAGGAAAGAAAGTGACTTATGGATACAGACAAAGTAATACAAGACTTAAACCGCAGGTTTGCTGCACTTCTGCCGGAGTTTTATCAGCGTCGTATCATCTTCTGGTACGATGAAGATAAGGAATTTGAGGATAAACTGGACGAAGTGGTTCTGGAAAATGCAAAGATAATTGCTCTGACCGGAAACAATGCCTTTTCTGTGAAGAAACTGCTTTCAGTGGACGATCTGACCACAAACTATCTGGTTTACAGTCCATTAGCATATAACCGCCCGGATGATAACTGGCTTCTGGATGTGGAGCTTTATAGTGAGGAGTTCCGGGCAGACCTGATTTCTATTTGGATGGATGAGATGGGTCTTACATCGAATCCGGCCATGCGGAAGCAGGTCAAGAATTATCGTGCTTATTTCAATGCGAAAGACCGCCGATTGAAAGTCAGCACACAGAATAAAGTTCCGGCAACGCCTGCACAGCTGCACATGGCTGTCATGGCGGCAATTTGTGGATTAAAAGACGCACAGCCGAATATGATTTTCCGTAGCGTGTTCCGTGCTGGATTGGATTTGAAGAACAATACTGTTTATCAGGATTTTGTAAAATATCATGTTGACGGTGCATTTTGGACAATGGTTCGCCAGGGCTGCGGATTTGTGGAGGAAGAACCAGACCTCGGACGGCTGGCAATTCATTTGCTTTTGACCGCCGCTACCCGTACCATGCGGCAGGAATATCTCGCCGGACTGGATAGCTTTATTTCCATGCCGCATCAGGCATATTGCTATGATTTTATTTCTGAATGGCTTCATAGTGACAACATTCCGCAATTATATGATGTGGCACGTTATGTTGAGGATGAAGCCCGTCTGCATCAGCGTTTTGAAAAGCTGATGGTGGACGATCTGGCAGGAACCGAGTGTTTCCCGTGCATCAACGAAGTGATTTTGACAAAGCTGATGACAGAGATCAGCGACCATATCATTGATGTAGATATGATTACTTCCACCGTTGAAAAGCGAAGAACCTGTGCGTGGTATGAGCCGTTTGAGAATTTCTATGACGGTATCCTGCAAGTGGCGAATATGCAGAGCTTTTTCAAGGAACACTCTGTCGGATTCCATACTGCCGAAGCAAAAGGCATCTGGAAAGAATATACGGAAAGCTACTATCAGATGGATACCTATTACCGTTTGTTTCATCTGAGTTTCCAAAAGAGTCTGGAGACTTCCAATATTCTGCTGGATGATTTGTTTAAGCACGTTGTTGATAAAGTGGAAGGACTCTATACTCACTGGTTCTTGGGTGAATTGGGTAATAACTGGTCAGATGTGTGTGCGGATGAACTGGCAACCTGCGGTAAGGTTTTGGAAGTGCCGCAGCAGGAAGAATTTTACCGTTCTCGCATTAAGACTTCGAATACCAAGGTATTTGTGATTATTTCAGATGCTATGCGATATGAAGTGGCGGCAACTATGGCAGATCAACTTCAGAGAGAAACGCAGAGTAAGGTTTCCATCAGTAGTATGCAGAGTATCTTCCCGTCTATCACAAAGTTTGGTATGGCAGCGTTATTGCCACATAAAGAACTGACAGTAGAAGTTCGGAACGATATTTTGACGGTTCTGGCAGATGGTCAGTCTACGGCAAGCACTTACCGGGATGAAGTCCTGAAATCAGAAGATCCGGCGAGTGTGGCTTTGAAATACAATGACATCATTGCCATGAAACGAGCAGAACGAAGTGCGCTGGTAAAGGGCATGGATGTGGTTTACATTTATCACGATACTATTGATGAAGCCAGCCATACTTCTGACACCGCTGTTTTTTCTGCCTGTGATAAGGCAATTTCAGAGTTAAAAAACCTTGTGCGTATTATTGTGAATGAATTTGGCGGTACGAATATTCTGATTACGGCTGACCACGGATTCCTTTATACATATAGTCCGCTGACTGAGGATGACAAGGTAGATAAGACCAGCTTTAACGGCATGGATGTGGAATATGGCAGACGCTATGCAATCATGCAAAAAGGCGCACAACCGAACTATCTGTTGCCTGTGAAGTTCCTGGGCGGCAAAACGGAATTTGATGGATTTGCACCGAGGGAAAGTATCCGTATCAAGATGAATGGCGGCGGCATGAACTTTGTCCATGGCGGTATCAGCTTACAGGAAATGGTTGTTCCGGTGATCGAGTACCATTATCTCCGCAATGATTCTATGGAATACAAGCGTAATAAACAGAAATATGATACCAAGCCGGTAACAGTCAATTTGCTGTCTGCAAACCGTAAAATTAGCAATATGATTTTCTCATTGAACTTTTATCAGAAGGATTCAGTCAGTGCAAACCGTGAAGCGGCTACCTATCATGTTTACTTTACGGACGAAAATGGCAAGCAGATCAGTGATGTTCAGAAGATTATTGCAGATAAAACCAGCGACAACGGTGCAGAGAGAACTTTCCGTTGCCAGTTTAATCTGAAGTCTCTGAAATACAGCAATACTGCTACTTACTATCTGGTAATTGCAGATGAACAGAGCTTGCAGATGCCGCAGCGTGAGCCGTTCCAGATTGACATCGCCTTTGCGGTGGATGAGTTCGATTTCTTTAGTTAATACCGCAGGAGGATAGAAAGATGGGCAATTTACAGAGGGTGAAAGCACCCGTGAAGAAATAAAGAATAAGCTCCGTCAGAACTTTGACGGTAAGATTGTTCGGAAAGACCTGACAAAGAAAATCAAGGAAGGGGAAAATGTCCCGGTGTATGTCCTTGAGTTCCTGCTGGGTCAGTATTGCAGCTCAGATGATGAAACGGTCATTGAAAAAGGCGTACAGAACGTGAAGCGTATTCTTGCTGATAATTTTGTACGCCCGGATGAATCGCAGAAGATTCTGTCTCAGCTGCGAAAGAAAGGCAGTCACACTATCATTGATATGGTGACTGTCCGACTGGATATGAAAAAGGACTGCTTTTTTGCGGAGTTTTCCAATTTGGGCGTTGGCAATGTACCGATTGCCGACGAATACCCGGAGAAATTTGACCGCCTGCTCTGCGGAGGTATCTGGTGTATCGTTCAGCTGGATTACGAGGTTGAGGGCGACAATAACTTTGGCATTGAGGATATTGACGGAAATCCGCTTCGTTCCAAACACAAAAAGATATTTCTCCGATCAGTATCCGTAAGCTGACACCGATCCAGATGCCGCACATTGATATTGATGAACTGAAGCAGGGACGAAAGGCTTTTACGAAAGATGAATGGCTGGATATTCTTCTTCGTTCTATCGGCATGGAGCCAGATGAATTTACATATCGTGAGAAATGGCTGCTCCTAACCCGTATGATTCCATTAGTTGAAAACAACTTTAATCTTTGTGAGCTGGGACCGAGAAGTACCGGTAAATCTCATCTTTACAAAGAAATTTCACCGAACAGTATTTTGATTTCCGGTGGGCAGACGACGGTTGCAAACCTGTTTTACAATATGGGACGCAAAACGGTCGGACTGGTCGGCTTATGGGACTGTGTAGCTTTTGATGAAGTGGCAGGTATCAAGTTTAAAGATAAAGATGGCATTCAGATTATGAAGGATTACATGGCATCCGGCTCTTTTGCCCGTGGCAAAGAAGAAAAAGCTGCTACTGCGTCCATGGTATTTGTGGGAAATATCAATCAGAGTGTGGATGTGCTGTTGAAAACCTCCAGTCTGTTTGCACCTTTCCCGCAGGAAATGGGAACAGATACAGCATTTCTTGATCGTATGCACTGCTATCTTCTAGGATGGGAGATACCGAAGTTCAGACCGGAGCATTTTACCGATGATTACGGTTTTATCAGTGACTATTTGGCAGAATTCATCCGAGAGCTTCGTAAGGAGCAGTATGGAGATGCACTTGACCACTACTTCCGCTTGGGGAGAAATCTGAATCAGCGTGATACAATTGCGGTTCGTCGTATGATAGACGGTTATCTGAAGTTGATGTACCCAAATGGTGAGTTTACTAAAGAAGAACTGGAAGAAATTATTCAGATTGCATTGGAAATGCGTCGCCGTGTCAAGGAGCAATTGAAGAAGCTGGGTGGTATGGAGTTTTATGATGTGAACTTCTCCTATATAGATTTAGAAGATATGTCAGAACATTATGTTTCTGTACCAGAACAGGGTGGCGGTAAGCTGATACCGGATGGAATGTGTAATCCGGGACAGGTTTATACCGTATCCAGAGGAAAAAGTGGCATGATTGGTGTATTCCGTTTGGAAAGTCAGATGCTTCCAGGCAATGGCAAAATTGAACGGACTGGCTTAGGCAGTGATTCTAAATGCAAGGAAGCGGTGAACACGGCATTTAATTATCTGAAAGCCAACGGCAATCGGATCAGTGGCTCTATCAGCACATCGACCAAAGACTACATCATCAATTATCAGGATTTGCAGGGTATCGGCATGACAGATAAACTGGCACTTCCAACATTGATTGCACTTTGTTCGATTGCCCTTGGAAAGCCTGTTGTCAGCAACTTGGCAGTGTTGGGAGATATAACAATTAGTGGCACAATGATAAAGGTGGATGAACTTGCAAACACGCTTCAAGTGTGCCTGGATAGCGGTGCAAAGAAGGTGCTGATTCCAAGTACCTCATTTGTTGATTTTGCAAGCGTTCCGGCTGATCTGATGAGTGCATTTCAGCTGATTCCGTATCAGAGTGCGGAAGATGCGGTGTTTAAGGCATTGGGGGTAGAGTAAAATCGAAGATAGGAGGCTACGAATGGCTATTGAGAAGGTAATCATTCAAAATTTTAAGAAGTTTAAAAATCCGTTTGAAGTAAAATTTAATGAAAATATCAATCTTCTGGTTGGTGATAATGAATCTGGAAAATCTACTATTCTTGAAGCCATTCATGTGGCTTTAACGGGTATGTATGCTGGTCGAAATATTAGAAATCAGCTATCAACATATTTATTTAATAGAGAAGCAGTTGAGGAATACCTGGCATCAGTGAAAAATGAACAGCCGATTGCACCTCCAGAAATAATGATTGAGTTATATTTCAAAAGTGGAACATTGCCTGAATATGAAGGAAATGGTAATTCCGAAAAAAGTGATGGTATAGAGGGAATCAGATTCACAATTAGTTTTTCTGATAAATTTAATTCAGAATATGAAAGTTTGCTGAAAACAGAAAAAATTACAAGTTTGCCTATTGAATTTTATGAAGCTAAATGGTTTTCTTTTAGCCGAGATGAAAAAATGCCCAGATTCATACCAATAAAGTCTGTAATGATTGATTCGTCAAATTACAGATACCAAAATGGGTCTGATGTATATATTTCCAGAGTAGTAAAGGATTTCCTTGAACCAGAGGACATAACAGCAATAACACAAGCCCATAGAAATATGATAGATGAGTTTGCACAAAATGAAGCAATTCAGTCAATCAATGAGAAAATTAGTGCAGCGTCTACTGTTATGAATGGAAAATTATCATTGAGTGCCGATCAGGGAGTTCAAAATTCTTGGGAGTCAAGTTTGGTTACGCAGGTGGATGGAATCCCGTTTGCTCATGCTGGAAAAGGTGCACAATGTATCATAAAAACACAATTAGCTTTAAGTCATAAACAGGCAGAAAAAGCAAGTATTGTTTTGATTGAAGAACCTGAAAGTCATTTGTCTTTTTCTCGATTAAGCGAACTAATGGGAGTTATTGAAAAGGCTGCATCTGGTAGACAAATTATAGCATCAACGCATAGTAGCTTTGTCGCTAATAAACTCGGACTGGAAAATTTAATTTTGCTTTCAGGCGATAATTGTTGCTCGATGCAATCGCTCAAAACGGAAACTTTTGAATTTTTCAAAAAAGTGGCAGGTTATGATACACTGCGATTGATTCTTTGTAAAAAATCAATCTTAGTAGAGGGCGATTCAGATGAGCTGGTTGTTCAGCGGGCATATATGGATACTCATGAGGGGCGGCTTCCTATCCAAGATGGAATAGATGTAATGACCGTAGGTGGGGTGACATTTAAGCGGTATCTTGAAATTGCACAGACACTAAACAAAGAAACAGCTGTTGTTACGGATAATGATGGAAATATTGAAGCTGTTAAGAAAAAGTACAAAGAATATGAAGAAATACAATGTATTCATATATGTGTTGATGAGGTAGTGGATACAGGTGATTTGAAACTGTCAGATAAGGATTTTAATTATAATACCTTAGAGCCGAAAATATTAAAAGAAAATGGACGAGAAGCAATGAACAATATTTTTGGAACTAACTACAATACGGATGATGAGATGCACAAATATATGCACGCTCATAAGACGGATTGTGCCATAGCAATTTTTGAATCGGCTACGAAAATTAAATATCCTGAGTATATAATGAGGGCGATAAAAAATGAGTAGTCTAATTATTGCAGCGGCAGGGGCAGGAAAAACAACATTTCTTGTAAAGAAGGCATTGGAGATTTCTGAAAATGTTTTGATAACAACTTATACCGATGCTAATGAACAAAGCATTAGAGACAAATTTTACGAAATAAATGGTTGTATTCCATCCAATGTAACTATTATGCCGTGGTTTTCGCTGCTAATCAAGCATGGTATACGACCTTACCAAAGCTATCTTATAAATAATAGGGTATCCGGTGTGTTATTAGTGAATAAGGCAGATAAAAAATTGTTGAGACTAAAGGATACAAATGAGAAAAAATATGTCACGGCTTCCGGTAATGTATATTCAAATATGATTTCAAAATTGCCCTGTGTTTTGGACGAATTATCGAATGGATGTGTATTTCGCAGAATACGAAAAATTTTTTCTTATGTTTTTGTAGATGAAATACAAGATTTTGTCGGATATGATTTAGAAGTTATAAAAAAGTTGCATGAGGTTGGTTGCAACATGACTTTAGTAGGAGATCCTCGTCAGACGACGTATCGAACTCATTACGAAGCAAAATATAAAAAATATGCAGGTGGGAAAATAGTGATTTTTGTGCAGGATAATATTGCCGGAATGAATATTGATACCACAACATTATCGACATCTTATAGAAATAATCAGATTATATGTGATCTTGCAAATCAGATGTATCCTGATATGAAGCCATGCGATTCTGCCATGAATGAAAAAACGGGACATGATGGAATATTTTGGGTTCACGAGAATGATATTGATAAATATGTAGATATATATAATCCTGTTCAGTTGCGGTATGATAAAAGAACGAAGGTAAATCCCATCCCAAAAACGATGAATTTTGGATTGTCCAAGGGACTTACTTTTAATAGAGTCTTGATATACCCGACGAAACCAATGCTGGATTGGTTGTCAGGAAAGTCCAAAGACATGAAGGATGAAAGTCTTTCTAAGTTTTATGTTGCAGTGACGAGAGCACGGTATAGTGTGGCTTTTGTATACAAGACAAAACGACTTCCAACTAACGATATTGGAACAAAGTGGACACCTGATGTATTGTAATAAATAATAGATTACACGACAAGAAGTAATTTAGTTGTTATAAGTAATAATACTGTGTATTGGCATGATTTAAGTTTCGCTAAGTTTCACTTATATAGGTGTCGGAGGAAAATTTAATAGGAAAAACATGAAAAAAGCACTGATAACCGTTTGATTATTGGTTTTACAGTGCTTTTTCTTTTGCCAAAGAGGAAAAATGCAGTGAATTTAAGTTTTGCTAAGTTTCACTGAGTTCTGATTTTGTAGAGCGCCATTGTTTCTTAGGTTCAAACTTTCCACATCCATCACAAGTCTGTGGCCAGTTGATTTTCCATTCAAAATATTCATCTCTGGTAATCTCACCGGATTTCAGTTCATCCATCCGAACTACCCATTCTTTCAGAAAATCATTCAGAACTCCATAGTCAAACCACATACAGACAGGAGCATGAGCCGGCCAGCTATCATTGTCGTGATAGTAAACGGAAGTGTCTGCTACTTCATTGCATTTTTCACCGGGAAATTTCCGAGGAAGAAACAGATGCAGGGCAGATGGATTAAATTCATCCAGCCAGAAAAGCAGTTCCATCATTTCGGAAGCGTCACGTCCAGCGGTATCATAGAGGGTATAAGGATTAACATCAAGAGCCAGTGCCATTTTATCGACCAGATCTTTTTTGGGAACACGAACTCCTTTTTCATATTGTACAATTCTATGTTGATCGGTCAGGCCGATCTTTTCTGACAATTCTTTTTGTGTCATCTTCCGGAATGTCCGGATTTTTTTTAGTTTCAGATTAAAATTCATAAAGTCACCTCTGCATTAGTCCTGATAAACACCCATTGAATATAGTAAAATCAAGAAATTGATAACTATTTGTACATATTATAACATAAACTAGCAGAAATTCAATAAAAAAGAGTACAAAAAAGAACCTAAAACACATGAAGTGCTATTGACATTAGCAGTAACGGGGGATATAATGGCATTAAATCAAATAGGTACAAAAATGTATACCTACAAAACTTTTGATTATTGGACCTTGAAAATTGAATGAGCTGTATGGGTGCCTTTCGGGCTTAAAGGTAACACAGGATTCCACCGCTGTATCAGAGAGTAGTATGTGGAAACCGAAGATACTCCGGCAACGGCTGGTATGCTTGAGAAGAAGCTGCCAGTATTCAGAAAGATTTCTGATAGAGGTCAATTGTAACGTTGACACCGCCATATACAAATGGAAGCCAACACGCCGAACAGAATGGAAAATCATCGAAAAATGCAATCAAAAAGTAGAATGTACTGACAACGGGCATAACCGCTGTCTGGGAGGTGATGCAGAAGAATACGGAGGAAAGGAGGTATGTGCATCATGAGAAAAACAACAGAGTATAAGGCTGAGAACCGTCTGACGGTAGATATTGAAGGATTAATGGCAATGTTATCCTGCGGAGAAGTAACTGCAAAGAAAATTGCAGATTATGCAGAAGCAAGAGTGATTGTTGGAAGACGAGTTCTTTATAACGTGGATAAGATAAAAAAATATCTTGATGCAATGGCAGTGTAATGAAAGATAAAAGGATAAAATACAACAACTTTCCTTCGGAATGAAAAGTAAAAAAGGGAAAAATTCCTGTAAAACAAGCAAATAAAAATTAGCATTTTGCAGGAATTTACCCTTGGAAATTATAAAATATTATGTTAATCTGTGAGCAGATATCAGACAGTATATGACTGATACCGACAGGACAAAAATCATTCCGAATAACGAAAAATGAAGTGAAAGGAATGATTGATATGGCAAGAAAAGATAATAAAGGCAGAAATTTAAAAACAGGTGAATACCAGCGTCCGGATGGACGTTATGAGTATCGCTACAAGGATGAAATTACCGGAAAGCGTAATTCGGTTTATGCAGCTGATTTGGCGAGTCTGCGAGAAATGGAAAAGAAGATCAATAAGGATATGGATGATCTGCTTATTACAGACTCATCAGTTAAGAAGCTGACTGTAAATACGTTGTTTGAGCGATACATGGCAACAAAGAATATCAAGGAAAGAACGAAAAAGAATTATATCCGTATGTGGGATTACCGGATACGAAATACTTTGGGAAATATTCGTGTTGTGGATTTTAAGACATCTCACGTAAGGACATTCTTTTCTGCTTTGTCAGATGAAGGACTGGCACACAGTACGATCAAAGGTCTGTATGGCTTATTGAATCCCAGTTTTGAACTGGCAGTGGAAGATGGGATTATCCGTAAGAATCCGGTAACAGGAACACTTGGAGATTATGGGGCTCCGGCAAAGGAGAAAGAAGCACTGACACTGGAACAGCAGGAAAAACTTTTGGAGTTTGTTGAACAGAGTAATGTGTATAAGCCTCATCTTCCAATGATGCAAGTTATGTTTGGGGCTTGCCTGAGAGTGAGTGAAACCATCGGCTTAACCTGGTCAGATGTGGATATGAAGAACCGAGAGATCCATGTAGGTGGACAGCTTGTGTATTATGAAGGTGATGAAGGATATTGTTTCCATGATTCAGAAACTAAAACGGATGCAGGAATCAGAGATATTCCTATGACACAGATGGTATATGATGCGTTCCGTAAACAGAGAGAGTTGAACCTGATGCTTGGTTTGCAGAGTAATGTGGAGATCGGTGGACGTAGTGGATTCATCTTCAATACAAAGCATGGACGTCCAATCATGCCGGCGGGAGTGAACAGCTTTCTGAAAAATATTGTCAATGCCTATAATAAGAAAGAAAGCAAACTGGCAGAAGAAGAGAAGCGAGAGCCGGAGCTGATGCCTCCCATTTCATCGCATACTCTTCGTCATACGGGATGTACCAGATTGGGTGAGAACAATGTCAATCCCAAAGTTATGCAGTATGTGATGGGCCATTCAGATGCACAGATCACAATGAATGTCTACAATCATATTGCAGAGAAGTCTCACGTGGAGAATGAGATGTCTAAAATGAACCTGCCAGAAACTGTACCTGCTGTGGTATAAACCATAAGTCGTTGTCGTAAAATGTGGTAAGAAAATCAGACGAATACATTTTTCCAAGAATTTGTCGTAAAAATGTGGTCAAATCAAGAAAATCGAGTGCGAAAGCAAGTGAAAAATTCCTGTGAAGCCCGTAAAATCAAGGCTTCACAAAATTTTCACAAAAATTAGCACTCTGTACTTGACAGTGCTAAAAGTAAGAACTATAATGTATTTAGAAATTAGGAAAGGTATTAAAAAAGGTCCTAGTTTCAAGAGTTAACACCGCTGGAAGTAACGATGCTAATGACTAAGCATTTATATTGAAAGGGGAAATGACTTATGATGATGCCTAGTATTTTTGGAGAAAACTTATTTGATGATGATTGGATGAACTTCCCGTTTGATCAGGATTTCTGGGGAAAGAAGAATCCGTTATATGGTAAACACGTAAAGAACATGATGAAGACAGATATTCGTGAACATGAAAAAGGATATGAAGTAGATATTGATCTTCCAGGCTTTAAAAAAGAAGATATCAATATCAATTATGAAAATGGTTATCTAACAATCTCAACAAGTAAGGGATTGGATAAAGATGAAAAGGATGAACAAGGACATTATATCCGACAAGAAAGATATGTTGGAAATATGTCAAGAAGCTTCTATTTAGGAGATATTCCAAAAGAAGATATTAAAGCAAAATATGAAGGTGGCGTTCTTCGTTTATCTGTTCCAAAAGCAGATATGAAACAAGTAGAAAATAGTTCTACTATCTATATTGAATAAGGAATCTGACGATTCCTTATTTTTTTATTTAATAATAGTTTTGATAAGTTGTATCATAATTTCTTTATCTTCAGGTCTAGAACTTGCGACAAGGATAGTAAGGGTAGCAAGAGCATCAT
>OGMN01002174.1_pt1 | contig 11803 bp, 10 predicted proteins | sample 1573211 | NCBI WGS metagenome assembly OGMN01 (sample SAMEA2581876, study PRJEB24529) | metagenome | biome: Human gut stool | place: China | collected 2011
CGGGAGTATAAGGTCAGTCTGCGTTCCAAGGGCAAAGTCAATGTAAGCAGTATTGCTCAGTATTTTGGTGGAGGCGGTCATGTGCGTGCAGCAGGCTGTACCATGTCCGGAAGTATTCATGATGTGATCAATAATCTGTCCCTTCACATTGCCAAGCAGTTAGATGCTGCGGCAGCCGGGGAGGTTTAAATGTATCACGGAATCATTAATGTGTATAAAGAGCCGGGCTATACATCCCATGATGTTGTAGCCCGGCTTCGAGGGATTTTAAGACAGAAAAAGATCGGCCATACGGGAACCCTTGATCCGGCGGCCAAGGGCGTCCTTCCGGTGTGTCTGGGAAATGGGACAAGGCTTTGTGACATGCTTACAGACCGGTCCAAAACCTATGAGGCAGTGCTTCTTTTAGGACAGACTACGGACACCCAGGATACCACAGGAACGGTGCTTACGGAAGATCATGAAAAGGCGTTAGAACTGGATGAAGAACAGGTGCGCCAGGTGATCCTGGATTTTAAGGGAGATTATGACCAGATCCCTCCTATGTACTCTGCTTTAAAAGTAGATGGAAAGAAGCTTTGCGACCTTGCAAGAGCAGGAAAAGAAGTAGAGCGCAAGGCAAGAAGAGTACAGATCTTAGATATTTCTGTTGAAAAAATAGAACTGCCAAGAGTCTGGATGACAGTCAGCTGTTCCAAAGGAACCTACATAAGAACTCTCTGTGAAGATATTGGAGCTAAATTAGGAGTCGGGGGCTGCATGGAGTCTCTCCTGCGTACCCGTGTAGACCGTTTTCAGGTAAAAGACAGTTTGAAACTGGATGAGATCGAAGTTTTAAGAGATGAAGGAAAAGTAGGAGAATATATCTGTTCTCTGGAAGAAGCCTTAGAAGGTTATCTGCCTGTATACACAACAGCAGAAGGGGACAAGGCTTTGAAAAATGGAAATCCCTGCTTTAAACAGCAGTTAGACCTGGAAAAAAGTACATCTTTAGAAGAAAGAAAAAGCGGAGACAGATACCGTATGTACAACAGCCAGGGGATCTTTATGGGTGTATATGAATACCAGGAAGAAAAACACTGGTGGAAACCATGGAAAATGTTCATGCCGGATGGAGAAGGAAACTGATGAAATATATAGCAGATACAGTGGATTTTCAGCTGGAAGAGCCCACTGTGGTAACTCTTGGAAAATTTGACGGAAGACACAGAGGACATCAGAAGCTTCTGCATACAATGGAAGAACTGAAAGAAACACTGGGCTATGCAACTGCTATTTTTACCTTCAGCACAGCCCCATTAAGCCTTGTTACAGGTGAAGCTGCCACTGTGATCACAACCAGTGAAGAACGACGTCATAATATGGAAAAAATGGGGATCGATTACCTGGTGGAGTATCCTTTTACAGATGATGTGCGTAAAATGGACCCTTCTGTATTTGTAAAGGATATCTTGGTAAAACGGATGCGGGCAAAAGCCATGGTAGTGGGGCCGGACTGCAGTTTTGGCTACAAAGGCGCCGGAAATGTAGAACTTCTCAGATCTTTAAGCAAAGAGCTGGGATTTGAACTTTATGTGATCCAAAAAGAAAAAGATCACAGAAGAGACATCAGCAGCACCTATATCCGGGAAGAACTTTCCCTGGGAAATGTGGCAAAAGCAAATGAATTGTTAGGAGAACCATATGCCATCCACGGCATTGTAGTCCACGGCAACCATATCGGAGGACCGAGACTGGGCTTTCCAACAGCCAATATCATCCCGCCGGCAAACAAACGTCTGCCCAAATTCGGGGTCTATGTATCCAGAGTCCTTGCACAGGGAAAATATTATAAGGGAGTTACTAATATCGGCAGGAAACCTACGATCCATGGGGATAATCCGGTAGGCGTAGAGACATTTATCTTTGATTTTGACGGAGACATTTACGGAAAAATGATCGAGGTCCAGCTTTTGGAGTTTGACAGGGGAGAACAGAAATTTGCTTCTTTAGAAGAGTTAAAAGAACGGATCGAAAAAGACAAAGAATTTGCTCTTAAGTATTTTGCGGAAAATCCCCTTTACAACCCGGTTAAAATATGATACAGTAACCAAGTATAAAAGAACGCCGAAGCCCCGTTGCCTGGTGACTCCAGCCGGCAGCCTGGTTTAAGGTGAGAAAATTAAATTATTTTAGGAGGAATTACCATGATTTCTAAGGAAAAGAAAGCAGAGATTATCGCACAGTACGGACGTAAGGCAGGAGATACCGGTTCACCAGAAGTTCAGATCGCTATTCTGACAGAGAGAATTGCTGAACTGACCGCTCATCTTCAGCAGAATCCAAAGGATCATCACTCCAGAAGAGGACTTCTGATGATGGTTGGACACAGAAGAGGACTTCTTGATTACCTGAAGAAGACCGATCTGGAAGGCTACCGTGCTCTGATCGAAAAGCTGGGAATCAGAAAGTAATTATCATGAAAGTGTTGCCGGGCGGCTATGTGGATTGCGTGCTTGTACGCAAGGCCGCATAGACATTTGGCAGCGGGCTTTCATTCATGTTAGGGTGGAGTTTACTCCACCCTATATTTGCATGAAGACAGGTGCAAAAGGAACACTCCGGGACCGCTGATGTGTCCCAAACAGATCGTTTGGGATAGATCAGTAGTTTCGGCGTCTTTTGCCCTGTAAAAAACTTGTATATTTACAGAACGTTACATTAAAAGAGAAAAGGAGACACCCCATGTTTAAGAGTTTCAGTATGGACCTGGCTGGCCGTAAGCTGACTGTAGAAGTTGGCCGCGTAGCAGCTCAGGCAAACGGTGCAGCATTTATGCATTACGGCGATACTGTAGTACTTTCTACAGCAACCGCATCTGCAAAGCCAAGAGAAGGCATTGATTTCTTCCCTTTAAGTGTAGAATATGAGGAGAAGTTCTACTCTGTAGGAAAGATCCCAGGCGGCTTCAATAAGAGAGAAGGAAAAGCATCTGAAAATGCCATCCTTACCTCCCGTGTTATCGACCGTCCTATGCGTCCTTTATTCCCAAAGGATTACCGCAATGACGTAACCTTAGACAACGTAGTTATGTCTGTAGATCCAGACTGCAGCCCAGAGCTGACTGCTATGCTTGGTTCTGCTATCGCTACCAGCATTTCTGATATCCCATTTGACGGACCTTGCGCTACTACCCAGGTTGGTCTTATTGATGGTGAATTTGTTATCAACCCAACTTCCGCTCAGAGACAGGTATCTGAGATGGCTCTGACTGTAGCTTCTACCAGAGAGAAAGTTATCATGATCGAAGCTGGTGCCAAGGAAGTTCCTGAGCAGAAGATGATCGAGGCTATTTTCAAAGCTCACGAAGTAAACCAGGAGATCATCCGCTTTATCGATACCATCGTAGCTGAGTGCGGAAAAGAAAAGCACACCTACGAAAGCTGCGCAGTTCCGGAAGAATTATTTGCAGCGATCAAGGAGATCGTTCCTTCTGAAGAGATGGAAACAGCTGTATTTACCGATGACAAGCAGACCCGAGAGGCAAATATTGCAGCTATTACTGAGCGTCTGGAAGAGGCATTTGCTGAGAACGAAGAGTGGCTGCCATTATTAGGCGATGCTATTTATCAGTATGAGAAGAAGACTGTCCGCAAGATGATCTTAAAAGACCACAAGCGTCCAGACGGCCGTGCGATTACACAGATCCGTCCTTTAGCAGCTGAGATCGACATCCTTCCAAGAGTACATGGTTCAGGTATGTTCACCCGTGGACAGACCCAGATCTTAAATGCCTGCACACTGGCACCATTATCTGAGGCTCAGAAGATCGATGGCTTAGATGCAAATGAGACAACCAAGCGTTACATGCATCATTACAACTTCCCGTCCTTCTCCGTAGGCGAGACAAAGCCAAGCAGAGGACCGGGCCGTCGTGAGATCGGACATGGCGCACTGGCTGAGCGTGCATTAGTTCCTGTACTTCCAAGTGAAGAAGAGTTCCCATATGCGATCCGTACTGTATCTGAGACTATGGAGTCTAATGGTTCTACTTCCCAGGCAAGTATCTGTGCATCCACTCTGTCCCTGATGGCAGCAGGTGTACCGATCAAAGCTCCGGTAGCTGGTATTTCCTGCGGTCTGGTAACAGGCGACACCGATGATGATTACATCGTTCTGACCGATATCCAGGGTCTGGAAGACTTCTTCGGCGATATGGACTTTAAGGTAGGCGGTACTGAAAAGGGTATCACTGCTATCCAGATGGATATTAAGATCCATGGTCTGACCCGTCCGATCATTGAAGAGGCAATTGCAAGAACCCGTGAAGCAAGAATGTACATCTTAGACAATGTTATGAAGCCAGTTATCTCCGAGCCTAGAAAGCACTTAAGCCAGTATGCTCCAAAGATCAAGCAGATCACCATTGATCCTCAGAAGATCGGCGATGTAGTTGGTAAGCAGGGCAAGGTGATCAACAAGATCATCGAAGAGACCGGCGTTAAGATCGACATCAGCGATGATGGTATTGTAAATGTTTGCGGTACTGACGAGGCTATGATCGACCGCGCTATCGCTATTATTACAGGAATTGTTACTGATATCGAAGCTGGAATGGTATTTACCGGCAAGGTAGTACGTATCATGAACTTCGGCGCATTTGTACAGCTGGCACCAAACAAAGACGGTATGGTACACATCTCCAAGCTGTCTGATAAGCGTGTTGCAAAGGTAGAAGATGTTGTAAACATCGGCGACGAAGTAACTGTTAAGGTTGCAGAAGTTGACAAGATGGGAAGAATTAACCTGACCATGAGACCAAGTGACCTGGCAGAGAAGAAGGAAGAAAAAGAAGAAAACTAAAATCAGAGGGTGAGAAAATGAAAGTAAGAACAAGATATGCACCAAGCCCTACAGGAAGAATGCATGTTGGAAATTTGAGAACAGCTCTGTATGCGTACCTGATCGCAAAACATGAGGGAGGCGACTTCCTTTTAAGAATTGAAGATACAGACCAGGAACGTTATGTAGAAGGCGCTGTAGATATCATTTACAGAACCCTGGAAGAAACCGGTCTGGTCCACGATGAGGGACCAGACAAGGATGGCGGCTGCGGTCCTTATGTTCAGAGTGAGCGCCAGGCTTCCGGAATTTATATGGAGTATGCAAAGCAGCTGGTAGAAAAAGGAGAAGCATATTACTGCTTCTGTACACCAGAGCGTCTGGAGTCCTTAAGAAAGACTGTAAACGGTGAGGAGATCATGACCTATGATAAGCACTGTCTGCACCTTTCCAAAGAGGAAATCGAGGCAAATTTGGCTGCTGGAAAGCCATTTGTTATCCGTCAGAATAACCCGACTGAGGGAACTACCACCTTCCATGACGAGATCTACGGAGATATCACTGTAGATAACTCTGAACTGGATGATATGGTACTGATCAAATCTGATGGTTATCCTACCTACAACTTTGCAAACGTAGTAGACGATCATCTTATGGGCATTACCCATGTAGTAAGAGGAAATGAGTATCTTTCTTCTTCACCAAAGTACAACCGTCTGTATGACGCTTTCGGCTGGGAAGTGCCGGTTTATGTACACTGCCCGCTGATCACAGATGAAAGCCATCACAAGTTAAGCAAGCGCTGCGGACATTCCTCTTTTGAGGACCTGGTAGAACAGGGCTTTGTTCCGGAAGCAATCGTAAACTATGTGGCACTTCTTGGCTGGTCTCCAGAAGGCAATAACGAGATCTTCTCTCTGGAAGAGATGGTAAAGGAATTTGATTACCACCGTATGAATAAGTCTCCGTCTGTTTTTGATATGACCAAGCTTCGCTGGATGAACGGCGAGTATATCAAGGCAATGGACTTTGATCGTTTCTATAAGCTGGCTGAGCCATATTTAAAAGAAGTGATCAAGAAAGACTTAGATCTTAAGAAGATTGCAAATATGGTAAAGACCAGAATTGAAGTATTCCCGGAGATCAGGGATCACATTGATTTCTTTGAGGAACTTCCTGAGTATGACATTGCTATGTATACTCACAAGAAGATGAAGACAAACGCAGAGACTTCCCTTAAGGTATTAAAAGATGTACTTCCTATTCTGGAAGCACAGGAAGATTTCAGCAATGACGCTCTGTTTGCAGCACTTTCCGCTTATGTAAGTGAAACTGGCGTAAAGACAGGCTTTGTTATGTGGCCTGTACGTACCGGCAAGTAGATGACTCCTGCAGGCGCAACTGAGATCATGGAAGTTCTTGGAAAAGAAGAATCATTAAAACGTATCCGCAAAGGCATTGAAATGCTGGAGGCTTAATACATGGCTTTTAATGAAGCACAGAAAAGGGCGATCCGTCACACAGACGGACCTGCCCTTGTACTTGCAGGACCCGGCTCAGGTAAGACTACGGTCATTACCAACCGGGTCCGTTATTTAACGGAAAAAGTGGGCGTGGAGCCTGGAAATATCCTGGTGATCACCTTTACCAGGGCGGCGGCCCGTGAAATGAAAGAACGATATGAACGGATAACCGGGACAGGATGCAGCAGAGTCTCTTTTGGGACCTTCCATTCTGTCTTTTTTATGATATTAAAACTGGCATACCGGTATCAGGCCTCCAATATCGTAAAAGAAGAGCAGCGCATCCAGTTTATCAGGGAGCAGTTAGACCAGACAGATCTGGAGATCGAGGACGAAGGAGAGTTTATTTCTTCTGTATTGTCAGAGATCAGCCTTATTAAAGGGGAATTAATGTCCTTAGATAACTATTATGCAAAAAGCTGCTCCCAGACCGTCTTTAAAGAACTGTATGATGGCTATGAGCATCGTCTTCGCAAACAGGGACTTCTGGATTTTGATGACATGCTTGCCATGTGCTATGAGCTTTTTAAAGAACGTAAGGATATTTTACAGGCATGGCAGAGAAAATATAAGTACATACTTATCGATGAATTTCAGGATATCAACCAGATCCAGTATGAGATCGTAAAAATGCTGGCTCTGCCGGAGAACAATCTGTTCATCGTAGGAGATGATGATCAGTCCATTTACCGTTTCCGGGGCGCAAGGCCGGAGCTAATGCTTGGATTTGAAAAAGATTATCCAGATGCAGAGAGAATCCTGCTGGATGTAAATTACCGCTGCGTGGATCCGGTGATCGAGAGCGCAGGAAAACTGATCGCTAATAATAAAACACGTTTCCAGAAAGAGATCCATGGAAACAGGGGAAAAGGCTGTCCTGTATTTGTAAAAGAGTGGCCGGACCCTTTAGCAGAGACAAAGGCTATTACAGAAGAACTGCGGGATTACCACCAGATGGGGATCGCTTACGAAGATATGGCGGTTTTATACCGCACCAATCAGGGACCAAGACTTCTGATCGAGCGGATGATGGAATACAATATCCCCTTTCATATGCGGGATACAGTGCCAAATCTTTATGAACACTGGATCTCCAGAAATGTGTTCTGCTACATTTACGCGGCCTTAGGGGATCTGAGCCGTTCCAATATACTCCAGATCATCAACCGGCCTGCAAGGTATATCAGCCGGGATGCCTTAGATACCAAGGTGATCCGATGGGAACAGCTGAGATCTTTCTATCAGGATAAAAACTGGATGCTGGACCGTATTGACCAGCTGGTATACGACCTGGAAATGCTGCGGGAAATGGCTCCGGCAGGTGCAGTAAACTATATCCGGAAAGCTATTGGATATGACGATTACTTAAGAGAGTATGCCAATGAGCGAAGACTAAAGCCGGAGGACCTGTTTGAGGTCTTAGATGCCCTTCAGGAGAGTGCTGTGCCCTTTAAGACCTATGAGGCATGGTTCAACCATATGGATGAGTACAAAGAGCAGCTAAAGGAGCAGTCTGCCTTAAGAGAGGCAGAAAAAGAAGGTGTCAGTCTGATGACCATGCACAGCTGTAAAGGTCTGGAATTTAAAGTAGTATATATCCTGGATACAAATGAAGGCATAACACCTCATCATAAGGCGGTTTTAGAGCCGGATCTGGAAGAAGAACGGCGCATGTTCTATGTGGCAATGACCAGAGCAAAGGACCGGCTGCATATTTTTTATGTGAAAGAACGGTATCACAAGAGGCAGACGGTATCACGGTTTGTTGTAGAGGCAGGACTTCTTGGCGACAAGGGAATCTGGTAAAAGAACAGATGGCCTGGTCCATATCTACTGTGGGGATGGAAAAGGAAAGACCACTGCTTCTGTAGGTGCAGCCGTCCGGGCAGCAGGAAGCGGAAAAAAAGTGGTGATAAAACGTTTCCTGAAAAATGATCATTCCGGGGAAGTGGAAGTTTTAAAACAGATCCCGGGGATAACAGTCCTGCCATGTACCAGGCAGTTTGGATTTTCCTGGAAAATGAGTTCCCAGGAGAAAGAAGAGGCAAAGGAATATTACGGGGAAGAACTGGAAAAAGCCTGGAAAACAGCATGGGGTCAGGATGCAGATATGCTGATCTTAGATGAGGCGGTAGGCGCCTGCAGCCTTGGCTTTATAAAGGAAGAACGCCTGCTGGAACTGATTGGTTGTAAGCCAGAAAAATTAGAAGTGATCCTGACAGGCAGAAATCCTTCTAAAGAACTGCTTGCAGCTGCAGATTATGTCACGGAAATGGTCATGCGTGCCCACCCTTATACCAGGGGAATACCCGCCAGAAAAGGAATTGAATATTAGCTTGCAATTTTACAGGCAGTCTGATAAAGTGTAAATGAACAGCGAAAAGCTGTAACATTTAACCGGATTGGATATGAAAGGAATAAAATATGGCAGACGAGAAGAATTTAAATGAAGAAGAGGAAATGACCGTTACCCTGACATTAGATGATGATTCTGAAATCGAGTGCGTGGTCCCTACCATCTTCTCTGCAGGAGACCGTGAATATATTGCCCTTCTTCCTATGGAAGGAGCAGAGTCCGAAGAAGGAGAAGTTTATCTGTACCGTTACAGCGAGACAGAAGACGGAACTCCTGTTCTGGATAACATCATGGATGATGATGAGTACGAGATCGTTGCTGACGCATTTGACGAAATGTTAGATGACCAGGAATACGATGAGCTGGTAAGCGAAGAAGATTTAGACGACTAATTCTATTAGATCATGTATCTGAATGCTTGTAGGGCATTATAAAGCATTATAAAGCGGAAAGAAAGCCGGGATATGTAAATGTGCATGTCCCGGTTTTTTGCACTTAAACAGCCTAGTTGTGAAACTTGTGTGAAAGCGTAGAAAACCCGGATTTTTTTGTTATAATAAGGGCGAAGTAAGTTTTTTATAAGTACATAAAATAAGCAGGAGGAGCAGGAAATGGATGCTTTGAAAATATTAATGGTAGATGATGAAGAGAGAATGCGAAAACTGGTAAAGGATTTCCTTACCAATAAGGGATTTTCTGTAGTAGAAGCAGGTGACGGAGAAGAGGCTCTGGAGATCTTTTTTGCCCAGAAAGACATTGCGCTGATCTTATTGGATGTAATGATGCCGAAAATGGACGGCTGGGAAGTCCTTAAGACCATCCGGAAATACTCTAAAGTGCCGGTGATCATGCTGACAGCCAGAAGTGAGGAACGGGACGAACTTCAGGGATTTTCTTTAGGAGTGGATGAATACATTTCCAAACCATTCAGTCCAAAGATCCTGGTTGCAAGAGTAGAGGCCCTTCTTCGCAGGACCAATGCAGTATCTGCGGATGTAATGAATATCGGTGGCATCTGTATTGATAAGGCAGCCCACAGAGTGACCATCGACGGAAAAGAGATCGAATTAAGTTTCAAGGAATTTGAACTTCTCACCTATTTTGCAGAAAATCAGGGAATTGCCCTTTCCAGAGAGAAGATTTTAAATAATGTATGGAATTACGATTATTTTGGAGATGCCAGAACCATTGACACCCATGTAAAAAAACTGCGCAGCAAAATGGGGGAAAAAGGTGATTATATTAAGACCATCTGGGGAATGGGCTATAAATTTGAGGTGAGTGAAGAATGAAACGCTCCATCCGAACTACATTTATAGGACTGTTTATCGGCCTGCTGGCAATGGTCCTGTTAGCCGTATGGGCTATGAACAGCTTCTTTTTGGAAAATTATTATCTGAATGATAAAGTAAAGATCCTTCAGGATACCTATACCCAGATCAATGCATATGCAATGGAAAAAGCGGCAGCCGGGGAAGACATCATGGATGACCTGCAAAGTCTTTATTCTAAAGACGGAGAACAAAATGAGATCACCAGGCTGATCCGCAATGTAAATGAAAAATACAATATTACGGTAGTGATCGTAGACAGTACCAATGATGAAACGTATCCTTCTTTCTGGGATGGAAGACTTTTAGCAGACCGTGTGCAGCAGTATATCCTTGGAAAGCGTGGACCAAAGACAGAAACACTGGTGCATGAAGAAAACTACACCATTGAAAAAAGTTTTGACAAACATGCCAAAAGCTTCTATCTGCAGAACTGGGGCTTCTTTGAAGATAATAAGACTATCTTTATCATGTCCATGCCTATTGCAAGTATACATGAAAGCGTAGATCTGTCTAACCGTTTCATGGTATATATCGGTCTTATTGCCTTGGCAGCAGGAAGCATTATCATGTATTTTGCAGGGAAAAAGATCACTTCTCCTATTCTCTCTCTTGCAGCTTTGTCGGAGCGGATGTCAGAGCTGGATTTTGACGCCCGTTATACAGGAGACTCCGAGGATGAAATCGGTGTACTGGGAAATAGTATGAATACTCTTTCGGAAAAGCTGAAGGAAACCATAGGAGAACTGAAAACAGCCAATAATGAACTGCAAAAGGACATTGAAGAGAAGATACGCATTGATGAAGCCCGAAAGGAATTTATCGCCAATGTATCTCATGAACTGAAAACACCTATTGCCCTGATCCAGGGATATGCAGAGGGACTTACAGAAGGAATGGCAGAGGACCCGGAAAGCAGGGACTATTACTGTGAGGTCATTCAGGATGAAGCCGGAAAAATGAATAAAATGGTAAAACAGCTTCTTACCCTTACAGCCCTTGAATTTGGCAATGACAAACCAGTTATGGAACAGTTTGATCTGGTTACATTAATAAGCGGTGTTCTTTCATCTGCAAAGATCCTTCTTCAGCAAAAAGAGGCTCAGGTTATATTTGATGCAAGCGAACCGGTCATGGTATGGGCGGATGAGTTTAAGATAGAAGAAGTAGTGACCAACTATCTGAATAATGCCATGAACCATTTGGACGGGGAAAAACGCATTGAGATCCGCATTGAGAAAAATGATAAAGAGGTAAAAGTAACGGTATTTAACACAGGGCAGAATATACCGGAGGAAGATCTTGGAAAACTCTGGACTAAATTCTATAAAGTAGATAAGGCACGCACCAGAGCTTACGGCGGAAGTGGCATTGGCCTTTCCATTGTGAAGGCGATCATGGATTCCCACAATAAGGCCTGTGGCGTACAGAATGTAAAAGATGGTGTGGAATTCTGGTTTACACTGGATTGCAGCATCTGATAAATATAGTATAAAGGGGTGCTTGGAGGCACCCTTTTATAGTGCGAAAATGTGCGGCAAAATTTTTTTGAAAAATAATTAAAAAGTTGTTGACATTCTGCTGTGGATCTGATAATATATATTTCGCTGTCGCAAGACAGAAAAACAAAAAGAAAAATAAATAAAAAAGTTGTTGACAAAAGCAAATACTTATGATAATATATCAGAGTTGCTGCTGAAGAAGTTAACAACAACGAACCTTAATAATTGAAGATTAAACAGTATGTAAAACCCTGAAAATTCTAAAATAAA
>OGMN01002184.1_pt1 | contig 11766 bp, 8 predicted proteins | sample 1573211 | NCBI WGS metagenome assembly OGMN01 (sample SAMEA2581876, study PRJEB24529) | metagenome | biome: Human gut stool | place: China | collected 2011
AAATGGTATGTCGTATGGTACATACCTGCCGTGATGATTTTGAGGCACATATCCGCAACAAACGATGCAGCTGCGCTATTTCCCAGCCGGTTCCCTGCGTAGCCCTCTGTCCGGCCCATGTGGACATTCCAGGTTATATTGCCCTGGTAAGAGAAGGCCGCTATGCAGACGCCATCCAGCTGATCCGCAAGGACAACCCATTCCCTTCTACCTGCGGTTTCATCTGCGAACATCCATGTGAGGCACGCTGCCGCCGTAATATGGTAGATACCTCTGTAAATATCCGTGGATTAAAGCGTGCTGCTGCTGACCTTGCAGGAAAAGTAGCACCTCCGCCATGTGGTCCTTCCACAGGCAAGAAGATCGCTGTTGTAGGCGGCGGACCTTCCGGTCTCTCTTCTGCTTATTATCTGCAGTTAATGGGCCATCAGGTCACTGTTTATGAGATGCTGCCAAAACTAGGCGGTATGCTGCGCTACGGTATTCCAAACTACCGTCTGCCAAAAGACCGTCTGGAAGAAGATACAGATGCGATCCTGGAAACCGGTATCCAGGTACATTACAATGTAAAGATCGGTGAAGATATTAAACTGGACGAACTGAGAAAAGTATATGATGCAGTGCTTATTACAGTAGGTGCTTCTACAGATAAGAAACTGGGACTTCCTAATGAAGATGCAGAAGGCATCACCTCTGCTGTTGGTTTCCTTAGAAATGTAAGTCTCGGGGACTGCCCGGATCTTACCGGACAGGAAGTCGCTGTTATTGGTGGCGGAAACGTATCCATGGACGCTGTCCGCACTGCCATCCGTCTGGGTGCAAAGAAAGTCAGCATCGTATACCGCCGTCGTGTAGCTGATATGACAGCTCTCCCGGCTGAGATCGAGGCAGCTGTCGCTGAAGGTGTGGAACTGCTTACTTTAGTTGCTCCTGCCGGTATTGAAGTAGATGAAAATGGACATGTATCCGGTGTCCGTGTTACCCCGCAGATGATCAGCACCATCAAAGACGGCCGCGCAAGCGTAATTGCCAGCGGCGAACCGGAGTATGTGATCCCATGTCAGACCATGATCGTTGCTATCGGACAGAATATCGAGACAAAGCACTATGAAGAGTCTGGCATTCCTGTATCCCGCGGAAAGATTGTTACTCTTCCAAACGGCGGATTTGCAGATATTCCTGGTGTATTTGCAGGTGGTGACTGTGCTTCCGGTCCTGCTACTGTTATCAAAGCTGTAGCTGCTGCCAAGGTAACTGCTGCTAATATTGATGAATATTTAGGCTATCATCACGAAATCACCTGTAATGTAGAGATCCCGCTGCCAAATAACGCTGACCACACACCTTGCGGTCGTGTAGAGCTGTCTGAACGGGAAGCAAGTGAACGAAAACATGATTTTGAAGGTGTTGAAAACTGCATGAACAAAAAAGAAATTGCGCAGGAATCCGGACGCTGCCTCCGCTGCGATCATTTCGGCTTTGGAATCTTCAAAGGAGGGCGTGAGAAATTATGGTAAATTTAACGATCGACAGACTGCCTGTATCTGTAAAAGAAGGAACTACCCTGATGGAAGCTGCCGAATCTATCGGCATCCATATCCCACACTTATGCTACTGGAAAGGTTTAAACGAGATCGCTGCCTGCCGCGTATGTGTTATTGAACTGGAAGGACGTGACCACCTGATCACCGCCTGCAACACAAAGGTAGAAGAAGGTATGGTCATTTACACCAACAGTCCAAAAGTGCGCTTAGACCGCCGTCTTACCGTTCAGCTGATCTTATCCCAGCATGACTGCCGGTGCGCTACCTGTGTAAGAAGCGGTAACTGTTCTCTTCAGAAGATCGCAACAGATCTGAATGTCCAGGACGGTCTTTTTGAGGAACGTCTGGAAAAACAGCCATGGGATAAAACTTTCCCACTGATCCGTCAGTCTGAAAAATGTATTAAATGTATGCGCTGCGTTCAGGTCTGTGACAAGATCCAGAGCTTGAATATCTGGGATCTGGAAGGTACCGGTTCCCGTTCTACCATTAATGTAACCGGAAACCGCACGATCAATGAAGCGGACTGTTCTCTCTGCGGCCAGTGTATCACCCACTGTCCAGTTGGCGCCCTTCATGAGCGTGACGATACGGAAAAACTGTGGAGAGCTTTAGCGGATCCTAACAAGACCGTCGTTGTACAGGTTGCTCCTGCTGTCCGTGCTGCATGGGGTGAAGACCTTGGATTTACAAGGAAAGAAGCTACTATTGGAAAGATCTTTGACGCTTTAAAGAAAATGGGCGCTGATTATGTATTTGACTCCTGCTTTACTGCTGACCTTACCATTATGGAAGAGGCAAATGAGCTGTTAGTGCGCCTTGGCAAGGGAGAACTAAAGGACCGTCCTATGTTCACCTCCTGCTGTCCTGGCTGGGTACGCTTTGTAAAGAGCGAGTTCCCGCAGTTTGTAAAGCAGTTATCTACTGCCAAGTCTCCGATGCAGATGTTTGGCGCTGTCATGAAGAGCTATTTTGCAGAGCAGATTGGCAAAAAGCCGGAAGATATCTTCTCCGTTGCCATTATGCCTTGTCTGGCTAAAAAGGGCGAAGCAAATATGGAACTGTTCTACAAGGAATATGCAGGCCATGATACAGACTGCGTCATCACTACCCGCGAGCTGATCCGTATGATCAAAGGTTCCAGCATCATTACTGACCGTCTCACTGATATTGAACCGGACCGTATCTTCCACGACGCTTCCGGTGCCGGTGTGATCTTTGGAGCTACAGGCGGTGTTATGGAAGCAGCTCTTCGTACTGCTTACTATGCCATCATGGGTGAAAACTGCGCACCTGATGCCTTTAAAAATGTACGTGCTTCCTCTCAGGAGACCGGCGTTACAGAAGCAGAATTTGAATTAAATGGACAGATCCTGCGTATTGCTGCTGTCAGCGGCCTTGGAAATACCAGAAATCTGTTAAAAGCCATTGAACGTGGTGAAAAGCATTACGAATTTGTAGAAGTCATGGCATGCCCGGGCGGCTGCGTTGGCGGAGGCGGACAGCCTCAGCATGACGGTATGGAAATGGCCTTTGAGCGTGGAAAGAACCTGTATTTCCTGGATGAGAATGCTGATATCCGCCGTTCCCATGAAAATCCGGATGTAAAGGCTCTTTATGACAACTACTTTGAACAGCCATTAAGCCATAAGTCCCATATGCTGCTGCATACTGACCATAACAAGTGGCAGATGCCGCCAAGTCCTCAGAGAAACCGCAATGGATATGTTATTAATCCCAATGCGAAATTACAGGGATAAGATGTGAGATCTGACCCCCTTTTGGGGGATTTGCGAAAATCATAAAAACAAAAAATCTTCCGGTGTTGGAATTTTTCCATACCGGAAGATTTTTTATATCATTTTTTCGTTACATGATAAATCCTGCGATCACGTATAGTACAAAACTGATCACTGCAATACTGCACACATAAGGGAACTGGGTCTTTATATGGTCTATGATATCGCAGCCCGTAGTGGAACAGGTCATAATGGTGGTATCGGAGATAGGTGATGCGTGGTCACCGAAGATACTTCCACCAAACATAGCTCCTGCTACTAACGGAATGCTGTTGCCCATGGAATATGCCATAGGAAGTGCAATAACTGCCATAATAGCCATAGTTCCCATAGAAGTTCCTGTTGCAAAGGAGATCAGGACTGCGATCAGGAAGGTCAAGGCAGGAAGAAGAGCCGGGCTTAAGAACTGCTGAAAAATACTGGAAAGATAAGTACCTGTATCCAGAGACTTAACTACATTACCCATGGTAAATCCAAACAGAAGAACAAAGGTAATAGGAAGCATGCCGCTCATGCCCTTGAAGATCTCGTCAATTACCTGGCTGACGGTAAATACTTTTTCTGCTACGCAAAGAACAGATGCTACTAATAAGGCTATGATAACTGCCCAGATCAGAGCCTTCATACCAGAACCGTTCATCAGGTTTCCATTACCAGTAATGATCAGTGCTGCAAACATAACTGCGATCAGAGTACCTACCGGAAGAAGCAGGTTGATGGCTCTTGGAGTGAAACCAGATACTGCTTTAGAAGTATCGGAGTCCGCCTTTTTGTGGATCGGATCATCCAGTTCGCCGGTTGTTGCTGCTCTGGCTTCTGCCTTCGCCATTGGTCCAAAGTCTTTCTGTGTTAATGCCAGTACCAGAACCAGAAGGATCGCCAGGATACAGTAGAAGTTCATAAACAGGGACTGGAACAGAACGGATACAGACTGATCTTCCGGTACACCACCGGTTACCAGATAACCTGCCATAGCTGCCAGCCAGCCGCTGAATGGGAATAATACACACCATGGTGTGGAAGTGGTATGTACGATAAAAGCTGCTTTCTCATGAGGTACTTTTAAAGCGTCATTTACAGGTCTTGCAACAGAACCTGTTACCATACAGCTTAAGGTCCCGGAAGTAAATACCACCAGACCTAACAGCCAGGTGAAAAGGTTCGCCCCTCTTTTAGACTTGATGAGCCCCTGTTTCTTTACAACAACATTTACGAAGCCCTCAATACCGCTGGACTTCTCTGCCAGATGGATCACTGCTGCTGTGATCAGTACAGAGCCGATGATCAGGGTGTTGCTCTCTGTCATGGTATCCAGGATGCTGTAAATACCTGCATTTAAGCCTGTAAATACTGCAAAATGGTTCAATACCAAGTTTCCTGTAAGGATACCGATCAAAAGTGAGATAAATACGTTTTTCGTTGTCAGTGCCAGCGCAATGGTAAGGACTGGCGGCACAAGTGACCATACACCAAATTCCATACTGTTTTCCCCTTTCACTTTTCCTTTTTGTATTATGTACTTTTGTATTTTCAGTCGCCTTTTTCAGACGTTTCTGACCATATTTTTAAAAATCTTATGACACTTTCTATCATACTTTTTATGACAGCTTTCTCAGTGCAGTTCCCAGATCTCCCTTTACGATCTTGCAGTCTTTTGCTGCCACTTCACCACCGATCAGCACATAGTCAATACCTGTTGGCGGGATCATAGGATCGTCAAAGTTTGCTCCGTCCTGGATCTTTTCCATATCAAAGATAACTACATCTGCGTCAGCGCCTACATTTAAGCGGCCCTTGTTAGAAAGTCCCAGACGTTTTGCAGGAGCTGCTGTCATTTTTTCAATTCCGTCATACAGAGAAATGTCCCCTTTTCTTACAAACTCTGAAAGGAATCTTGGGAAAGTACCGGCTGCTCTTGGATGGCCGTGGCCATTGTCGATGAGGCCGTCGCTTCCTACCATAACGCCAGGATCTGCAAATGCCATTCGGATGTCATTTTCATCCATTACATAGCATACCGTCAGGCACTCCGGGAAGTCACGGCGCATTTCCGCAAAGGTCTCCGGTGTACATCTCTGTCCTTTATACTTTCCTTCTGTCAACTGGCATGCACTGTAATCACAGTGATAACGCTCCAGCCAGCCATCATCATAGGTAGTTGCGCCAATTCTGGTGGAAAATGCAAAGTATGGATAGCAGTCGCAGGCAACATCAATACCGTTCATGCGGTAACCATCTACCTGGCGCAGCAGCTGTTTCATCTGTCCGAAACCGGCCATGCTGCCGATATGGGATACCTGCACCGGAATGTTGTATAATTTTCCTGCCTCTGCCACTTCTGCTACTGCTCCAAACACTCTGTCCTCGTCATCTCTTACATGAGCGGAGATCATTCTGTGTTCCTTTTCACAGCAGGAAGCAGTATCTAAGAATTCGTCACGGCCTGTTCCCGGAACATAGCGAAGTCCGTAGGAAATTCCCACACAGCCTGCTTCAAGGGCTTTTTCAAGGCCTTTTTTCATATGTTCCTGCTGCTCTTTTGTAACAGGTGCATATTTATCCAGGGCGCCTGCTGCCTCTCTGAAATACTGATGGCCTGCAAAAAGCATTACATTCACTGGTGCGCCGTCTTTTTCTACCATATCCAGATATTTCACCGGATCATACACATTGATACCGCAGTTTCCGCCTACTGCTGTGGTAACGCCCATACGCAGCATGGCATCAAAGATACAGAATTCAATTTTTCCGTCTTTTACCGGGTCCTCATGCATATGAATGTCGATAAAACCAGGAGCCACTACTTTTCCTGTGGCATCAATAACCCTGTCAGCCTCAGGTTCTTCTTCTGTTACAGCCACTACCTTTCCGTCTTCCAGTATCAGGTTTAAATAAGCCTGTACCTGGTTGGCCGAATCGATGAGAAGGCCGTTTTTGATCAGTGTTTTCACGACCTTATCCCTCCTTTTATCTACTCACAAATCCCGCACTTACGTGCTCTATTGCCTGCTTACGCAGGCGATTTAGTATAACTTACCTAAAATCTCATGCTCTGCAAACAGGGCAGTTGCTCCGCCGGTGTGCCAGAATACTACATTGCTTCCCTGAGGAACTTTTCCGCTTCTTACATAGTCGATAAGACCGGCCAATGCCTTTCCTGTGTATACAGGATCCACAAACAGGCCTTCTGTGCGTGCTAACAGGCGGATGGCTTCGCTGGCTGCCTCGTTTGGCTGCTCATAGCCTGGTGCATAGTAGCCGGTATCCATATGAAGGTCTTCTTCTATGGTTACATGGGCCGGGCTCTTTATCAGTGCCAGCACATCATTTGCCAGTTTTTCTACTTTGCGTAAATACTTCTCATCCTTAGGGCTTACAGTAATGGAGATGATCTTTGTATCGCTTTCTGCCATCTTTCTTCCTGCTGCCAGACCGGCCATGGTGCCGCCTGTTCCTGTTGCGTGGAAGATGTAATCTACATTCAGGTTCATGGCCTTTACCTGTTTTTCAAACTCTACATAACCATTTGCAAAACCAACAGAACCTACAACACTTGCTCCGCCCATTGGGATATCATAGCATGGATGGCCGGACTTATTTAATTCCTTTGCTCTTGCAGCGCCCATTTCAAAGGAACGTGCTTCTGCGTCATCCTCTGTTTCTCCCGGAAGGATGTCTACAATATGAAGCTCTACATCCAGGATCTTGTCTAACAGCAGATTTGCCCTTACATCCGCATCATCCGGCTCTACTACTGCAGTCAGATAAAGGATAGGTTTGATCCCGCATCTGCGGCAGGCTGCTGCTGTCTCCATAGCATGGTTGGACTGGGTAGCGCCGTAGGTAATGGCATACTCACAGCCTTTTGCCTTTGCTTCTCCTAAAAGGTATTCCAGTTTGCGGACCTTATTTCCTCCAAACAGGTTCATTCCCGTAAAATCATCTCTCTTGATAAACAGGTTGACGCCTAATTCTTCAGAAAGACGGTCCAGACGGTAAAATGGGGTCGGGAAAAATCCCAGCTGTTCCTTAGGCAGAGCCTGTAAAAGTTTTTCTGCCTGTTCCAGTATCTGTGACATGATTACTCTCCTCTCCGCATTTACCCTCAAACTCAATAGGTAAATGTTTATTTTTCTACAACTATAGCACTTTTGTGTATATTTGTACATAAAAAATGCAGCCACGGCGCAGATTTCTTACGATTTCTGTGTCATGTCTGCATATATTGTTCTTTTTCTTTCCAAGACAGCCTATCACCCACTGACGCAGGTGAAGAACACCTGTGTGAAGAGCATAAACTGCCATTCCCGTCGGTACAGGAACCAGACCATCACATTACTCCCCATCATCCAGCAGATACGGTGTCATCTGATATACATAGAAGTTCAGCCAGTTTGTATACAATGTATTGGAAGTATTTCTCCATGTAAGCTCCGGTACAGAGAACGGATCATTATCTACATAATAATTGACCGGAAGTGAGGGGTTCAGTCCCTTATTCAGATCTCTGTGATATTCGTTATTTAAAGTCATGCGGTCATATTCCGGGTGGCCCTGGACGAAGATCTGCTTTCCGTCACGGCTCATTACAAGAAATACTCCTGCCTCTTCGGACTCTGCCAGAATGACCAGCTCCGGATGCTTCTCAATATCTTCCCTGCGCACTTCCGTATGACGGCTCATTAAAACTTCGCACTAACGGTACTTTCCGGTCTAATACCCTGTGATTATAAATACCGGACAGTTTTTCCGTCCTCTTATATTTCGGGATACCATAGTGGTAATATAAGCCCGCCTGGGCGCCCCAGCAGATATGGATGGTAGATGTTACATGGGTCTTGGTCCACTCCATGATACCGGAAAGCTCTTCCCAGTAGTTTACCTCTTCAAATTCCATATTTTCAACCGGTGCACCGGTAATGATCATTCCATCGAATTTTTTCTTCTTAATGCTGTCAAAGGAAACATAAAACTTGTTTAAATGACTGGCAGATGTGTTTTTGGACACATGGGTAGACAGCATTAAAAAGGTACAGTCCACCTGCAGCGGTGTATTGGACAGCGCACGAAGCAGCTGTGTTTCTGTATCTTCTTTTAAAGGCATCAGGTTTAAGATCAGGATCTCCAGTGGTCGGATATCCTGGCTCATAGCCCTGTCTTCATCCATAATAAATATATTTTCTGATTCCAGGATCGCCCTTGCAGGCAGGTCCCTCTGTACTTTGATCGGCATATCAGCCTTCCCCCTTTTCCTTCTCCTGAAGCAAATTCAGGAAATCTTCTTCCGAAAGGATCGGAATTCCCAGTTCTTTCGCCTTTTTGTTCTTGGAAGAACTGGACTGTGTATCATTGTTGATCAGATAAGTGGTCTTTGAGGTAACAGAACCCGTTGCCTTTCCACCCTTACTCTCGATCAGTGCCTGTAATTCTTTTCTGTTTGCAAAATGCTCTACAGAACCGGTAATAACAAAGGTCATTCCTGCAAAGGCAGTACCATTTTCCTCAGTCTGCTCTTTTTCAATATGCAGCTCCTGTAATAAATGATCTAATACCTCATTGTTCTTTTCAGAAGCAAAATAGTCTACCCAGGCCTGAGCCAGCACACCGCCAATACCATCTACAGCTGTCAGCTCTTCCACGTTGCAATGACGCATCTGATCCAGGTCATAATTAAAATGACGGCAGAGCATTTTGGCATTTGCAAGACCGATCCCGGCGATCCCCAGTCCATAGATCAGTCTCGGAAGTGTGGTATGGGAGGCCGTTTCAATAGAACTGATCAGGTTATCATAGGATTTCTGACCAAAGCCTTCCATTTCTGTGATCACTTCTTTATGGCCGGATAAATGGAAAATATCCGCATATTCATGGATAAAACCGGCACCAATGAATTTCTCCAGTGTTGCCTCGGAAAGACCATCAATATTTAAAGCATCACGGCTTACAAACAAGGTAAAGCTTTTGATCTTCTTTGCCTGACATTCTGGATTGGTGCAATATAAACTCTTTACATCATTGGTCTGGCGGATCTCCGTAGCACCGCCGCACACCGGACAGATCTTAGGGATATCCCTTACGCCGCTGCGGGTCAGGTTATCTGCGATCTGTGGGATGATCATATTTGCCTTGTATACAGTGATCTTATCTCCCACGCCTAACTTAAGACCTTCCATAATACTGATATTATGGACACTGGCGCGGCTGACGGTCGTTCCCTCTAACTCAACCGGCTCAAATACAGCTACCGGGTTGATCAGACCGGTTCTTGAAGGACTCCATTCAATATAAGATAATGTAGTCTCCCGGATCTCATCCTGCCATTTAAAGGCAATGGCATTTCTTGGGAACTTGGCTGTACGTCCTAAAGAATCACCATAGGCAATATCATCGTATAACAGAACCAAACCGTCTGAAGGGATATCATTGTGCTCGATCTGCTCTGCAAACCAGGCTACTTTATCCGGCAGATCAGCTGCCGTTACCTCTTCATGGTGTACTACTTCAAAGCCCTGATTTTTCAGCCATAAAAACTGTTCTTTTCTGGAATTTTTAAAATCAACGCCTTCTGCCTTAACAAGGGCAAAGGCCTCAAAATGAACGCTGCGCTCTGCGGTGATCTTGCTGTTTAACTGGCGCACAGAACCGCTGCAAAGATTTCGCGGATTTTTATATTTGGCATCTGCATCTCCGATTTCTTCATTGATGCGCTCAAAATCCGTATAGGTAATGACCGCTTCCCCTCGGATAATCAGCTGTCCCTTATAGGCAATAGTCAGAGGGATATTGGAAAATGCCCTTGCATTTGGAGTGATAACTTCCCCGATCTCCCCATTTCCTCTGGTAACAGCCTTTGCAAGTGTTCCATTTTCATAAGTAAGGACTACAGTCAGACCATCCATTTTCCAGGACAAAAGGCCTTTCTGGCTTCCTAACCACTGCTGTAAGTCCTCTACACTTTTTGTCTTGTCAAGAGACAGCATTGGCTCTTCGTGAGTCTCTTTTGGAAGCTCGCTAAGGACCTGATAACCAACCTGCTGGGTAGGGCTTCCTGACAGGATGATCCCTGTTTTTGCCTCCAGGGCAGACAGCTCATCATACAGCTTATCATATTCAAAGTTGCTCATGATCTCCCGGCTCTCCTGATAATAGGCTTTTGCAGCCTGACGGAGCTGGGGGATCAGTTCTTTCATTCTCTGGATCTCTGTTTCCATTTATTCACCTGATCTTCTTTTCTAGGGTGGAAAGCCACATATCGTTTTCCTCTTCTGTCTGCCTCAGACAGACTTGTGGAACCTTCCAACAGTTTTATAAGTCGTTTGTATTCTTCCCCGGTGACCTTACGATATTCTCCTGTTTTCAAACCGCCTAACTGGATATTCATAATGCGCACCCTGCGAAGAAGATGTACCCGGTATCCGCAGGCCTGGCACATTCGCCGGATCTGCCGGTTTAAGCCCTGGGTCAGGATAATCGAAAAACGACGTTCTCCCTGTTTGCGGACTTTACAGGGCAGAGTTTTCCGCTCTAATTCCTCTAACCATACGCCTTCTGACATTTGTTTGATAAATTCATCGGTCAGAACCTTGTCCACGGTTACGATATATTCCTTTTCATGGGCATTGGTACTGCGCATGATCTTATTTACCAGATCCCCCTGGTTCGTCATAAGGATCAGTCCCTCAGACTCTTTATCCAAACGGCCAATCGGGTAAATACGCTCCGGATAAGAAAGCATTTCCACAATATTTTCTGCCCGGTCTTTGTCAGAAGTGGTGCAGACGATCCCTCTTGGTTTATTTACCGCAAGCAGAACAGGGCGGGGAGGTTTTACTTCTCCCCGCCCGCCGTCTGTATCTCCTACCGGCTTTCCGTCGCATATTACTTTCTGTCCATCTTCTACACGCTGCCCCATCTGGGCAACTTTTCCATCAATTAAAACTTTGCCCTCTTGGATCAGCCGGTCTGCCTCCCGCCTGGAACACGCTCCCATGCGGCTGAGCCATTTATTCAGACGTTCTTCCATTTAACTTCCTACGCTTTCTTTACAGGCTGTGGATCATCAGCTATGAACATGGCATCTCCGAAAGAGAAAAATCTGTATTTTTCCCTGATTGCCTCATTATACGCTGCTAAAATGTTCTCTCTTCCTGCTAATGCGCTTACTAACATTACCAGTGTAGACTCCGGTAAATGGAAGTTTGTGATCAGCGCATCCAGGATCTTAAACTTATATCCAGGGTAAATGAAGATATCGGTCCAGCCTGTTTTTGCCTGTAAAATGCCGTCTTCTGTGGAAGCAGACTCTACTGTACGGCAACTGGTAGTTCCTACACAGATCACACGGCCTCCTGCTGCTTTTGTATCATTTACCTTTTTTGCCTCTGCCTCTTCTACTACATAAAATTCAGAGTGCATATGGTGGT
>OGMN01002187.1_pt1 | contig 11762 bp, 12 predicted proteins | sample 1573211 | NCBI WGS metagenome assembly OGMN01 (sample SAMEA2581876, study PRJEB24529) | metagenome | biome: Human gut stool | place: China | collected 2011
TTCGAAGACGTTTTCGATATAGTGGATTCCCTTTTCCATAGTCGGTTCGTTTTTTCGTGAGGAAGCGATACCGTCCCGGTTTGCCGAGCGGAGTCTGCGGTTCTGCCGCCTGTTCGAAACGAAGAACGTGAACGGCAAAATCCGATTCTTCCGTGTTCGATCGGAATGCATCCTTATATTATTGCAAAGATAGTGAACGCCGAAAAGAAAACGGGGGCTTGCCACAGTTTTCCGAGGCGGATCCTATTTTCTGCAAAGATAAGCGTTTTATTCGCTCCCCGAGCGTTTCGTCCGGCTAAAACCGTAATTTTGGTAAGAAGCTCCGTAATCTGTGTCAGGGAACGATCGGCCGGACCCGAACTACGGATGCGGAATCTGTAATTCGGGTAGTTTCTCCGGTAATTTGTTTCCTCTTTTTCCGAGCGGAATATCTTATTTTTGCAAAAGCAAGGAGAGGTAAAATTCGAGTCCCGTCGTTTCGAAAATCGGTATGTCCGAATAAATCCGCTTCGGGGCCAGAATGAATACGTAAAACCAGTTGAATTTATAGGTATGAAGACGAATTTGAATTACGACATGTTCGTTCCGACGCGAACGTTGTTCGGCGCCGGAACTCTGAACGAATTGCACGCCCAGCCGATGCCGGGCCGCAAGGCGTTGCTGGTCATCTCGAACGGACATTCTACCCGGACCAACGGTTATTTGTCACGCACGGAGGAGCAGCTTCGTATGGCCGGAGTGGAGACGGTATTGTTCGATCGCGTAGAGGCCAATCCGCTGAAATCGACCGTTATGGCGGGAGGTGCCATGGCTCGTGAAAACGGATGCGATATGATCGTCGCCCTGGGCGGCGGCAGCGTGATGGACGCTGCGAAGGCTATTGCGGTCGTTGCGTCCAACGGCGGAGATTATTGGGATTATATTCCTTGTGGAACGGGTAAGGGCAAGGCAGTTGCCGAGACGCCGCTGCCGATCGTGGCGATCACCACCACGGCCGGTACAGGTTCCGAAACCGATGCGGGATGCGTGATTACCAATGCCGAAACCCACGAAAAGACGGGCTTCGTACATCCGGGGCTGTTTCCGGTGCTCGCCGTCATCGATCCGGAGCTGATGCTTACCGTTCCGCCGAAATTCACGGCTTTCCAGGGGTTCGATGCGCTGTTCCATTCGACCGAGGCCTATATCTCCAATGCTGCCAATTTGATGAGCGATATGTACGCGCTCAACGCTATTGAGAATGTGGCCCGCTACCTGCCTCGTGCCGTGGCCGACGGCAGCGATCTCGAGGCCCGCACCCGTGTAGCGTGGGGCAATACCCTTTCGGGTTCGGTGATGTGCGTGGGGCGCTGCACGAGCGAACATTCGCTCGAACATGCGATGTCGGCCTACCACCAGGAGCTGCCGCACGGCGCCGGTTTGATTATGATTTCGAAAGCCTATTACGCCCATTTCATCGAACGGCACGTTTGCGACGAGCGTTTCGTGGCGATGGCCCGTGCGTTGGGCGTGGAAGATGCCCGGGAGCCGATGGATTTCATTCGGGCGCTCGAGGCTCTGCAGCGGGCGTGCGGTGTGGCGGATTTGCGGATGTCCGATTACGGTATTTCGCCCGACGAATTTCCGGCGATGGTCCGCAATGCCAGGGAAACGATGGGCTTCCTGTTTCCGTTCGACCGGGAGCCGCTTTCGGACGAGGAGTGCGAAGCCATTTACAGGGCGTCGTATCGGTAAGGGTTTGGTTCCGGATCGGGCCTCGGTCGGAAAATGCAGCCCGGGGTTCGTTGAGAGGGATGATTCACACGATCGAGATATTCACGAATAAAATTTAACGATTATGAGCAAAAAAGTATTGATCCTTTCGTCCAGTCCCCGCCGAGGCGGGAATTCGGACACGTTGTGCGACGAATTTCTGCGCGGAGCGCAGGAGGCCGGACACGAAGTCGAAAAGATTTTTCTGAAAGATAAAACCATTCACTATTGCACGGGCTGCGGCGTATGCAACGAAGGCAAGCCCTGTCCGCAGAAAGACGATGCGCCGGAGATCGTACGGAAAATGGTCGCGGCCGACGTGATCGTGCTGGCTACGCCGGTCTATTTCTACACCATGTCGGCCCAGATGAAGACGCTGATCGACCGCTGCTGCGCCGGATATCTGGAAATCCGCGACAAGGAGTTCTATTTTATCGTCGCGGCCGCCGAAACCAGCGTTGCGGCTATGGAGCGTACGATCGACGGTTTTCGGGGATTCCTCGACTGTCTGGACAATCCGCAGGAGAAGGGTGTCGTCTATGGTGTCGGGGCCTGGCACAAGGGGGATATCCAAGGAAAACCGGCTATGAAACAAGCCTATGAAATGGGGCGTAACATTTAATCGTCCGGTCCGATGAAAGTACAGTTATCTATATTGGCGGCCTTCGTGACGATATTGTCGTTCGGTTGTTGCCAAGCACAAAGTACGAATGTTCTGAATATGAAAAACGAAACGATTTTTCCGCAGATCTTCCCGCAGGGTGATAGACAGCCCGAAGAATTCTCCCGCTATTTTACGGGGCAGGCTTATCTGGCTTCGATAAGTAACAACGAGGCATTGGGAACGCATATTTCGAATGTGACTTTCGAGCCGGGCTGCCGCAATAACTGGCACAGTCACACGGGCGGTCAGCTATTGCTGGTGACCGCCGGACGGGGGTATTATCAGGAAAAGGGAGAGCCTGCCCGTGAGTTGCGGCCGGGTGACGTGGTCGAGATTCCGGCCGATGTCGTCCACTGGCACGGAGCGGCTCCGGACAGTTGGTTTTCGCACCTCGCGGTCGAGTGCAATCCCGCTGCCAATGTGAATACATGGCTGGAACCGGTCGGCGATGCGGAGTATGAAGCGGCTACGGCGATGTCCTGGTGCCGGCCCGGACTTTCGGCCGCTGCCGTAAAAAACGCGGAGATGTGGTTTCCCGGCGAGGCGCCTGCATTTGTGAAGACGGACCCCGAACTGGCCGAAGTATTCGGTAATTTCGCTTTCGACGAAGTGCAGCGTTACGGGAAACTGGATGTCAAAACCCGTATTCTGGTGACGATGGCCTCCTCCCTTGCGCAGCAGGCTGCCGCCACCTATGAAATGACGCTGCGGGCGGCATTGGCCAACGGGGTCGCACCCGTTGCGATTCGGGAAGTACTCTATCAGGCCGTCCCTTATGTCGGTATGGCCAAAGTGGTCGATTATATTGCATTGACGAACGATTTTTTCCGGAAAAACGGTGTCGAACCGCCTTTGGAGCCGCAGGCCATTACTACGCCCGAAACGAGAATGGAGAAGGGGTTGGCTCTGCAAAAGGAGATTTTCGGAGACGAAATCGAACGGATGTATGAAACCTCTCCGGCCAACCAACTGCATATTCAACGTGCGCTTTCCGGCAACTGTTTCGGCGACTATCAGACACGCACCGGATTGGATGTCCGAACGCGTGAATTGCTGACTTTTTCGATGCTCGTGTCGTTGGGCGGTTGCGAGCCGCAGGTCAAGGGACATATTCGGGGTAATGTGAATGTAGGCAACGACAAAGACGTGCTGCTGGCGGTTGTAACGCAGCTATTGCCCTATATCGGTTATCCCCGTACGCTCAATGCGATCGCCTGCCTGAACGAAGTGATTCCGGAACGAGGTTAGTTTCAATAATTGTGGTGATATGGAATATGTAAAATTAAACAACGGCGTCGAGATGCCCATTCTGGGTTACGGCGTCTATCAGGTGACTCCCGAGGAGTGCGAGCGTTGCGTTTCGGATGCCATTAAGATCGGCTACCGTTCGATCGATACGGCACAGGCTTACCACAATGAGGAAGGCGTAGGCCGTGCCGTCCGGAAGAGCGGGATTCCCCGCGAGGAGTTTTTCATCACGACCAAAGTGTGGATAACCAACGGCGGCTATGAAAAGGCGAAAGCGTCCATCGACGAGTCGCTGCGCAAGTTACAGACCTCGTATGTGGACCTGTTGCTTATTCACCAGCCTTTCAACGACTATTACGGCACTTATCGGGCGATGGAAGAGGCTTGTCGGGTCGGCAAGGCGAGGGCGATCGGAGTTTCGAACTTTTACCCCGACCGTTATGTCGATCTGGCTGCGTTCTGTGAAATAAAGCCGGCTGTCAATCAGATGGAAACTCATGTTTTCTGCCAGCAGGTCGTTTTGCAGGAGATCATGCGCAGGTACGGGACGCAGCTTATGTCGTGGGGCCCGTTCGCCGAGGGCCGCAACGGATTCTTTACGAACGGAACGCTTCGGACGATCGGGGAAAAGTATGGTAAAACCGTAGCCCAGACGGCGCTGCGTTTCCTGATTCAGCGCGGGATCGTCGTTATTCCGAAATCGACGCATGCGGAGCGTATGGCTGAAAATTTCGATGTATTCGATTTCGAATTATCCGCCGAGGATATGCACTCCATCGCGGTTCTCGATCGGAAGGAGAGCCTTTTCCTGTCGCATTACGATCCTGAAACGGTCGAATATCTGATCAATTACGAATGATCCGTTGCGGGATAGCGTGTACGAGAAATGCCGCTGCCCTGCCGTTCGTCCGAAAGGTCCCGAACGATATCCATTCGAGCCGGATGCTGTAAAAGGCACCCGGCTTTTGTTTTCCAGGGCTGGGCGGGGTTTATGTTGTCCGATCAGCGTGTGGGGCCGAATCGTCGATGTCCACGGGCAACTGTCGCTGCACTGTTGCCCGGGCCTTCGTCGGACCGAACTTACGGCGTGCCGGATTCGAAGCGAACGATGCGGGGATTCGTATTCGTGTCCGGGAAACCGTCAGCGGAGTGCCCGTATTGCGTCGGCCGATACTCTTCCGTATGGTCTGTGTCCGTCCGAGTTATTCAGAAGAGTCAGGTCCGTTTTTGCCCCGTGACCGTGATCGAATAGATTCCCACATTTCCGGCCTTGTATTTTTGAATCGTGTCTGCATCCAGATATGCCTGGAGCACCTCGTCCGGAATGACGATTTTCTTGGTTCTTTCGATCTGTATGTCCGCGAAGCCGGCCTTGCGGATCTCGGTCAGGTAATCTTCCTGTTGGATGGCGCTTGCGATACAGCCGGCATACATCGCGGCATTGTCGGTAAATTCTTTCGGGAAGATTCCCTGTAATACCACATCGGAAACGCAGAAATGTCCGCCGGGTTTCAGAACTCGCCGGATCTCTTTGAAAATGCGGTCTTTCCTCGGTAGAAGGTTCAGAACGCAATTGCTGACCACGACATCTGCCGTGTCGTTTCGTACCGGCATGTTTTCGATGTCGCCTTCCCTGAATTCGACATTGTCGCAGCCCCGCTTCGCGGCATTGGCCCGGGCTTTGGCGAGCATTTGCGGGGAAAAGTCTATTCCGATGACTTTGCCGTCCGCGCCTGTTTCGGCTCGGGCTATGAAACAGTCGTTTCCTGCCCCTGATCCTAGGTCGATGACCGTATCGCCTGGTTTGATCCGGGCATATCGGGTGGGTAGTCCGCATCCTACCCCCAGATCCGCATCGGGTTCATAACCGTTCAGACGGGAGTAGTCTTCGCTCATGATGGTAAAAACGTTCTGCGAGGGTTGTGCCGGAGCCGTGCCGCAGCAGCATCCGCATTTCAGACTGTCGCTGTTCAAAGCGAGTTCGTCGTAACGCCGCTTGACCAGCTCTTTGAGTTCATCTTCCTTTTTCATAATCTTTTTAGAAAAAATATATTATCCAATAATAGATACCCACAGCGATAAACAGCATCCCGACGGTGCGTGCGAGCCACTTTCGGATTATCTGCATTCGTCCGTAGAAGATGCCCACTCCTGCCGCGCCGTAAGCCAGTATCCAGGCTGCGATGACCACCGGCATACCGGTCGCAATAGCAAATACGACAGGCAGAAACCAGCCGCCCGGTTCGGCTGCCGCCATCGGGATCAACATTCCGAAGTAGAAAACCCCGCTCGAGGGGCAGAATGCCAGCGAAAAGAGAATACCTAACAGCAATGCACCCCAGCTTCCGTGACGGCCGATCTTCTCGCAATGGCCCGAAAATCCGAATTTCGGCAGGTTCAACCTGTGGCCGAAAAGCATGAACAGCCCGATCAGAATAAGTGCCGGAGCGACGATCGCATCGCCGTATTTGCCGATGATTTTTTGCAGGGCGTAGGTGTTTGCCCCTTCGCGCAGCAAGGGAATGAATGCCAGCCCGATCCCCGCATACGTGAGAATTCGCCCGGCAGTGTAGAGCAATCCGTTGCAGAAAACACGGTGTTTGTCGTCGATATCCTTGCCGATGAATCCGACGGCGGCGATGTTCGTCGCCAGCGGACAGGGGCTGATTGCGGTGAGCAAACCCAGAAGGAATGCCGTAACGATCGGTGTCGTGCCGCTCTCGAGCAGTCGTTGAATCCATTCCATAAGATTATTTTGACATTCGGGTTATTGCATCGTTAAGCCGGGCCTTGAATGTGGCGGGCTGGTCTTTGGCATAGCTGAATCCCATGCGGGTCAGGTTTTCCACCCGGCCGTTTCGGTCGAGGATCAGCGCCGACCACCCGGCTTGGTATCGGTCGGCCAAGGCTTCGTTCTCGGCGATGTCGATGATCCGAAGGACCACTTTTTCGCTTCCGATACTGTCGATGACCTCCCGGGTCAGCCGTTCGATGGCGGTACAGGTGGCACAACGCTGTTTCCCGTGGAAATAGAGAATCTGTACGCAGTCGTCGGCGACAGCTTCAACCGTTACGCGGTGCCGGGAGCCGCCGCATGCGTACAACAGCGCTGCGGCGAGGAGAAGAGTGGCCGCTTTCATCGGTTCAACAACTCTTTGACCTCTGCGAGCGAAAGCTTGCGTCCGGCCGAAACCACCCTGCCGTCCACGACCAATCCGGGCAGTGTCATTATACCGTAAGAGAGGATTTCTGCAATATCTTCTTCCTTAACTATTGCGGCCGAAATACCCAATTCGGCTATGGCCTGCGTTACCGTTTCGTAGAGTGTCCGACATCCGGCACACCCCGTTCCCAATACTTTGATCTCCATATCTGTTTCTATTATTAAATGTAGTTCGACGAATTGCGAACATTTTTCCTAAAAAAAAGCGGTTTCAACCGCAACAGGAATTTTTCTTCCCGCATTCGCAGAAAAAATCCGCGAACGATTCACGGGCTTTCGCCCAATTTTCCCGGTTGATGCAATAACGTACTTTCGGAGCTTCGATTTCTCCCTGGATCAATCCGGCGGCTTTCAACTCTTTGAGGTGTTGCGATACGGTGGCTTTGGCGATGGGCAGCACTTCGTGTATGTCTCCGAAAAAACAGCTATCCTGTCCGGCGAGGAACCGCAGAATCGCCATGCGTGCCGGATGCCCCATCGCTTTGGCGAAACGGGCCAGCTGTTCCTCTTGTTCGGTATAGGCTTTTGGGGACATATTTTCGGATCTTGTGTTCGCAAATATACGAACAATATTCGAATATGCAAATAATTTTTTTATTTTTGAAAAATCCGTTATTTTTGCACAAACATCAGATGATGTGATGATAGAGAGTACGGATACGACGATTCGAAAAAGATCGTTGGCCGAAGAGATGGCCGTCCGGTTGCAGGAGCAGATCGCGCAGGGACGGTTCGAGGTCGGCGGGAAGTTGCCGACCGAATCCGAATTGATGAAAATTTTCGGGGTCGGCCGTTCGACGGTGCGCGAAGCCGTGAAGATCTTGGCCAACATGGGGTTGCTGAAAGTGCAGCAGGGGGCCGGGACGTTCGTCGAAAGCCGGACGGCACGGAACGAGTCGATGGAGCGGTGCATGCAACGTGCCGACATCGGCGATCTGGAGGAGGTCCGGCGGATTCTGGAGGTCGCCATTGTCGAACGGGCCGCGCAGCGACGTACGCAGGCGGATATCGAAAAGATCGGGACACACCTCGCCCGGCGCGGTGCGGCCGCCGCAGCCGGACGATTGAACGACTGTATCGCGGCCGATGTCGATTTCCACGTGGCTCTGTCCGAGGCTACGCATAACGAAATATTGCACGAACTCTATCGTGCGGCCTCCGTGCATTTGCAGAAACGACTCGAACACATTTATACGGATACCGGTTGTCTGCTCGCCTCCCAATCCACGCATGAACGGCTGTTGCGGAATGTCGTCGCCCAAGAGCCTCGGAAAGCGTTGGAAACGATCGCTGTCATCCTGCAAGAACCGTAACCTATGAATACCGCAGCCAAATCCGTACGATCATACCGCTCCCTGACGAGCCGGACGGTTTACCCTATTTTGTTGATGGTCAGTATCACCCATCTGTTGAACGATATGATGCAGTCGGTGATCCCGGCGGTTTATCCGCTTCTCAAGGAGAAGTTCGATTTTACGTTCGCCCAGATCGGCCTCATTACATTGGTCTTTCAACTCACTTCGTCGCTGTTGCAGCCGGTGGCCGGTCTGCTCGCCGACCGTCATCCCCGCCCCTACTCGCTGGCCGGCGGTATGTGTTTCACGCTGGCCGGGCTGCTGGTGCTTGCCTTCGCGCCGGGTTTTGTCTGGATTCTGATTGCGGTGGGGCTGATCGGCTGCGGTTCGTCGGTGTTCCATCCCGAATCCTCGCGGGTGGCGCAACTTGCCTCGGGCGGCCGTAAGGGACTGGCACAGTCGATCTTTCAGGTCGGTGGAAATGCCGGAAGCGCTATGGGGCCCCTGTTGGCCGCGTTGATCGTCATTCCGTTCGGACAGTCGTCGATCGGTTGGTTCGCTCTGACGGCATTGCTGGCGATTTTTATCCTCGTAAGGATCGGCGACTGGTACAAACGCCGGCTGGCGATCGCGGTTCGCAGGCCCGACGCTGCGGAAACGGCTTTCGCGCACAGCCTGCCGCGGCGGAAAATCCACACGGCCCTCGTCATTCTGGGCATTCTGGTCTTTTCGAAGTATTTCTACATCGCTTCGATGACGAGTTACTTTACGTTTTTCCTGATGGACAAGTTCGCCGTATCGGTGCAAGGTGCGCAATATTGTCTTTTCGCTTTTCTTGCGGCTTCGGCTGCGGGTACGTTCATCGGAGGACCGCTGGGCGACCGCATCGGACGCAAATATGTGATTTGGGGTTCGATTCTGGGGGCTGCGCCTTTTACCCTGCTGCTACCCTACGTCGGTTTGGCTGCGACCGTCGTGCTGTCCGTAGTGATCGGGCTGGTCATTTCGTCGGCCTTTTCCGCCATTCTGGTTTATGCCACCGATCTGATGCCCGGCAAGGTGGGGATGATCGCCGGAGTCTTTTTCGGCCTGATGTTCGGGCTGGGCGGTCTCGGTTCGGCGTTTTTCGGCTGGCTGGCGGACCGGACGAGTATCGAGTTTATTTTTCAGGTCAGCACGCTGTTGCCCCTGTTGGGTGTTATCACCGGTTTTTTGCCGAATATAGAGTCGAAAAGCGGAAAATAGGATTTTCCGTGCATGTTCTCTTGCTCTTGTTCGGCGCAGGAAGGGGCTGAACGTGGGTGCAAGCTGAAAATCGGTCGCGTCGGCCGTGTTTTCTGCTGCGGATCGCGGGAACTTCGGTCGATATATTTACTACCGCTTCGACTGTTCTGCCGCAAGTGTTAGGGTTCGGGATGGATATGTAAACTCATCTCTATTGTCTTTGCGAAAAATATTGGAGTCCGATCATATTGGTCGGATTCTTTGCTATGACCGTTTCTGGTCCCGATGTAATGTATAACCTGTAATCGGGTCTTTTGTTGCGGCTCCGTGTTCGAGGGTGTTACAGCCCCGCTCCGGCCGTTGTTGTCGTAGCTCCGGATATGCGCGGGGATACTCCGCGTCGAATTGTTATGGCGGAGGCGGGAATCTGTTCTTACGTCGTACCCTCTCTTTTTTGCCGCTTTTCTCTTTCTCTCCGGTAACATGTCTGTCTGTTTTTTTTCGGGGTTGGCCGCAGGTGAAGAAGTACATTATATATAAATAGTGATTTTGTATTGCCTTTTTTTATGAAATATTTATTTTATTAACAGATGGTAGAATAATCGGTGTCGGGGCAGAATCTAATAAATTCTTTAAATAAGAAACTTTGATTGCATATCCAACATTTTGAGCATCGGGAACACCCGCATTTGTGATGCCAACTAAATTGCCGTTTTTATCAAACAATGGGCCGCCACTATTGCCAGGCTGTATGGGAACAGAAATTTGATAAGTTACAACATCGCCTTGATAGCCTGTTTTTGAACTTATAATGCCATCCGTAACTTTTATTTCTTCTCCTAATATATCTGACATGGGATAACCTAATGCAAACACACTTGTTCCGACATCAAGGATAGGTGTTTTTACTGCATATGGGAGTTGTGCAAAATTTGTAAATGATTTATCCTCGATTTTTAGAATGCTAATATCGTTTGCTTTATCTGAAATGAGTACTTTAGCATTGTACGTTTTAACCTCTCCGTTTCTATTTACGAACACGTCGATTCCATTGGCTCCGTCTACAACATGGAAATTAGTGACGATAATGCCATTTGTGGCAATAACAAAACCGCTACCCGACGAGGTGTATTGTTTTTCCGTTCCTGAGGATATTGGTCGCTGTTGTTTAGATTGTGTTTGTGTTGAAGCTATGTATTCGTATGCTATCGAGTAGTAATAATATTGATATGTGGCCGCTGCAAATGGAGTGCTATTATCACCTGTGCCGTATGAGAACTTAATTTTTAGTGTAGGTGTTTTCCATAAAACAGAAGAATTGCCTGTTATTAGCGGTTCTCCATAAGTCACAACTAAATCCATATATTTATCTTCAACCATGTTACTGTTGAATCCAGATGTATAATATTCGAGTTTGGTCAATTTATCATCTATGAAATATAAATCATAAGTAGAATGTGGGGGTTTTCGAACATCGCCTCTTACATATTCAATCCATTTTACACCATTATCATAGGTGCTTGAATTTTGATATTTGTATCCCGATTTTTGACCAATGGCTCCAATCGCAGTAATTCTACTACCTCCTAATTCAAAACCATCAATGGTTTCTGTTTGAGCATGTAAAATGAATGCCTGAAACATTAATATTATAAGTAACAACAAAGATTTCATGTCTTGTGATTTTTATTATGGCTTGTCATAAATGAAAGATAGCTGTTAATATTTCTTTGACGGATAAATCTGAGAATGATTTCCCATCAGGTAAATAGCATGGGACAAAATGGCCTGTCACATCGGAAAAGTTTTCATTAGATGAAACAATATTTACCTCATTCCCATTAGCCTCCGATAGTTGGATTATCGCATTAAAAACACGTGTAGGATCATGCCGTTTACAAAGTATGGCATTTAGTGTTTGTGACTCTGAGTTACAATTCACAATCTTTTGGATTACAAATTCAGTTGGCATTTGACACATAATAGAAAAATATATGTGCCGTCCCATCCCTCAAACGGCAAGTTAATGGTAATAAGAAAGCGCAGGGCTGAAAGCTCATTTGAGGATAGTAGGCCGTAGGATTGCCCGAACATTCAAATAAGCAACAACCCCGCGCCGTATCCGTAAAGGATATGACGGGAGATAAGGTCTGCCTATTCTCATGTTCAATGAATTTCCTACGTTCACTATCCGAGAATAAACTTACGCTTCCGTAAATTTCAATATGTCATCCACAAAGGTAAAAAACATATTCTGAAAACGCAATGACCTTGTCCCGCTTTTCGGGATTGTTGCCGTATCAAATTTCTGAAAAACAAAGTTTCTATCCAATAGCAGGGAGTATGGAATCGAAAC
>OGMN01002196.1_pt1 | contig 11732 bp, 9 predicted proteins | sample 1573211 | NCBI WGS metagenome assembly OGMN01 (sample SAMEA2581876, study PRJEB24529) | metagenome | biome: Human gut stool | place: China | collected 2011
AAGGGTAAACCTTTTTTTAGAACCGGAGTTAGTCTTCATCTTTGGCATCTTACTTGTTTTTAAATTATTAAATATATAATGGCAACGCACTATACCTGCGCGTTACGCATCCTTTCTTATTCTTCACCCATTTCCGGCTTCTCTGCTTTTTGTGCAGGAGCAGCAGGTTTCGGTGCTCCGGCTGTTGCAGGCTTTTTAGAAGCTTCTTTCTTTTTCGGAGAAAGCTGAATAGTCATGCGCTTACCTTCCAGTATCGGCATTTGATCTACTTTAGCGTAGTCTTCCAGATCATTTGCAAAACGAAGCAAAAGCACTTCACCTTGCTCCTTGAAAAGGATGGAGCGACCTTTAAAGAATACATAAGCCTTCACCTTATCGCCATCTTCCAAAAATCCTTTAGCATGCTTCAACTTAAAGTTGTAATCATGGTCGTCTGTCTGGGGTCCGAAACGGATTTCCTTCACATTAACCTTAACCTGCTTCGCTTTCTGTTCCTTCTGACGTTTCTTTAATTGATAAAGAAATTTAGAATAATCAATAATACGACAAACAGGGGGTTGAGCATTAGGAGAAATTTCCACTAAATCCAATTCTTTCTCTTCGGCCATTTTCAAGGCTTGAAAGATAGGATATACTTTCGGTTCAATATCGTCGCCTACAATGCGGACTTCTTTGGCACGAATCTGTTCGTTGATTCTGTATTGCCCTTTAAAAGTGTCATTCTTCATTAAAAACGTTTACTTCCTAGTTTGATCTTTTTATTGTTCTACTAAATATTTATCATGAAACGGCTGCAAAGTTACCATTTATTTATCATATTCTGAACTTCTTCGTTCAAAATTTTAGCAAATTCTTCAAATTTCATGGTTCCTTTGTCACCTTCGCCTTGTCTACGAACAGAAACTTCACCATTTTCCGCCTCTTTTTCACCGACAATCAGCATATAAGGAATGCGCTTCATTTCATTATCACGAATCTTGCGGCCGATCTTCTCGTTACGATCATCTACAATCGCACGGATTTCGTGTATTTTCAGATACATCTTCACCTGTTCTGCATATTCATTGAACTTCTCACTGATCGGCAGAATAACTACCTGTTCCGGTGTCAGCCACAATGGGAACTTACCGGCAGTGTGCTCAATCAATACAGCAACAAAACGTTCCATTGATCCGAACGGAGCACGGTGAATCATCACCGGACGATGCTTCTGATTATCAGAGCCCATATATTCAAGTTCAAAGCGTTCCGGCAAGTTGTAGTCAACCTGGATAGTACCCAGCTGCCAACGACGACCGATAGCGTCTTTCACCATAAAGTCAAGCTTAGGACCATAAAAAGCAGCTTCTCCATACTCAATCTTAGCAGGCAAGCCCTTCTCCGCACAAGCCTCGATAATAGCCTGTTCCGCTTTTTCCCAGTTATCATCGCTACCAATATACTTTTCACGGTTCACTTTATCACGCAAAGATATCTGTGCTTCAAAATTCTGGAAATCCATAGAACGGAACACAATAGATATAATATCCATCACACGAAGGAACTCATCTTTCACCTGCTCCGGACGACAGAAGATATGCGCATCATCCTGCGTAAAGCTACGAACACGAGTTAAACCATGTAACTCTCCACTTTGTTCATAACGACAAACCGTACCAAATTCAGCTATACGCAACGGAAGGTCTTTATAAGAACGTGGGAAGTTTTTGTAAATCTCACAGTGGTGAGGACAGTTCATTGGTTTCAAGAAATACTCTTCCCCCTCTTCCGGAGTATGGATAGGTTGGAAAGCATCCTTGCCATATTTTGCATAGTGACCCGAAGTCACATACAGCAACTTATTACCGATTGGCGGAGTAATCACCTCCTGATAATCGTAACGTGTCTGGATACGACGTAAGAACTCCTGCAGACGCAGACGCAATGCAGTACCTTTCGGCAACCACATAGGAAGTCCCTTACCTACAGTTTCGGAGAACATAAACAACTGCATCTCCTTACCAATCTTACGATGGTCACGCTTCTTCGCTTCTTCCAATAACACCAGATATTCATCCAGCATTTTCTTCTTCGGGAACGTGATACCATAAATACGAGTCAGCATCTTACGATCTTCATGACCACGCCAATAAGCACCAGCCACTGAAGTCAACTTAATAGCCTTGATCGGAGCAGTCGTCATCAAGTGAGGACCACGACAAAGGTCAGTAAATGCACCCTGGGTATAAGTCGTAATGTGTCCGTCTTCCAGTTCAGAAATCAATTCACATTTATATGTTTCGCCACGGTCACCAAACATTTTCAGAGCATCCGTTTTTGCGATGCTTTTTCTGACTACGTCTTCTTTCTTTGCAGCCAGTTCCAACATTTTAGCTTCAATGGCAGGAAGGTCGCTTTCTTTAATTACCGCTTCACCCGGATCCACATCATAGTAGAATCCGTTTTCAATAGCCGGTCCGATACCAAACTGGATACCCGGATAAAGTTCCTGCAAAGCTTCCGCCAACAAGTGTGCACTTGTATGCCAGAATGCATGCTTACCTTCTTCATCATCCCATTTATAAAGAACGAAATTAGCATCTTCATTAATAGGACGTCCTAAATCATAAGTCTCGCCGTTCACGCCACATGCCAGCACTTCCTGTGCCAGACGCGAGCTGATACTTTCAGCAATCTGTAAACCGTTCACTCCTTCGTTATACTCACGAACGGAGCCATCGGGAAATGTTATCTTTATCATAATATGATGATGTTATATTTTCATAATTTGAACGCAAAAGTAACTAAATCTTTTGAGTTTTCTATTTTTTATCAAAAAAATGTTATTCCGATTGATCTGTAAAACGTTTGATAACATTATAAGCAGAAACAATCCCCAACTCACCGGCTTTACTCAAATCTGAAATGCCCAGCTTATTATTTCCTAAGAAAATATGAGTCAGTCCACGATTGAAATAAGCATCCGCAAAATCAGGATTTAGCTCGATCGCCTTATCGTAGTCAATAATTGCGGCACGGTAATCTTTCAACATGGCAGAAACATTAGCACGATTATAATATGCGTACACAAAGTCCGGAGCCAGATTAATCACCTTATCCAAGTCTTTTCTGACCACTTCATAATCTACTGCGGTAATCTCCTTACGCTTATTATCACCCGGAACAACATCTGTTTCGACAGCTTGTTCAGCCTTCTGATACTCCAACTGTTTACAACGGATCAGCGCACGCATAAAATATGCCGGGAAGAAATCACCATCCAGTAAGATCGTCTGGGTCAAATCAGAAACCGCACTCGAGAAGTCCTGCACCAGATAAAAATCAATCGCACGGGCAAAACGTTTCGAAGCATTCTTGTCATCTTCCACAATCGCCGATGTGTGTGTATCAATCAAGGCAAAATGCACCTTCACCTGTTCTTCCGTCAACGGAGCTTCCATATTTGTGATACGAAGACGTTTCGGAAGTATACCCGTACGGTTCAAGTCTTCAATATATTTGTGGAAGTTCACCGAACGTTTCACGTCACTCATCTTCTCATAATAAGTCAAAGCGAACATCGGTTCCAGCGTTATATTTACATTCTTATCCTGCACACGACCACGATAATCACTTGTATAGCGTTGTTCGGCTTCAGAATCATCCGCAATCACTATCTTACGATAGTTATTCATATTCTTATCGGATTTCTTACGGGTCTTCTCTCCGCCTTCCTCATCATTCTCCTTATCCTTGTTCTGTGCTACATCTTTGTTCGTCACACCGTTCTGCTTGTCGATCTGCGCCTTCATGACTTTAAATTCATCCTGCTCCGCACCCTTCTTATCTCCAATCTTTCTGCGAGCTTCCGAACGCTGATAGTATCCGGCCAGGAAGTTCGGATACTGATTGATAACAGTTGTGTAATCTTGTATAGCCCCGCGATAATCACCCGTTTGCGCACGCAGCAAACCACGGTTAAAGACAGCCATCATATTATCCGGCTCCATCTTGATAACAAAGTCGAAGTCTTCGATAGCCCGGTTATCATCTCCTACCTGTGCACGTAACAAACCGCGGTTATAATGACCGATAAAGTTATTCGGATCAATATCCAATGCCAGATCATAATCGCTCATGGCACCTCTTAAATTATTCTGATGAAAACGAGCCAATGCACGGTTTATATAATTTCCAGCATTCTTAGCACTCAACGGAATAGCACGGTTGAAATCCGCTTCCGCTTCCGCATACTTAGCCTGTTGTAATTTAACAATCGCTCTTGCAGCCCAAGCATCCGGATCATATTTATCCAGTTCAAGCGCCTTATTGAAGTCATTCAAGGCAGCAATCGTATCTTTCTGTTGTAAAGACACTTCCCCCCTCATCAAATAAGCACGGGTATAGCGTGGAGACACCTTCAACAAGCTTTCCAAATCCTCTTTCGCAGCATTATAATCCTTCTTCTGGATATGAGATAATGTCAGGTTATGCCATAAAGTAATATTCTCCGGATCATAATGCAATGCTTTCTTATAATCCTCAATCGCTCCATCAAATTTACTCTGACGAATCCTTGCCAAACCACGAATCTGATAAGCACCCACCACAAATGGATTACGTTGGATAGCTGCATCACAGTCTGCTTCAGCACCCTGAAAATCCTCCAGATTCAGTTTAGCCAATGCCCTGAAGAAATAAGGTTCATACAGATAAGGCTTAGCGTTAATAACCTGGTTAAAATACTGAATAGAAAGTACATAGTCCTCAAAATAAAGAGCGTTTCGGGCAATAGTCATCACCCGATCCGTATTTATTTGAGCACACACCAGCGTTGGGAACAGTAATAAAACTGTTAAGATTCTTTTTATCATTGATATTTTATGCTTGTAAACGAAGCAAAAATAATGCTTTTCGCTTACTTAACAGGGATATAAACGTTTTTTATCTTTATTTCACCTGTTTCATCTTATATGAACTGCGCGCTTTCCCCTTCAACATCGTATTCAGCTTTCCTTTAATCATCTGCTTACGAAGCGGTGAGATATGGTCGATGAACATCTTACCATCCAAATGATCGAACTCATGTTGCATCACCCGAGCCAGATAACCTTCCACCTCTTCCTCATGCTCCACAAAATTCTCGTCCATATATTTCACGCGAATTTTATCACCTCTCTTCACTGTTTCGTGAATACCGGGAAGGCTTAAGCATCCCTCTTCCATATTCACTTCTTCCCCTCCTACTTCCAAAATATGAGGATTGATATACGCCTTATTAAAGTCTTTAAATTCAGGATATTCCTCCGAAAGCGGATCCAATGTAATCGTAACCACACGAATAGGCAAACCAATCTGTGGAGCAGCCAATCCTACACCGTCCGCATGTACCATTGTTTCGAACATGTTCTCAATCAACTCTTTCAGATTCGGATAATCCGGTGTTATGTCCTCTGCAACCTTTCTCAATACAGGTTGACCATATACATAAATAGGTAAAATCATACTTTTATACTCTACTAAAAAATTAAGTTATTCTTATGTCCTATACTAAAAACGTTTACTCTCCAAATATGTTTGCAAAATAATAGTAGCACTTATTTCGTCCACCAATGCCTTGTTTTGGCGGTCTTTTTTCTTCAAACCTGCCTCCAGCATGGTACGGTGTGCAAGAACAGAAGTGAAACGTTCGTCCACATATTCGACCGGAAGGTCCGGATAACGCTTTTTCAGCGAACGAACAAAAGGCTCTATATTCTTCATATTCTCCGAAACCTCATTATTCATTTGCTTGGGCAACCCAATAATAATCCGCTCCACCGGTTCTTTAGCTATATATTCACCGATAAAGTTCAGAAGTTCATGCGTGGGCACCGTCGTCAATCCGTTTGCGATCAGCTGCATTGTATCGCTCACAGCTATTCCGGTACGCTTTCTTCCATAATCTATTGCTACTATTCTGCTCATGGGGTACAAAAATACAAAAAAGACGCTTCCCGTGAAAGGAAACGTCTCTTTTATTCTATTATTTCAAATGTATATTATTCTTCAACAATAGCTACACGGCTTAACTTAGCATCATCATAGAACATGTTGCCTACACCACCCTTGTAATCAACCTTCAATTGAGAAGCAGGAACACCAAATTCATTAACCATCAGGTCACGAACAGCTTCAGCTCTCTTCTTACTCAACTTCATGTTGTATTCAGCAGAACCAGTACCCTTATCAGCATATCCTGTTATAGTAAACACTTTATCAGTTGCTTTGATACCCTTAGCCATAGCTTCAATATTCATGTATTCTCTCTTGCTGATGTTGCTCTTTCCGATATTGAATACAACAACCAGACGTGGAACGAATCCAGCTTCTTTCTTAACGATCACTTCAGGTTTCTTGTTACGAGCTTCAACCAAGTCACGTTTCAAAGATTCGTTTTCACCCTTCAAAGCGTTCACTCTGTCTCTCATGTCGTTCAACTGGCTTTCCGGAACCATTGGTACAGTAGGAACAGCATCCCAACCACGTTTCTTAAACTTGTAAGTAACACCTACAGTCAGACCAGCCAATCCTTCAGGACCTGAATTGCCGAATGCGCCTTTCATCAAAAGTCCACGCAATTCAACGTTAAGATCCAAAGCAGAAGACAAACGGAAACGGTTGATCAAACCGGCATTGATACCCAGTTCGTCATAACCTGCACCTTTTCCTGAATGTACAAATCCAGCTCCTGCATAAGGAATGAATGAATACAGACGATCTTCTCTATAACCACAAATCATATTGGAAAGATTCAGCATTACATCTCCATGGAAGTTCATCACATTCCACTTTTCTTTGTAGTAGCCATTAGAATACTGTCCTCCGTCTACAAGCGGACCATTAGCATTAGGAGTAGCACCTTTAGCCTGAAGCCCGTTGTAAGCTACACGTAATCCGATACCCGGAGTAAACCACTTACCTACAGCAATGTCAAGTGCCGGAGCAAGACGTTTTCCGAAGTCAGCTTTACCATCATTGTCGCCAAAATACATTTGTGCGCCAACGCCACCACTAATAAACCAGTTAGCACCAAAGCGATTTGTTTCCACTCTATAACTCTTTGCTGCATTTTCTTTTTCTTGTGCAGGCAGACATACAGAGACTGCTGCCAATAAAATAAACAATAAACCCTTTTTCATCTCAATTTATTTTAGTAAATAATATATTTCAATTGTCTTACAGGCTAGATACACAACCCAAATGTTCCACACCTGACTAAGAGACAATAAACGTCATCCTTTCTTCTAAAATTAGTGCAAATATAGATATTTAATATAACACAAACAAAAAAACACGTAAATTTTCATTCATTCATAGAATTTTATAGAGCGATAAAAGTGTAATATAACTTCAGAAGGCATCTGAAGGGGTTTGTTGTGGAAGAATTAAAACAAAAAAATAGTCAGTGATGAAATTAGATCACTGACTATTTCTATTCTTTGTCTATATACTTTAGTTAATATACCAGTTTTACATTGTCAATCCACAGTGTATTTCCCGGAGAACCGATATAGGCTCCTCCATGACTGGACGTGAACTGAAGACACATATGAGTCGGAACATCATTTTCATCTCCCCAGGCCACTTCATGAATAGGCACGCTTTCACCCTTACTGTTCACCGTATAACTTTCAGTCACCTGCAAACGCATCATGTGCGACTTATATTCCGGACGATTCGTGATGTCACCGTACATAATCTCATAGGTCGCATTATTTTTCCAGTCCGTCGAATGATAGTAATAAGTCACCATAGTCCCTATCCGTTTTGCATACACATTTCCATTGGCATCTTCCCAACGTTTTTGCAGAAGCAGGATAGCTGCCGGATAATCTTTTCCGGGAACATCCGTAATCTTGCTGAAACCGGTAGCGCGAATACGGTTCTCTCGGTCGGACATCTTCACTTTATAGTCAAACTGAAGAGCCACCGGTTTTTTGGTAAACGGAATACCGGTCTGCAACATTTTCTGTGGGTTTTTAGTACCCTTAATCGGCTCATGCACCGAACCGGTAAAGACAGAGCCAGCCGCCAACACCGTAATATTAACCAGTCCCAACACTTTCACACTCTCCATGCGCGTATCCAAACGGGCGCAATATCCATCTCCCCGCTTCTCCGGGAATACCGAAGTATTAGTTTTCGTAATACCGGCAACTTTCGCCATCACATTTGAAGTAGCCCAAGGCGATCCGCCCATATTCTTATAAACCTGATCTCCCTTAATTACCGTCGTCGGCCCTATCGCATATACATTCTTTGTATTCCCACCGATAATGCTCGATTCCTTTATCTGACGGTCCACCCATTGATCCATGTCCCCAAAAGGAAGCATTTCAACTTTATGTTGCGCCATCAAAGACAAGGAAGAAATAAATGCAACGAAACCTGTCATCAACAGGCGATGAACGCTTTTCTGAATCATCAATACTTTTCCTTTCTTTTTCTTCTTATAAATTATAATCCCATTGTTTCAAAGCAAAATCCCAGTTCTCTTCTACCAAACGAATCGTACGGTCGTCATATTTATACTTATTCTTCTTATATCCCTTCTTTCCGCCCACATATTTTTCTATATCACTACGTGCTTCGGCAAATCCGGGGATAGAAAGAGACTGATAAATATTCTCCGTCATTCCCATCGCATCCGCTTCGAAATCTTCAAATTTCACTTCCATCAAGTTACCTTCCGGAATAAATTTCTTATCCGATTCATACTTATGATAAAGTTTTGCATAGATAGAAATGATATTTTCCTCTAATTGTTCATTGCTGACATCCTGCAACTTCAACGGTTGAATCGTATTTGTAAAGAAACTGCGTGTAGATTCGAATACGGTATACGGGTTACGCATCAGGTAGATAAACTTAGCATTCGGGAACATCTTCACCAGTTCCTTCACCCTTCCGGTATGCGGAGGATTCTTGCTAAGGAATTGAGTTCCCTGGGTATTCCACAAAGAAATCTTAATCAACTTCGTGAACACCTCTTCAAACACCTTCAATTCGGCATCCGTTATATCATCAAACAAAAGATACTTATCGGCATACTCCTGCTGATATTTCGGCAGGAACCAGAAATTATAATATGTATAAGGCATCATGTTCGACAAAGCAAACTCCTCTTCCTGGGGAAGATCCACTGCCAGTTCCATATTATCCGTCGGACGTTTATCCGGCATCAGCCAACTCATATTCTTTTTGAAGAAAGGCTGTCCCCACATCATCAGATGAGGAAATACAGTCTGATAAGTAGTGTTATACCCAAAATGCTTGTCACAAGAGAACACATTATGCACAAATGTAGTTCCACTCCGCCAGTGTCCCAAAATGAACACCGGATCATGCTCCAGCGGCTGATTAGCCAGCAACTTCTCGTAACGCCTGTCTTGTAATGACGCCAGTGGAGAAAGCAATCGGCACACAGCCTTCGTCAATCGGTATTTACCTTTGTAGGCTGCGTCAATTTCACGACCGGCGGTGATAGCCTTGAATGTCTTCCAGTCAGCACCTACCAATGTATTAATCGGAAGTTTATTAAATTCGAGTAATCCCACTTTATTAATTAGAAATTAAGAATTAAAAATTAAAGACGACAGAATGCTGTCATTTTCAGTTTTCAATTTATTGTTGAACAATCTATTTTATTAGTCGCACTGCAAGGCCCTGACGTTCCAGTTCCTTCACAGCTTTCTCTACCGCTTCGTAATGTTCCGGAGCAATTCCCAGTTTTGCCATATCCAATACCGGAATATCCTCCGTGTCACTCATATCTTTCATTTCCACACGGTCGATAATCATACCTACTGCTGAAGTATTATTAGTGATCGGGTCAATCAGGATAAATGAGCCACAAGATTTATTCTTCTTATAAGGATCAAAGAACAATTCCTTAGCCGTAGTCAGCACCACACGGGCAATCTGATTCAACTGCAAAGGCAACGTCTCTTTAGTCAGCTGACCATTCTCCAGAGACAGATGCTCCATCGTATTCACGTCCACCTTATACTTTATCGTATCAATACGCGTACGACTCAAATTGGTAGTCTGCTTAATAAAGAACGACTTATTTACATCCATCGGTTCTTCATCCATCCAGACCATCATAGCCTCAAAGTTACGATCCACCGTTGGCAGATTGTCAGGATGCACCAACATTTCGCCGCGCGACACATCGATCTCATCCTCCAATGTCAAGGTCACAGACTGCGGTGGGAAAGCATAATCCAATTCCCCGTCATAAGTCACGATACTCTTCACCTTAGATGTTTTTCCGGAAGGAAGCGCCATCACCGTATCCCCTTTGCGAACGATACCGGATGCAACTTTACCACAGAATCCTCTGAAATCCAGATTCGGACGAAGCACATACTGAACCGGGAAACGGAAATCCGTAAAATTATGGTCATTATCAATATGAACCGTTTCAAGGAAATCGAGCAAAGAAATCCCCTTGTACCACGGAGTACGTTCAGACTTATCCACCACATTATCCCCATCCAATGCAGAAAGTGGAATACAGTTAACGTCAGGAATACCCAATGGAGCAACAAACTTCTTATAGTCAGCCACAATCTCGTTAAAACGCTCTTCCGAGAAACCCACCAGGTCCATCTTGTTGACAGCCAACACCACATGCTTGATTCCTAGCAAAGACACCAGGAAAGTATGGCGACGAGTCTGGGTAATCACTCCGGTACGAGCATCCACCAAGATAATAGCCAAGTTAGCCGTAGATCCCCCGGTAATCATATTACGGGTATACTGTTCGTGTCCCGGAGTATCCGCGATGATAAACTTACGGCCATTCGTTGAGAAATAGCGATAAGCCACGTCAATCGTAATACCCTGTTCACGTTCAGCCTTCAATCCATCGAGCAATAACGCATAGTCAATATGCTCGCCCGCATTCCCCACACGTTTACTATCACGCTCCAGTGCATCCAACTGATCCTCATACAGTTTCTTACTGTCAAACAACAAGCGTCCGATCAACGTTGATTTTCCATCATCTACCGAACCCGCAGTCAACAGTCTCAACAAGTCTTTCTGTTCATCCTTGTCCAGAAAAGCTTTTATATCTAATTTATTATCTGCCATAACTAGTTACAATTAAAAGTATCCCTCACGCTTCTTTTGTTCCATACTACCCTCCTGGTCAAAGTCAATCACACGGGTAGTACGTTCACTCTTCGTTGTAGTCATCATTTCCTCCACAATCTCTTCAATCGTAGCAGCTCCACTTTCCACTGCCCCTGTCAGAGGCCAACAGCCCAACGTACGAAAACGAACCATCTTCATTTCAATCTGGTCACGGTACTTTTCAGGCAAACGGTCATCATCCGCCATAATAATATTGCCATCCAAATTAATTACCGGACGCTCCTTAGCATAATATAACGGAACGATCGGAATATTCTCCAAGCGAATATACTGCCAAATATCCAATTCAGTCCAGTTGCTAATCGGGAATACACGAATACTTTCCCCCTTATGCACGCGGGCATTATAAATATCCCACAATTCAGGACGCTGATTCTTCGGGTCCCATTGGTGAAACTTATCCCGGAAAGAGAAAATACGTTCCTTCGCACGTGACTTCTCCTCGTCACGACGGGCACCACCAAATGCAGCATCAAACTTATACTTATCCAACGCATGAAGCAAAGCCTGCGTCTTCATCAAGTCCGTATGCACCTTGCTTCCATGCG
>OGMN01002201.1_pt1 | contig 11720 bp, 10 predicted proteins | sample 1573211 | NCBI WGS metagenome assembly OGMN01 (sample SAMEA2581876, study PRJEB24529) | metagenome | biome: Human gut stool | place: China | collected 2011
TGCATGGGACCCTATCTGTTTGGAAGTATGGGGGCACCAAACCTCCACAGATAAAATCAAGTGTTCAGTTGTCCCGAAGAAGATCTTGGAACATAATTAGACAGCCGATTTTGCGCATCCTTCAAAATGGTCGCAATAGCGCGCCTGGAATCCCCCATATACCGTACCTGAATAGCCTGAATCAACTCATCTACGTCGGTACGCAAATTTCGTCCTACGATCAAAGAGGTGATAAAGTCATTCGTCAACCGGCACACCGTGTTGAACTCTGCAGCGTAAATCTCACCTGTCTGAGAATCAACAATCAGCGAGGCAATCAGAGACTGATGCACCTTAGTGATGGGATTCCGACTGCCAGTTTTGGAAAGTCCGACCACGCAGACCGCCGTGGGCGGCAGTTCCTTCATAGAGTTCCCTCCTCTGGAGCATGGAACTTCTTCCTTATTATCATACTCAAATTCCGTGCGGTTGTCAAGGAGAACTTCCACAGTGGACGGGCGGGAAGGACTTCGGAGGCCAGGGAGCCAGCTTCCGCGCTCACAAATCTTGGAATATGCATCTTTCACACAGACCAAAAGCGCCTGGCGGCTGATGCCCAGGTAAGTATGCTCGATTTCCCAGATAATTTGATCTACATCAGTATAAATACAACGGCCCACCAAGAGATAGCGAAGATAAGTGCTAGTGATGTCACATACCATGTTCGCTTCGGCATCCAGAATAATTCCATCCTTCTCACGGAAAACGAAAGTCAAAAGGAGCAGATCATACTGAACGGCGATTGGAGTGGACGGAGATGGAAGCGCCATGCCGGCCGCAAAAATCAGGTCAGATACATTTTGCATGGTACTCTCCTTCTAATCTGTTGTTAGAATAACGATTTAAATCACATTCTAATACGAACCCCGTTATTTTGTCAAGTAAAACAGACTTCTTTGATATACTAATTAGATAGACTAAAAACACCCTGCTCCTGTGTTCAGGAGCAGGGTGTAATGTCCAACAGAGGAAACTCTTACTTGGCAGCCTTGGCAGCCTTGATGGCCTCGATCAGCATGGGGGTGACCTTGAACAGGTCGCCGCAGATGCCGTAGTCGGCGATCTCGAAGATGGGAGCGGTCTCGCTCTTGTTCACCGCGATGATGCACTCAGAATCCTGCATGCCAGCCTTGTGCTGGATGGCGCCGGAGATGCCCAGAGCAACATAGATCTTGGGGTGAACGGTCTTGCCGGTCTGACCGACCTGATGGTCGGCGGACAGCCAGCCAGAGTCGATGGTGGCACGGGAACCGCCAACGACGCCGCCCAGCTCAGCAGCCAGCTCCTCAGCCAGCTTGATGCCGCCCTGGACATCCTTGGAGATGCCACGGCCCACAGAGACGACCACGTCAGCGCCGATCAGATCGACCAGCTTCTTGGCGGCCTTGACGACCTCGACCACCTGGGTCTCCATGTCGTTCTCAGTCAGCGCGATGGTGGGCTTGATCAGCTCGCAGGCGTCAGCCTTGGCCTGATCGAACTCAGCCTTCTTCATCACGCCGGGGCGCACAGTGGCCATGGCGGGACGGAAGCGGGGGCAGATGATGGTAGCCATCAGATGGCCGCCGAAAGCGGGACGGGTCATCTTCAGGTTGCGGTCCTCCTCGGGGATCCCGTCGATCATTGCGGGGGCCAGAGTGGAGGACTCACGCAGGAACTGCTTGTACTTGGGCACATCGATGTCCAGATGAGTACAGTCAGCGCACAGACCGGTGTGCAGACGGGCAGCACAGCGGGGGCCCAGATCGCGGCCGATGTTGGTGGCGCCAATCAGCATGACCTCAGGCTTGTACTCCATGACGGTGTCGCAGATCACCTTGGTGTAACCGTCGGTGGTGTAGTTCTCCAGCAGGGGGTGGTCGCAGACGTACACGCCGTCAGCACCGTAGCCGCCCAGCTCCTTGGCGATGCCCTCAATGTTGTGGCCCAGCAGGATACCGCACAGCTTAGTCCCCAGCTCGTCGGCCAGCTTGCGGCCCTCGGAGATCAGCTCGAAGGAGGTGGGCATCATGGTGCCCTGACGCTGCTCGCAGAATACCCACACACCGCCGTTGAAGGCAGCGATATCAGCACTGTTAAAAGTAGACATATTCTTCCGTTCTCCCTTCTATCAGATCAAATGCTTGGCAGCCAGAATGCCGGCCAGCTTGTCGCAGGTGTCTTTGTCGGCGCCTTCCAGCATCATGCCGGCACCCTTCTGGGGAGGCGTGAAGGACTTAAAGATGTTGGTGGGGGAGCCCTTCAGACCAATGGTGGTGGAGTCGATCAGGGGATCGTCCTTCAGGGTGTTGTAATCAAAGACCTCATAGGGCTTCTCATAGCACTCGAAGATGCCGCCCACGCTCATGTAGCGGGGATCGTTCAGCTCCTTGATGCAGGTGATCAGACAGGGAGTCTTGACCTTGATGGTCATGTAGCCGTCCTCCAGCATACGCTTGATGGTGAGGGTACGGCCCTCCTTAGTGATCTCAGCAGCATAGGAGACCTGGGGCAGGCCCAGCTTCTCAGCGATCTGGGGACCAACCTGAGCGGTGTCGCCGTCGATAGCCTGACGGCCGCACATCACGATGTCCTCCTCGCCCACGCCGATCTTGTTGATGGCGGCAGCCAGGATCTGAGAGGTAGCATAGGTATCGGAACCACCAAACTCACGGGCAGAGACCAGAACGGCACGGTCAGCGCCGCGGGCAATGACCTCGCGCAGCATACCCTCGGCAGGAGGGGGCCCCATGGAGACGACCACGACCTCGGCGCCGGTCTGCTCCTTCAGGGTCAGAGCGGCCTCGACGGCGTTCAGGTCATCGGGGTTGGTGATGGTAGCCATGGAGGCGCGGTTCAGAGTACCATCGGGATTCACGGCCACCTTACCAGAGGTATCGGGGACCTGCTTGACACAAACAATGATTTTCATTTCCATCTGCCTCCTATCTTATTTCACACCCAGAGCACGGGAGATGACCATGCGCTGGACCTCGGAAGTACCCTCATAGATCTCGGTGATCTTGGCGTCACGCATCATGCGCTCCACGGGATACTCACGGGTGTAGCCGTAACCGCCGAACAGCTGGACAGCGCGGCGGGTCACGTCAGAGGCGGACTCAGCAGCAAACAGCTTCGCCATAGCGGCGTCCACGCTGTAGGGCTCGTGCTTCTCCTTCTTCATGGCAGCGGCGTACACCAGGTACTGAGCGGCCTGCATCCGGGTGTGCATATCGGCCAGCTGGAACTGGGTGTTCTGGAACTGAGACAGACGCTTCTTGAACTGGACGCGCTCCTGGGTGTACTTGACAGCCTCGTCAATGGCGCCCTCGCCCAGGCCCAGGGCCTGTGCAGCGATGCCGATACGGCCGCCGTCCAGGGTCTGCATGGCAATCTTGAAGCCCTCGCCCTCCTTGCCCAGCAGGTTCTCCTTGGGCACGACACAGTCCTCAAAGATCAGGTCGCAGGTGGAGGAGCCGCGGATGCCCATCTTCTTCTCCTTCTTACCCACGGAGAAGCCGGGGAAGGTGCTCTCCACGATGAAGGCAGAGATGCCGTGGTTGCCGGCCTTCTGATCGGTCATAGCGAAAACAACGATGGTGCCGGCCACGGTGCCGTTGGTGATGAAGCACTTGGAGCCATTGAGCACATAGTCGCCGTTCTCATTCTTCACGGCGGTGGTCTGCTGGCCGGAAGCATCGGTACCGGCGTTGGGCTCGGTCAGGCCGAAAGCGCCAATCTTCTTGCCGGACAGCAGGTCAGGCAGGTACTTCATTTTCTGCTCCTCAGTGCCGTGCTCGTAGATGGGGGCGCAGCACAGAGAGGTGTGAGCGGAGACGATAACGCCGGTGGTGCCGCACACCTTGGACAGCTCCTCAACGCACATGGCGTAGGACAGCACATCGCCGCCGGCTCCGCCGTACTTCTTGGGGAAGTAAATGCCCATCATGCCCAGCTTGCCCATCTTTTCGACGGTCTCCATGGGGAAGCGCTCTTCCTCATCGAGTTCCTCGGCCAGAGGCTTGACCTCATTTTCCGCAAACTCACGGTACATTTTGCGGACCATCTCTTGCTCTCTAGTCAGATGAAAATCCATTTTCCAGTCCTCCTAAAATTTTTACTTCTTGGAATAATCGTAAAACCCCTTGCCGGATTTGACGCCCAGCAGACCACCGCGGACCATCTTCTTCAGCAGCAGGGCAGGACGATACTTAGAGTCGCCTGTCTCATCGTACAGGGTGTTCATAATGGCCAGGCAGATGTCCAGGCCGATAAAGTCGCCCAGAGCCAGGGGGCCCATGGGATGGTTGGCGCCCAGGCGCATAGACTTGTCGATGTCCTCCACAGAGGCGGTGCCGGACTCCACCAGGCCGATGGCGTCGTTGATCATGGGGATCAGCAACTTGTTGACCACAAAGCCGGGGGCCTCAGCCACCTCAACAGGATCCTTGCCAATATCCTGAGCCAGCTTGTACACGAAGTCAAAGGTCTCCTGAGGCGTGTTCACACCCCGGATGACCTCAATGAGCTTCATACTGGGCACGGGGTTGAAGAAGTGCATCCCGATGAGGGAGTGCTTCAGCCCATGGCCCATCTCCGTAATGGACAGGGAGGAAGTGTTGGAAGCAAAAACCGTCTCCGGCTTGCACAGCTCATCCAGCCGGCGGAACAACTCCTTCTTGGGACCCATCTCCTCCGCGATGCACTCGATCACCAGATCGGCGTCCGCAGCGGCGGATTCCTCTTCCACCAAAACATTGGCCATCAGGGCATCCTTGGTACCCTGGGACATCTTGCCCTTGGCTACCCGCTTCTGCAGAGATGCGTCCAGCTGCTCTTTATGCCGCTGGGCGGAGGCGATGCTGCTGGCGTACATCAGGGCAGTGTGGCCGTTGGCGGCGAAGACCTGAGCAATGCCGCGGCCCATAGTGCCGGCGCCGAAAATTGCAACCTTCATTGTGTTTCCTCCTAAAAAGACGATTTGGGAGCGCCAAATCTCTACGATTTGACGGAACATAGACGGTTTCGTTAGAAAATTAACAAATGATGACCAGAAAAATCGCAACATAGGGGACGCCCCCTCTTGTTGCGGCGTATATTTCCAAACGAACTGTTTATGTACTTATCAAATTATATCGTTTTTCATGGCGAGAAGCAAGGGGTTGAACACCAGCAAAATACACAGTTTTTACGGTCTTATTTTGTCTCCTTTAACAAAAGCATTGGAGAGCTCCGGCAGATGCAGAAACATTTTCCACAGCCGATGCATAAACAGAATCTTTTGCAGAAAGTCTTGGAATTTCAAGACTCAGCCAGGTGCCCTCCTGACCGTCTTCCTTTCATCGAACGCACGGCCCCCTCTCCAAGGCGTACTTCTGAAAAACAGGGAACCCAAACCAGTCTCAGCCGGTTCGGGCTCCCCGCTCACCCAAGTCCTGGTTCACTTCTTGGCAGCGAGATACTGGAACATGACGTAGCCTTCCTCATAGACTCCGCCGCCGGTGGCATACTTGATCTTGCACCAGCCGTTTCCAGCATCCTCCAAAACGGTGACCACGGCTCCATCAGCGGTGCTGGCCTTGGCCTCATAGCTGGTACCCGGGCCGGAGCGGATATTCAAGCCGCCGGAGGCTCCAGTGATCACCGCCTCCGTGTTGGGAGCCAGGGTCCCGGATGTACCGGCGCTCTGTCCACCCTGTCCGGAGCCCTCCTGTCCACTCCCGCTGGGGGCGATGTTGGCGCCGGAGCCGTCGCCAGTACACTGGACGGTACACTGGGCGGTCTGCCCACCCGCAGTGGCGGTGATGGTGACGGAGACCGTGTCGCTCCCCCGGTACACGTTGGTCACGTTGCCGAACTGGTCCACAGTGGCCACATCCGCATCACTGCTGGTCCACTCCACTGTGACCTGTGCGTCTGCCGGATCGGTAGCCGCGATGAGCTGGTAGGGCTCCCCCGCCTGAAGCGCCACTTCCGTTCGGCTCAGGGTCAGGCTGTTCAGGGTGACCTCGGTCCCCTGTGTGCTCTGGCTGTTGGAGGACTGTCCAGAGCCCGAGGCATCTCCGGAAGGAGTTTTATGGAAGATCATAGGGGCCAAACTGGTAAACACAATGACCACCGCGGTAATGATCAGGGCCAGGGAGATCACCAGTCCGGCGATCTGCATGGGATTGGGTCTGTGGCTCCGGCCTCCGCCGGAGACCCGGCGTCCTCCCACCGGGGCACGGCCCTGGCCGCCGGGGCGCTCATCGCAGAATGGGCAGCGTTTATAGGTAGTGGAGTATTCCTCCCCACAGTTCTCACAGCGGATCACGTCGGTGTTCCGACGAGGCGGTGCTTTCTTGGTCGCCATAATTTGGAGTCCCTCCTCAAACAGGAAAATGGCCGCAAGGCCTATGCGGGTTCAGCTTTCATTTTACAAGGAATCCCCCGCTCCGTCAACGGAAAAAGGCGAAATAACAGAAAGTTCACAAATTTCCCTCTTATTTTTCCATCCCCCCATCCGACGTGCCGAAGGGTGCCCCCCACCAGAATGCCGCCTTGACCGGGGCCCGAGTTTCTTTTATAATAGGAGCGTCTGGCCCGGCCATATGCCATAGCATCCACGGCCAGGGAAAGGGAGGATATGCCCATGAAGGAGAGCGTAACCACCGCCGCGGCTCACCGGCAGTATCAGGATTCAGTGAGCGCCTTTCACCGGTGGATCCCAGACCCCACCCTGCGCATGGCGTTCAGCCGGGAGGCGGACGGATATTTCCGCCGCTGTGCCCTGGGGGTCTGGCAGGCGGACAACGCCGTGGGGATCACCCCCCGGCATGTGGAATTTTACAACGCCATCTACTCCGGGACCGGCCCCGCCCCCTCCGCCCTGTACTGGGAGGTAGCCACCGGCGTGGCTGACTATGACCTGTTCCAGCCACCCGCCTTTTTTGCCGCCCTGCGGGACTACGACCGGCGGAAGGGGACCACACTGGCCCGGCGCTTCACCGACCAGCTGACCCTGCTCCTCCTGCTCTTCGCCGCGGTGGACGGAGTGGTCAGCGAGGCGGAGGCGGGCTTTGTCAACGCCTGCTCCGATACGCTGATGGCCCTGTGCGAGCGGGACGGCCTCAGTGGAGACCGCCCAGCTCTGAAGGCTGACGAATTCGTGACCCATGTCCCCGCCCCCGCCCAGCCTCCTACGGAGGTGGTCCCGGCGGCGGAACAGGAGGAAACTCCTCTCCCCGAGTCAGAGCCCACTCTGGAGGAGCTGCTGGCCGAACTGGACGGGCTGTGCGGCCTGGAGCAGGTGAAGCAGGATGTGAAGAGCCTGATCAATCTGGTGAAGGTGCGCCGCCTCCGGGAGGAGGCGGGCCTGCCCGTCCCCCCTATGTCCCTGCACCTGGTATTCCTGGGCAACCCGGGGACAGGCAAGACCACAGTGGCCCGCCTGCTGGCCAGGCTCTACCACGCCATCGGCGTGCTGCCCAAGGGCCAGCTGGTGGAGGTGGACCGCTCCGGCCTGGTGGCCGGCTTTGTGGGGCAGACCGCCCTGAAGACCCAGGAGGTCATCCAGAAGGCCATCGGCGGCGTGCTGTTCATCGACGAGGCCTACGCCCTTGTAAATCAGGACAACGGGAACGACTTCGGCCGGGAGGTCATCGAGGTCCTGCTGAAAAACATGGAGGACCACCGGAAGGACCTGGTGGTCATCGTGGCGGGCTACTCCCAGCTGATGGAGAAGTTCATCCACTCCAACCCCGGACTGGAGTCCCGCTTCAACAAATATTTCTACTTTGAGGACTATGACGGGGCGCAGCTGTTCACCATTCTCCAGTCCATGTGCGTCAAAAACGGCTATGTTCTCACGCCGGAGGGGGAGGCACTGGCCCGGAGGGAGCTGATGGCCCTCTACGAGGACCGGGACGAGAATTTCGGCAACGCCCGGGATGTGCGTAACCTGTTCGAGCAGGCGGTGGCCCGGCAATCCGACCGGGTGGCCCGGCTGGAGGCTCCCACCCGGGAGCAGCTGATGGCGCTGCGTCCGGAGGATCTGGCGGAACCGGGAGATGCTTCATCCCCACAAGGAGCGATGGAGGTTTGAGGTAAACTTGTTATGAAGATCGCATTTTATACATTGGGCTGCAAGGTGAATCAGTATGAGACCCAGGCCCTGGAGCAGCTGGCTGTCCGGCGCGGCCACACCCTGGTCCCCTTTGAGGGGGAGGCGGACGCCTATGTTATCAACACCTGCACCGTCACGGCGGTGAGCGATAAAAAGTCCCGTCATGTCATCCGGCGGGCCCGCAAGACGGCTCCTGACGGAATCATCGCCGTATGCGGCTGTTACCCCCAGACCCATCCGGAGGATGTGGGCCGCCTTGGGGTGGACCTGATCGCCGGGACGGGGGACCGGACTGGCTTCGTGGAGCTGCTGGCGCGGACCTTGCAGGAGCGCCAGCCCATCACAGCCCTGGATAACGCCTTCCACCGCAGGAGTTTTGAAGCGCTCCCTGCCGGCGGTCTGGAGGGCCGCACCCGCGCCATGCTGAAGATCGAGGACGGATGCGTCAACTTCTGCTCCTACTGCATCATCCCATACGCCCGGGGCCGGGTGCGCTCCCTGCCTCTGGAGCAGTGCGCCCACGAGGCCCAGGCCCTGGCGGAGGCCGGTTATCAGGAGATCGTCCTCACCGGGATTGAGATCTCCTCCTGGGGGCAGGAACTGGGGGATGGTCTGGCCCTTATCGACGTGGTGGAGGCCATCTGCCGGGCGGTCCCTGCCCACATCCGGGTGCGGCTGGGCAGCCTGGAGCCCCGGACCATCACCCCGGAGTTCTGCCGCCGTGCGGCCGCCCTGCCCAACCTGTGCCCCCACTTCCACCTGTCTATGCAGTCCGGGTGCGACTCGGTTTTGGCCCGCATGAACCGAAAGTACGATTCCGAACGGTATTATGAGAGTGTAAGATTACTCAATGAAGCATACGAGACCCCCGGGATCACCACAGATCTAATCGTGGGCTTCCCTGGTGAGACTGAGGAGGAGTTCCAGCAGACCCTGGCGTTCATCCGCCGCTGTGCCTTCTCCGCCATGCACATCTTCCCCTATTCCAGGCGGCCGGGGACCCCGGCGGACGGGATGCCCGGTCAGATCCTCAACAGCGTCAAGGAGGAGCGGGCCCACAGGGCCCAGCAGGCCGCCCTGGAGATGGAGGCGGCCTATCTGGACCGCTGGGTGGGACGGACGGTCCCGGTGCTCTTTGAGGAGGAGCGGGACGGCCTGTGGCGGGGGCACACCACCCGGTACAGTGAGGTGGCGGCCCCCTCTGGTGAGAACCTGCACAACCAGCTCCGTCAGGTGTACATCACCGGACGGGCCGGGAATATCCTCCAAGGGGAGTTGTGTGAAGGACAGGAGAAGTGAGGACAAGCCCAGTGAAGGGAGGTGAGAAAACCTTGACCAAGCAGGAATTTGACGCATTATTTGAGCGGTGTAAGGCCCGCTGCCTGCCCTCCGATCAGGGGCAGATCCAGGAGAAGCTGGCCCGCTTCACCAACGAAAACGGGCAGGTATCGGCCCAGGCCCTGGCGGTGTTCACCTATGTGGAGACCATCCAGTATACCAACGAGCTGCTCTACTCCGTTCTTTCGGAGGCCCTGAACATCCAGGAGTGAGCGCTTTCCAGTCACGCCCCCGGCCCGGCTTTGACGGCCGGGGGCGGACCGGGAGAAATTGCGGCAGATCAGGAGAATTAGGGAAATCCCTTGACTTCTCAGCAAAAATCCGCTAAAATAGCAGAGCATCCTACAAACAGAGATGCGCTGGTGTGGCTCAATGGCAGAGCACATCACTCGTAATGATGGGGTTGTGGGTTCGATTCCCACCACCAGCTCCAGCTCGCCGCAAGCGGTCGCTTGCGGCGAGTTTTTTCTTCTATCTGATACTTTACTTGTTCTACCGCCCCATCTCCAGAGCCTGTCCGTCCTTCCGGCTTGGCTTTGCTTTGGGGCAAAATTGAAGCCCGGAACAGCTTGGGGAGTTGATTTTTTGTCTCTCGATCTGCAAACGGTTTTTCTTAATCTGCTGGAGCTGTTCCTCCTCATCGGGGCGGGCTATGGCGTTGTCCGCTGGGGCGCACTGCCCGCCTCCGCTTCCAGCGCATTCAGTGGGCTGCTGATGAATGTCACCCTCCCGGCAACCATTCTCACCGCCCTGGTCCGGCCCTACGACCCCGCCTTCATTCGGGACGGCATCCTCACCGCCGTGCTGGGCGCGGTCCTGATCCTGGGCTACGGCCTGTTCTGTATCCCCGCCCTGCGTCTCTTTCGTGTCCCGGAGGGGCGCAGAGGCGCCTGGATCCTCTGCTGTACTTTCTGCAACAACGGATTCATGGGCTTCCCCATCACGCTCGCCCTGTTTGGGGAAGAAGGGTTGGCTCTGGCCGTTTTTTTGGCCATTCCCTTCAATCTGCTGATCTATACTGCCGGACCCAAGCTGGTCTGCCTGGACCGGAGCTCCTCCGGAGACATGCAATCCCTCCCCTGGGGCGCTATTCTGTTCACCGCCACCAACCTGGCCACCCTGCTGGGCATCCTGCTCTATGCCCTCCAGATCCCTCTGCCGGCGGTGCTGGCTGCTCCCCTGAATTATCTCTCGGACATCACCACTCCGCTGTCCATGGTGGTCATCGGCATGAACCTGGTTGGCCAGAGGCTGTCCGGCATCCTCCGGGACCGGGATGTCCTCTCCGCCTCCCTCCTGCGTCTCCTGGTCCTCCCCGTTTTGACCTGGGTCCTGCTGGTCCTTCTGCCAATCTCCAATCCCCTGGTGGCGGGGGTGATCGTCATTATTATGGCGATGCCCTGCGCCGCTGTCACTTCTATCCTTGCGGAAAGCTATGGCGGCAACACGGAGTTTCCCTCCAAGAGCGTTTTTCTCTCCAGCCTGTTCTGCCTGGTGACCATCCCACTGATCTCCCTGCTGCTGTAAAACCGACCCAAGGCAGCAAAAAAGCGGGCCCAACTGCCCGCCATACCGCCTTTTTAAAAAAGAAATGACCCTTGACTGCCCGTTTTGTAATCCGCTGCAGTCAAGGGTCATTTCTGGTGCTCCTTGTTATCTAACATCATGTGGTTACCTCTCTTTCTACTGATTCACCGCACTCACACATTCCGTACACAAGAACCTGCTTCATCTGTCCAACGTCTTTTGATGCGCTCTCTGGCTGCATCCCTCATACATGAGGTCCTGTTCTGTTGCGTGATTCTGCCTGATTCCTGTGGCCTTCTGTGGTTTCGGTGTGCTCCAGCTTTCTTCCTCTCTGACCGGCATCTCGTTTGGAACAGGTTTTACATAGTTTTCTCAAGGTCTCTTTCAAATGGAATCGCTCAGGTCTGCTTGGATCCATACGGTTCTTTTGCTTACCCAGGGTTTCAAGTGATCCAGATTTTGAGTTCCTGCTTCCGTTTCCTTTTCTGACTTCTACGTTGGATGCGATCCTTTCTGATTTACTCTGCCAGTCTGAGAGTCCTCTGGAGATCCAGGTTGTTTACCACATTGGTATCACCCTTTCTGGCTACAATATAGCATCAGTCTCCGATTTTGTCAATAGTTTTTTGGAGGAAATTATAATTTCTTTTCATCTTTTCCGAAAACTCTTTGCGGAATGCACAGTTCCTCCCTGCCCATCGACGCGAAAGGGCCGGGCGCCGCCGAAAGGCGG
>OGMN01002210.1_pt1 | contig 11673 bp, 8 predicted proteins | sample 1573211 | NCBI WGS metagenome assembly OGMN01 (sample SAMEA2581876, study PRJEB24529) | metagenome | biome: Human gut stool | place: China | collected 2011
TTAAGCAGGTCGCGGTCTGCATCCGGATTTATCTCCGTAACTTCATTTTGCGAGCAACCGGCTATCGTCAGCGCTGCCATTGCCATCAATAAACTTTTCGTTCCCATCTTCTATTCATTTTTTCAATTAATATTAATTATGTCCTCAAATATCTATATCACTGTTCACTTCATCCTCCCAGTCATCCACATTGGCGTCAAAACCCGAACTTCCTTCAACTTTCACATTCGGTACTTTTTTTTCGCACGTCATGTCGATGAAAATGCTCATTCTTCCACCTCCTTCTTCCAACTGGCTTATTTTCAGATCATCAAAACTTTCTTCAAATGTGGTTTTCCCGTCCACCAATTCTGCTCTCAAATGCAGGTTATGTGAAATCTCCGTATCAAAACCAAACACGCTGATAGAGGCGCTTAGTGTTCCGTCCGTCGCCGATCCGGAATTATAAACGGGATTACCGAGACAAAACTCCTGCGCCACAGTCTTTTCTGAAATCTGTCCCGAAGCGAGAAACACAGATTCTGCAATACCATCCAATTTACAAGTGGCATTACGTATATTGTTCATTCCTTTAATACGGATTTTAACTGTTATCTTTTGAGTCAGTTTTTGGGGAAGGAAACAGAGCTGGCAACCATTTTTACTACCGTCAATCTTTTTGCCCCCCCAGTTAGTCATGCCCGATGAATAGTTTCCCGACATGCCCGGAGTCACTTCAAAACTTTCCATACAATCGGCTGCAAGTTCGTCGGGACTATCCATAATGATTATCTCCGTGGAAGGGACATCCTTTGTCACCACATTTGTGGCATGTGCCTCCAACGTCCGGTAGGCATCTTCTCCCCTAAAGCCCAGGTTACCAAAATCGTCAAATGAACGGTTAAAGAGAACAACGTCATAACGTCCTTCTTTCAGATACACAGTCTTATACGTTCGGTCGCCCATCAGTACCATAATGGGACTACTGCCGTCTGTAGGATAGAATACAGTGGTGGCACCATAATCCTGTTCCTTCTCATTCAATCCCGACCGACTCCAATCGGCACTGATCATGATTTCAGTTTCAAGGGAGTAAACCTGCTCACGGTGACTACAAGCGACCAACATGAAGAAGGTGAAGTTGTAAAACACCCACAATAGCAGCATGTTTCCCGATGCAAAAAGCAAGTGTTTTATTTTTATAAGTATCATTATAATTTGCTTTGTCAAGCCGTTACTTACCAAGTAACACTTTCCTTACCAGAGCCATTGTCAGACGGCATTTTTCATGCAACTTTCTTTTCATTGTATCCTGCGACCGAGATTATCAGTTCTTCATTGGCCGCATCCACCTTTTCATTCTCAAAAGGTTTCAGGTATGTTTCCGTCACCTTGATAGAGAAATGGCCCAATGCCTTGCTGATGATGCCGATACTCATTCCTGCATGAAAAGCCAACGTAGCCCATGTATGGCGCGCCACATATGAGCTGAGCTTCACACCTGGCAGCAACAGAGACGCTATTTTTTCCAGTTTCAGATTGAAGCCACGAAGAGCCCGAAGATAATCCATATACAGTTCTTTATCCTTTTTCACCTTCCCGGCCCGTTTCTTCTTACTCTCTTGTTTGTGTAGAATCGGAAAGAGATAGATGGAATCCGGATTCCTGTTTTTAAACTCTTTCATCAGTTCCATCGCTTCTTTGGGAATACGCACCGTCATCTGCCGTCCTGTTTTGTGGCGGCTATATACAATGCGGTTCCCTTTCACATCTTGTTTACGCAAATAAGCGAGGTCAATGAACGGCATTCCTCGGAATAGGAACATCAATAAGAAATAAGCCAACACACACCGCAGATCCGAAGGCAATTTTCTTAAGTCTGTACACAGCAACGTATTCATCTGTTCTAGTTCCAGCGCCCGTTTAGTCTGTGATTCCACTTTTGTGTACACGTCATCAAACAATTTCGGGTTATAGGGCAGCACCTTTTCACCGACCATCCGGTGATATACCGCCTTCAAGTTCCGCATATAGGTGGAAATGGTATTCAAGCTCAACCCTTTAGGCTCTCTTTTCCGCTTCCTCATTCCTTCCCGTCTCATCCATTCTTCATACTCCTTCAACCTGCCTGGCGTAAAGACCTCATCCACCGGCATCGGCATTCCTGCCCCACCGTAAAACTCCGCGATAGATTTCAACGCATACGTATAGGTATGTGCCGCCGAGCGCTTCTTATCCGCTTCCAACTGCTCAATCACCGTCTGCATATAAGATGCCAAATCCGGCATCTTCATGGGGCTCCCCATTTCTACATTCTTTTCTTTTTTACTCATAATAAATCTGATTTTCAAATCCGCACCCTACGCATATCCTAAAAAGGCCACGTTGATGGGAAAAATTTATGAGTACAAAGTAAATTATATAAGAAAATTATAAAGAATATATAAGGATAAATAAATTTGTTCACTAAAACAAACCGGTTCAAAGGAGGTTCTGCAAGATTAGAGTTCACCGAACAAAGCCATCACATCCACCTCGCCCCAATACAGATGCGTATAACTGGCTATCAGGTTCTTATAGCGAAAGACGGGAGTGGTTACCTTCCCTCCTTTGGCATTGTAGACCTGCGCTATCGAAAGAGGAAGACTGCACGCACCACCTTCTTTTCCATCGGTTTCGGGCACGGCAAACTGCGTATAATGGAATTCGTGTCCTTTAAGCCGCCATCCGTTATAGTCGAACCGGCGGTATCCCAATGTCAATTTCCTGCGTTTACGCTCGTTCGTAATGCTGAAAGGCAATACTCCTACCATCTCATTTCCAATATTGCCTACACAGCTCCCGGCGCTTCCCCCGTCCGTATCCCCATCAGAAAGAACGGACTGCGAAAGATATATCATCCCCCCGCATTCTGCCAGCGTCCTGCCACCAGCCTCTATATAGCTGCGGATAGACTCCCTGGCAAGCCTTGCCCCGGCAAGTTCCTCCAGACGGTTCTCGGGATAGCCGCCGGGCAGATAGAGCAAATCCGTCTCTTGCGGAATAGGCCGGTCCTGCTCCGGATTGAAGAAAGTGACCGTGCCCATACGGCGCAGAATATCCAGATGCTCCGCATAGAGGAAGGAAAAGGACTCTTCGTTGCGCGCTACCGAAATATGCAGCTTCCCCGGCTCTGATAGTACCGACTTCTCCTCCACAGCCGCCGCAGGCAATGGAAGCCCGATTGTCGAGAGCAGCAGTTCCCAGTCCACATGTTCCTCCAGCAAGCCTGCCAGCATGTCCAGCCCCTCCGTCTCCTTAGAACGGCTGAAATCCAGCCCCAGATGGCGTGACTCCTGCTCCAGTTCCTTCCGTTTGGGCAGATAACCCAGACAAGTCACGTTCAAGTCTTCACAGACCTCCTGCAGCATCCGGTAGTGGTGGGGTGAGCCGACACGATTGAAGATAACTCCCGCAATACGTATATCCGGACGGAAATTGATGAACCCCGACAACAAAGGAGCCATGGAATAGGCAGCCGACTTGGCATCGACCACCAGCACCACAGGAATACCCAAGAGCCGTGCCACTTCTGCCGACGAGCCCCGGTCGCGGTCGTACCCGTCGTACATCCCCATCATCCCCTCGACCACGGCAACATCAGCATCTGCCGAATAGCGTGCATACAGACTGCGGACATGCTCCGGAGATGCCATGAAAGTATCCAGATTGATGGAAGGACGGCCGCATACCGCCTCGTGATACTTAGTATCTATATAATCGGGACCGCACTTGAAAGGCTGCACCTTCAGACCTTTCTTCACAAACAATGCCATCAGTCCACGACTGACGGTGGTCTTTCCACTGCCCGATGTAGGGGCGGCTATGAGAAACTGAGGAATGGAATCCATTATGAAGCTATCAAATTAAATATTTTCCTCCTGCAAAGGTAAGCATATCTCCGACAAAAGTTTTATCTTAGCTGCGAAAATAAAACATACCACCATGATAACCGAAGAACTTAAGAAACTCTACATCGCACATACCGGACACGAACCGGAACAGATTGACGAACTCCCCTCCTCCGGCTCCAACCGCCGTTACTTCCGCCTCATCGGAAGTCCTACACTTATCGGCGTCAGCGGAGAGTCTGTGGAGGAGAACCGCGCCTTCCTCTACATGGCAGAACATTTCCGCCAGAAAGGACTGCCCGTACCGCAAGTGTTCATCCGCTCCGAAGATGATATCTATTATCTGCAAGAAGACCTGGGCGACTCGCTCCTATTCAATGCCATCGAGAAAGGCCGCAAGACCAGCGTATTCGGTGAGGAAGAGAAACAGTTGCTGCGCAAGACCATCCGTCTGCTGCCCGCCGTACAGTTTGCCGGAGCCGACGGCATGGACTTCTCCTACTGCTACCCGCAGGCAGAGTTCAATAGCCGCAGCATTCTGTGGGACTTGAACTACTTTAAATACTGCTTCCTCAAGGCTACGGGAATGGACTTCCAGGAAGACCGGCTGGAAGACGACTTCCAGAAGATGGCAGACGTGTTGCTCCGTAGCAGCTCCGCCACCTTCATGTACCGCGACTTCCAGAGCCGTAACGTTATGATAAAGGACGGCGAACCGTGGCTCATCGACTTCCAGGGCGGACGCAAAGGTCCGGTCTACTACGACGTTGCCTCCTTCTTGTGGCAGGCCAAAGCAAACTATCCCGACAGCCTGCGCCAAGAGTTGCTGAAGGAATACATCGACGCCCTGCGCAAGTACCAGCCCGTGGACGAGGCTTATTTCTATGCCCAGCTTCGCCACTTCGTATTGTTCCGCACCATGCAGGTGCTGGGTGCCTATGGTTTCCGCGGTTACTTCGAGAAGAAGCCCCACTTCATACAAAGTGTCCCCTTCGCCATCGAGAACCTTCGCCAACTGCTCCAAGAACCTTATCCAGAATATCCCTACCTCTGCCGGATTCTGCGCGAACTCACCGATCTGAAACAGTTTACAGACGACCTGCAAAAGCGTCGCCTCGTGGTGAAAGTCACCAGCTTTGCCTACAAAAAAGGTATCCCCGAAGATTCCACGGGCAACGGAGGAGGTTTCGTCTTTGACTGCCGCGCTGTGAACAACCCCGGCAAGTACGAGCGTTACAAACCCTTCACGGGACTGGACGAACCCGTTATCCGCTTCCTGGAAGACGACGGCGAGATAGCCGTATTCCTGGAGCATGCCTACGCCCTTGTCGACGCTTCCGTGAAGCGCTACATGGAACGCGGCTTCACCAATCTGTCTGTCTGCTTCGGCTGCACCGGCGGACAGCACCGCTCCGTATATTCGGCACAACACCTGGCGGAACATCTGCACAAGAAGTTCGGCGTGCAAGTGAACCTGATACATAGAGAACAGAATATTGAACAGACGTTTAAGGCCAAAGTTTAATGTGCTAATGTGAGAATATGCCAATATGAAAGCCATGATTTTCGCCGCCGGCCTGGGCACCCGGTTGCGCCCCTTGACGGACCACATGCCCAAGGCCCTCGTTCCCGTAGCAGGAAAGCCCATGCTGGAACGGGTGATACTGCGGTTGAAGGAAGCAGGATTCAACGAGATAATGGTCAATATCCACCACTTCGGGGAGCAGATTATCGACTTCCTCCGTGCCCACGACAACTTCGGCACGGAGATTCACATCAGCGACGAACGCGGCATGCTGCTCGACACCGGAGGAGGCATCAAAAAGGCACGCCCCTTTCTGGACGGACAAGAACCTTTTCTGGTGCACAACGCGGATATTCTGACGGATATTGACCTTGCAGGTCTCTATCGCCACCATCTGGAGAGCGATGCGGAGTCTACCCTGCTTGTGAGCGAGCGCAAGACTTCCCGCTATCTCCTTTTTGACGACGACTACCACCTGCACGGCTGGATAAACAAGTCCACCGGAGAGGTGAAACCGGCAGGCTTCGACTACCGGGAAACGAAGTACCGGGAACTCGCCTTCGGAGGAATCCATGTCATCTCCCCCTCCCTCTTCCGCCTGATGGACGATGGGCAGTGGGACGGCAAGTTCTCCATCATTCCTTTCTACTTGTCCGCCTGCACAAAGGTGCACATACAAGGCTATCCGCTGCAAGGATTCCGCTGGTTCGACATCGGCAAACCGGAGACACTGGCACAAGCGGAGGAATACTACAAACAAAAATAACAAGTAATGTAAAGCAGCCTAACATTACTTGTTAGCTCTCTTTACATTACTTGTTATCAAATCAACCTATGTACCATAGATTATCTATGGTGAAACTACGCCAGTGCCAGTATCAGCAACTGAGCCGTCAGCACCCGCAGGAACATAGCCAGCGGATAGACCGTGGCATATCCCACCGCAGGGGCATCGCAGGATGTCAAGTCCGAGGAATAGGCCAATGCAGGTGGATTGGTGTTAGCTCCGGACAGCACACCTATCAGCGTATAGTAGTTCAGCTTCCAGAAATAGCGCCCCATGAATCCTGTCACCAGCAACGGAACGACCGTGATGATGGCCCCATAGCCAATCCACACATAGCCGCCTTCGTAGATAATGGTATCGATGAATCCCTTTCCTGCACCCAACCCCACGCAGGCCAGGAACAAGGCGATACCGATTTCGCGTATCATCAGATTGGCACTCATCGTCGTGTAGGTTATCAGCTTATATTGAGGCCCGAAACGGCTGATGAGGATGGAAACCACCAACGGTCCACCGGCCAGTCCCAGTTTCACGGGTTGGGGAATGCCGGGGAACATGAACGGCAGACTGCCCAAGATACATCCCAGGGCAATACCCAGGAAGATAGGAATCAAGTTGGGATGGTTGAGACGCTTCAGCGAGTTACCCAATACCTTCTCCGCATGGCTCACGGCAAGCTCACTGCCTACAATCGTCACACGGTCTCCCATCTGCAACTGCAAGTGGGGAGTTGCCACCAGATCCACGCCCGAACGGTTGATACGGGTGATGCAGGCACCGAAGTTGTTACGTATCTTGAGCTGAGACAGAGACTTGCCGTTCAGTTCCGGCTTGGTGATGAGGATGCGGCGTGAAATCAAGTTCTTGTCCTCCCGTTCCCACTCCACCGAAATTTTTCTTCCGAAGAAGGCAACAATGGCCTCCACATCTTTCGGGTTGGCAATGAACAGAATTTCATCCTGCATGTGTAGCACCGTATCGGCATTCGCCAGTTCTGTTTCCTGACTGCCGGTGTGCCGGATGCGGGAGATGACAAACGCACGGTTCAACAATGGTTTCACATCTCTGATCCGCTTGCCGTCTATTGCCTCATTGCGTATCTCTACCGATATGGGACGCACGGTCAGCTCCTGCAGATGGCCCAGCCCGTGCTCGGCATCCTCCTCTTCTTTTTTGGTGTTAATCCGCATGAAGAACTTCAAGGCAAGCAGCGCCAAGATGCAGCCCACCACACCCAGCGGATAGGCAACGGCATATCCGAGTGCGATTTCCGGAGCATCCACCCCGTTGAGGTCACTGTTTGCCTGCTGGGCAGCACCCAGACCGGGGGTATTGGTCACTGCTCCGGACAAGATACCCACCATCGTAGTAATGGGAATTCCGGTGGCAAAGTGCAACACAATGGTGATAACCACGCTGAGGAAGACGGAAAGCATTGCTACCATGTTCAGCGTAAGTCCACCCTTCTTGAAAGCGGAGAAGAATCCCGGCCCCACTTGCAGACCGATGGAATAGACAAACAGTATCAAGCCGAACTCCTTCAGGAAGTGCAGCAGATGTTCGTCGAGGTTCATGTCGAAATGTCCGAAGACAATGCCCACAAACAAAATCCAGGTGACACCCAGCGAGATGCCTGCCACCTTCAACTTGCCCAGCATGATACCGAAGGTGATGACCAGGGACAGAATCAGGACAGAGTGTGCCACTCCTCCGCCCCAAAGATTGGGATAACCCTCAAAGAGGTTTCTTAATAGTTCCATAGTTTCTATCTTTAGTTTTTACTTTTTACTTTTCAACCTTACTGTTTAATTCTTAATTCTCTATTTAAAAAGTGTATCCCCACAGAAATCACTTCTCCGGGGATACGCATTTCACACATAAAAAATAACTACTATTATAAAGGCATGTTGCCGTGCTTTTTCGGTGGATTGCACCAGCTTGTAGCGAGTGTCACGCGGCATGATGACCTCATCTATGAGGCCACGCTCGGCGGCGCGGTAAGGGTTGGAGAACTTGTCTTCATACTCCTTGATAATCTCCTGCTTCTCTTCGGCAGAGGACTTGCGGTAGAGGATGTTCACTGCACCCTCGGCACCCATCACGGCGATTTCCGCCTGCGGATAAGCCAGGTTCACGTCGGCACCCGTCGGCTTGCTGGACATCACGATGTAGGCGCCGCCGTATGCCTTGCGGGTAATCAGCGTTATCTTGGGCACGGTGGCCTCGGCATAGGCATAGACAATCTTGGCGCCATGGCGGATGATGCCGTTGTGCTCCTGCATCGTTCCGGGCAAGAAGCCGGGAACATCTTCGAAGGTTATCAGCGGGATGTTGAAGCAGTCGCAGAAACGAATGAAACGTGCCGCCTTGTCGCTGGCATCAATATCGAGCACACCTGCCAGATAGGCAGGTTGGTTTGCCACGATACCTACCGAACGCCCGTTCAGACGACCGAAACCGATAACGACGTTCTTGGCAAAGTGAGGCATCACTTCGAAGAAGTACTGGTTGTCCAGCACCGGTTCTATAATATCCTTGATGTCATAAGGCATGTTCGGGTCCTCAGGAATGACGGTCTGAAGCGCCTCTACCCGGCGATGGATATCGTCGGAACAGGGAGTGAAGGGAGCATCTTCCATATTGTTGGACGGCAGGAAGCTCAGCAGCTCGCGGATGCTCATCAGTGTCTCCTCCTCCGTATTGCACATGAAGTGGGTAACGCCGCTCTTGCTGCTATGCGTATAGGCACCGCCCAGTTCCTCCTTGTCCACCTCCTCGTGGGTCACGGTCTTTACCACGTCCGGACCGGTGATAAACATGTGGCTCTGCTCCTTTACCATGAAGATAAAGTCGGTAAGCGCCGGAGAGTAGCATGCCCCACCGGCACACGGACCCAGAATGGCAGATATCTGCGGAATGACACCCGACGCAATGGTGTTCTGATAGAAGATGGAGGCATAGCCTGCCAAGCTGTTCACACCTTCTTGGATGCGTGCGCCGCCCGAATCGTTGAGGGCAATGACGGGAGCACCGTTCTTCAGGGCAAGCTGCTGCACCTTTACAATCTTTGCGGCATTCGTCTCGCTGAGCGAACCGCCATGCGCCGTGAAGTCGTAGGCATAGACAAATACAAGGCGGCCGTCTATCTTCCCGTAACCGGACACCATGCCGTCTCCGGCAATCTGTTTCTTCTCCATGCCGAAGTTGGTGCAGCGATGGTTGACGAACTTGTCCAGCTCATTGAACGAGCCTTTGTCCAGCAGCATATCAATGCGTTCGCGGGCAGTCATGCGGCCGGAAACATGTTGTTTCTCTATCTTGTCTACACCCCCACCCAGCGAGGCACGTTTGTCCAGTTCCTCAAACTGGCGGTATATTTCTTCTCTGTTCATATTTGCATTTACAATTTAGTGATTTATAATATACGGACTGAATGCGACTCGGGATTATTCCTCCTTTATCAACTCCAATTCAATCAATACTTGGTTGGCATTTACCGGTTCGCCCTCGCTCACGAGGATGTTGCGGACGATGCAGTCGGCATTTACCTTATAGTTACTCTGCATCTTCATGGCTTCCAGCACCACGGCAATGTCTCCGGCAGCCAGTCGGTCGCCCACCTTGACGGGGATGCTCACTACCTTGCCCGGCATCGGCGCCAGAATCTTGTCGCCCTGCTTCTCGTCGGCTCCTTTCTTCATGTGCAGATACTTGGCTTGCGTGTCCACGATGTCCACATGAAAGGAACGCTGGAGCATGCTGATGTCATAACTCTTGCCGCCCTCGCCGCGCACAAGGCCTGCGTTGAACGAGTTTCCGTTGTGCAGGATGGAGCAACTTCCGTTCTCTGCCATCACAATGTCCACTTCGTAGGGCTTTCCGTCAATGGTAAGTTGTACCTTATTCCCTTCCTTACCCACCAGGGTAATGTCTGCGATACGGTCTCCTATATGTATTTCCATTATTAATTATCCATTATCAATTATCCATTCCTTAAATCCTGAGCACTCCCTTCTGCAAGCCAAATTCCCTCCAACGGCTAATGGGGCGGGCATCGGGTAGCTGTGCCGAAACATTCTCCTCCAGATTAACCAGATAGTCCATATAGGCAGCTATCATGGCTATGTTCTCCAACTCTTCGTTGGCAGTGTTGGTGCGTACCAGCATGCGGGCGTTCTTCTCGATAAAGAGGGTGTTGTACTCTCCCTTCACAAAGTCGGGCACGTGCATGATGCGCTTCAGATAGGCAAGGTTGGTCTTTACGCCCGTAATCTTGTACTCGTAAAGCACACGGCGCATACGCTCGATGGCATACTGGCGGGTGGTTGCCCATACGATGAGCTTACCTATCATAGGGTCGTAGTAGATGGGAATCTCATAGCCGTCGTACACATAGCTGTCTATACGCACACCGATTCCGTTCGGCTCCGTCAGTTGCTTGATGACACCGGGAGACGGCATGAAGTTGTTTTCCGTATCTTCGGCACAGATGCGGCACTCTATAGCATGGCCGCGCTGGAACAGTTCCTCCTGCTTGAGGTGCAGCACCTCGTCGTTGGCAATGCGGATTTGCTCTTTCACCAGGTCCACGCCTACCACTTCTTCCGTGATGGGGTGCTCCACTTGCAAGCGCGTATTCATTTCGAGGAAGTAGAACCGACGGTTCTTGTCTACCAAAAACTCGATGGTACCTGCACCGGAGTAGTTCACTGCCTTGGCTGCGGCAACCGCCTTCTCCCCCATCTCCCGGCGCAATTCCGGCGTAAGGAAGGGTGACGGGCTTTCTTCTACCACCTTCTGATTGCGGCGCTGCACGGAACATTCGCGGTCGAAGAGGTGGATGACGTTGCCGTGGTTGTCGCCCAATATCTGGAACTCGATGTGGTGGGGTTCTTCCACGAACTTTTCCAGATAGACCGTGTCGTCTCCAAAGGAGGACATGGACTCGGAGCGTGCCGTGTTGTAGGCTTCCACCACTTCGCTCTCGCTATGGATAAGGCGCATACCTTTACCACCGCCACCCATAGACGCCTTCAGCATCACGGGATAACCTATCTCGTTGCAGATGCGCACGGCTTCTTCGGCACTCTGCAAAGGTTGTTCCGTTCCGGGAACCACGGGTACGCCTGCCGCAATCATTCGCTTGCGGGCAGCTATCTTGTCGCCCATCGCCTCCATCGTCTCGGCAGCGGGACCGATAAAGATAATCCCTTCCTCCTTGCAACGGCGTGCAAACTCCGAGTTCTCCGACAAAAAGCCGTAACCCGGATGGATGGCATCGGCACCGCATCGCTTTGCCGTGGCAATCACTTTTTCAATATTCAGATAACTCTCTTTTGCCACGGCCGGTCCTATCGGATAAGCCTCATCGGCATATGCCACATGATGGGAGGTGCGGTCGGCCTCGGAAAAGACAGCAACCGTAAGCAGTCCCATCTCCCGGCACGAACGCATGACGCGCAAGGCAATCTCACCTCTGTTAGCAATCAATA
>OGMN01002222.1_pt1 | contig 11610 bp, 9 predicted proteins | sample 1573211 | NCBI WGS metagenome assembly OGMN01 (sample SAMEA2581876, study PRJEB24529) | metagenome | biome: Human gut stool | place: China | collected 2011
CTTAAAAACCGGAATGCTCTGAGATTGCATTCCATTAATACCCATTAATAAGCAAATTGCTACAATTATAAATTTCTTCATCTTATTCTTTTTTATCAGTAAATATTTTCCCAAAAGATGCATAATCAAAGCATCCTTTCTATTACAAAAGAAATGAACACCTAGCAGCTACTCCTTATTTTTGAAAATAAGACTTCTATCTTTATCTCCAGAAAATGATTATAACTACCTGATTTCTATATCATATGTGCCTGTGCCTAATTCCAAATACTGCTTATCCAATTTAACTTCTTGACCATTCACAACACCTTTATTAGCATTGCTGGGAATAGCAACACTTGCCTCCACTCCTACCGGCAACACAACATGCATCATTAAACAGTCATCTTGCAATTTCCAATTCACTATGATAGTTCCATAAGGAGATTCCTTAGTAGTATTTGCCCAAGTCACCCCTTGTGGAATTTGCGGCTCAATAAACACATGCCGGTAACCCGGTTGTTTTTCATCAGCTCGAATACCGCCGACAGCCTGATAGAACCAATTAGCAATACCGTTATAACAATTGTGCACACGACTACGCTCCCCATTCCAATACTCCCATGTAGTAGTAGCATTATTATTAAGCATGTGCAGATATCCCGGATAGTCTGGTTGCTTCAACATGTCATACATGAAATCGGCTTCCTTATTCCGGATAACCCAATCCGTCAGGATAGGGACCCCAACCAGACCAACCGCTATATGTCCTTTGTACTGTCCGGCTGAACGGGCAAGCATCTCCTGCTTTACTTTATCATATAAAGCGTCAGGCACTGCCCCTACAAGCATCGGATAAGACATATCCAGTTGTGACCCTGTAGCATAAATATTTTCTTCATCGTTATAGAATGTCTGGTGAATCAGAACGTTCAACTTCTCCTTACGCACGGCAAAATCCTCCGCTTCATCCTTGCGTCCCAATGCCGTCGCTATCTTGCACATAGCATCCAGACAGTCACTGACAAAACAGTTGTTCACCAAGTCTATCGACATCTGGTTCCCGCTATCTACACCTATGGGAGCCAACCAGTCTCCCAGATACCAATCACGGTAAGTTGTGTCGGGCCAGCGTTTCAACAATCCGTTTACGGTGTATCTGTCCACATAACCGAACCATTTCTTCATATTGTCGTAATAGCGTTCCAACAGCCGGCTGTCTCCATAGTTTACATAAGTACGCCAAGGGGCCAGAACTATAAACCCACACCAATAAGGACCGCCGCCACCACCACCGGCAGGAGCTACATGAGGCAGTCCACCGTCCTCTTGCATCACATCACCCCATGCTTGTAACCAGTTCATATAAGTCGGAGCGGCATCATACATAGTCTGGAATGCCTGTGTGGACGAATTACCATCACCGCCGTAACCGGCACGTTCCAAATGCGGACAATCCACCATGTAACCGCTGAAAGTCAGACAGCGCAATGTGTAGTTCACCATATCATGTATAGCATTCAAGTCTGCATCCGAACAAACGAATGTAGATGCTGGACGATAATCACCATGTACCAAGTAAGCTTTTATTTGCGACGGCTGCGGATGATAAGGCAAATTGGAAATCTTAATGTAACGGAAAGCATGGTGATGGAACTTATTGCAGAACTTGTCACCATTTTTACCGGAAGCAATATAGAGATCACTCTCCCCTTGCTCTTCAATGCTGCCATCAGCCTTCATAAAATCGCTATAAACTGCCGTTATTTCATGCCCTTCAGGCAGTTGAGGAGTTTGTAGTTCAAACCAGCCAGTCAACACCTTCCCCATATCCACTAACCATGTATTGTTACCAAGGGCAGTGATACTCTTTGCTGTCAACGTTTCCTGGATCTTATTTGCACTACACATCTGCGGAGTCGCTTTCCGGTCATTCACACACACTTCAACAGCCGACTTCCATTGCAGTTTGTCCAACTCCCTTGCCGTAAGACCAGCAGGAAGCATGCGAGCATCTATCCGTTCACCGCCGAAGCGCAAAGCATTCCAGGTTCCCATATCAGCATAACCACTCTCACGTCCCATCCACGTAACATCTGTCGTGAGCAGTTTTTTCCATTTCCCATCTTTCAAAGTGCTTAAATCGGCCCTTACCACCGGACCGTCATGCTCAGCTTTGAAAGTGGTTTTCTTATACCAACCTTTTCCCAGCCATAAGAGTATTTCGTTTTTACCAGACTTCAAAAAAGACGTAATGTCATAGGTCACAACCAACGAACGCTTATCCAGTTGCGAAACAGCAGGTGACAAAACAGAGGAATCCGCCTTCTTTCCATTGATATACACTTCATGATATCCTAAAGAATTGACATATAAAAAGGTGGTAGAAGGCCTGTCCACTGTAAATGATTTCCGCAGCAAAGGCGAATCCACATTACCTCCGTCCAGACTAATGAACTTTCCCTGCAAGTTGTCATTTCCCAATATACCTATTGCAAAACGTTGGATAGGACTCCACTCCGAGAGCTCCCCTTTTTCATTGCCCACACGTACACGCCAATAACATAACTGGCGTGACTTCAAACCCTTACCTTGATAAGGAATCATCACAGAAGCACAAGATTTCGTCTTGCCGGAATTCCACAAATCAGCTTCTCCCCGAGACAACTCAAGGCTATCTGCCCCCACTTGTATTTCATAATATTCCTGACTCATAGGAATGTCACACAACACCTTCCAACTGAAATGCGGGGTTATGTTATCTATACCGAGAGGATTCTTCAGATTCTCACAGCGAAGGTCTTCCAGGAGAATCGGACCAGCCAGAGAATACTGAAAACCCAATAGACAAAACAATAATAAAAAAAGAATTTTCTTCATAACGATTGAATTTCTAAAAAACAGATACCCGTAGGAAAAAGAGTCTTCAAACAAATACATGCATTCTTTAATTCTCTTTTACTCCTCCGGGTATCTCTTTACCATATCATAATATTGCTCTTTTACCAACCCGGATTCTGTTCTAACTTTATGTCCTTATTAGTGTCAATCACACTTTGAGGAATCGGCCAAAGGTTGAAATTTTTATTAGCAAGTGAAGTACGAGCCACATCCCAGTAAGCATACTTTTTAATGCGGTCAATAGCTATGGTACCTCCCATACGGAGCAAAGTATTCCACCGATGCTCTTCATAAACCAATTCACGGGCACGTTCATCCAAAATCAGATCCAGATTCACATCTGAGGCCGTAACCATATAGCCACATTGTGCTCTTTCCCTCAATTTATTAATATCAGCAGCAGCACCGGCATTATCTCCTAAACGCCACTTCACCTCCGCGCGTAGCAAGATAGTTTCCGGTAAACGTGCCAAATAATCATCTCTATAAAGGAAAGAAAAGTTGCCATCAATACCTGCAATATAACCGGAATATTTATCCGTAGCAATCTTACAGGAAATAGGAAACAAAAATGTTTCAGCTTGCCTATCTTTTACCCCATTTGAAACCTTGTGCAACACATCCCATGGAACCACCTTGCCATAATAGTTACCATTTTTTTGGTTCCCCACAAATGTCCTTCTGAATACAGCCTCGGAATTTCTCATATCTTCCGCCCATTTATCTTCATAAATGATGTCACGTGTATAATAGGTAGGCATTACAGCCGTAACCCCCTCACCACCAACATCTTCCAAACTCCCCATCAATTCTCCTTGCACGTCACGAGCTACCGGACTATAGTTACAAGAATGAGCCATACGGTTTGCTGTATATCCTTGCTGACAGAGATCCAAGCTCATCTGGGCTACCCAAATAGCTTCTGTATTACCATTCTGATAATCTTGATTGCCTTCTTGGAACAAATCCCAGTAAACATTCCCCTCAATATGTACCCCAGCAGACTCATAAGTATGCTCTGCTGTCTGGTCCTGTATGCTGATTGCATAATAGTAAGTAGGATTCTCATGCTGACGAGTACCGAAACGGTTCATCATCAGACGATAGATACCGCCATCTATCACAGCATCAGCATATTCCTTAGCCTTACGAAAAGATTCAGCGCCATCCTGACCTTCTTCTTGCAACGCCACCCCCTTATCAATATAAAGCTGGCACAAATAATGCTGAACAGCTCCTTTTACCAAACGTCCCGCTTCTGCATGGGTTTCTGGAAGATTCCAGGTCATCTATCGCAAGCTGATAAGTTTCCACACGACTACTGCGTTGAAAATCATAACGTGGTCCAGTAATACGTTCCGTCACCAAAGGCACTCCACCATACAGCTCACCCAAGTTCATATAAGCATATGCTCTGAAAAAATGTGCTTCTGCCAATGTCTGGGTCTTGTCAGCCTCGGAGCTCCACGCGACCTCTTCGGCAGCAGATATGGCCAGATTAGCTTGGGATACCAGATTATAAAAATTATTGTATACTTGCTTGTAAATGTCATAGTCGGCTGCCAACTTACTATAATCATTCATATTCTGTGCATCCCGACCGTTGGGAACATCAAACATATCAGTTCCGTTATTTCCCATATAGAAATGTCTCGGAGAGAACTGCATAGGTGCAGAAGTACAAAATATATCACGCACTTTCTCGTAGCAGGACGTAACTACTTGTTTCACCTGGTTGGAGCTTTTGAATACATTTTCTATTGCATAGGAAGATTCCGGAGATTCCTTCAAGAAAGCAGAATCATCACAACCACTTGCCATAATAGCAGATAAAGCTATTAATCCAACATTGATTTTATTTTTTAAAATATTCATAATTCATCAAAGTATAAAGTTTAGAAACTAATGTTTGCTCCCAGCGAGAGATTTGTTGAAATAGGATACGTAGAAGATAAAATTGTATTACCTAATTCAGGATGTCCATTTTCCCAACCTGTAATCGTGAATAGATTCTTTCCAGTAAAAAAGACACGCAAATTATTGATACCGAAATTCTTTATTTTAGCAGAATTAAAGGTATAGGACAATGTGATGTCCTGCAGACGAACAAAGGCACGGCTTTGCAAACCTTTGAAACGTCCGTCACCACTAAAGTTTGCCGCAGGATATTTATTGCTCGGACGTTCTTCTGTCCAATAGGGTATATACATATTGTTAGAATAGGCTCCACCGCCACCACCACCAGCAAGGAAAGCCGGGGCATTTTCACTTACATAATATCCATTTCCTCCAAACGTGCCAGTAAGCATAAAATATAATTCAAAATTCTTCCATGAAAGGGTGTTTGACAAACTCATCTTGAAACGAGGGTCTGATGTACCCAGTATGGTACGGTCTTCCACACCAATGGTTCCATTGCCATCTACATCCACATATTTCGGATTACCCGGGGTAGCGCCATTGGCTTGTATGTATTCTGTATCATCCTTCTGCACAATACCCGCCACCTTGTAACCATAGATAGAATGAATGGAGTGCCCGATAAATAGATTGTTCCCCAAATCATCATCTTCTCTACCATCACCATCCAAATCTTCACCATATAGATGAACCAATTCATTACGGTTCAGCCAAAAGGTAAGATTAGTATCCCATCGCCAATCTTTATTCTCGATGTTTACAGAATGGATACTGAATTCTACCCCGCGATTGGCAACTTCACCCATTGTTGATTTCATAGAATCAAAACCTGTCATTGAAGGAATAGTACGATTGAATATCTGGTCAGTAGTTCTTGACAAATACACATCCATGTTAACAAACAAGCGGTTGTTCAACCAAGCCGACTCAAAACCGAAGTTCCACGAATTAGTCGTTTCCCATCCAAGACCGCTGTTACCCAATGAATTTTGTTTTATACCAAATGAAGGTACCGTAGAGTTTCCAAAAGGATAAGCAATGCCACCACCCGGGCCGATAACAGCCTCGGACAAAGTTCCATAAGGATCAATACCCTGGTTACCATTTCTACCCCAGGATAACTTAAGTTTCAAATCATTCAAAAAACGGACTTTCTCCATGAACTTCTCATGAGTAACACGCCATGCACCGCCGAAAGCATAGAAATTACCCCATTTATTATCCGCACCAAAAACTGAAGCACCATCTCTACGATAAGAAGCTGTAAGATAATAAGCATCGTCAAAAGAATAGGATGCACGGGCAAAATAACCGGCATTTCTACGACGTGTAATGCCAGTAGTGGTCTTTTGTGTTGTAGCATATTGCAAGCCATTATAGCCCAAGTTCGTATTGCCATTAGCTACATAATCACGTCCCTCCATTTTATCCCATCTGTCAAATTTACTATCACGAGTAGCAACAGCCGTCAAATCAATGGTATGTTTACCGAACGTATTCTTATAATTCAAAATATTATCCACTACCCAGCTATTCGCTCTTGTATTCTGATAATAACCATTTGTTGATCCTAATTTAGAATAAACGGTTTCTGCAGAATAACGGGAGTCATCATCATAAGCACCCAATGGAGCATAATATCCTTCATGGTAGAATTCGGCGCCATCGTTCACATTCATGTAAGCCGAATAATTGAAACGGTAGCTCAAACCTTTTACCCAAGGCAGCTTAACCACAGCATGTGCATTGATTCGGAACGTACGCCTGGTATCCAAATTATCATAAGTACCAGACTGGTCTTTCCATAATGGATTTTCAAATTCATTAGAACCTAAAGGGAATCTTTCCAACAAATCAGTGCCTTTACGATACATTACATCGTACGGACCAAGAAGAACCGCTCTGTTATACTCAGCACCTGCTCCCGAATAGTCTGAATAAGAATAAGAGGCATCTGCACCCACTTCCAACCAATCTGTAATATCCGTGCTGATTTTGGCCATCATTGTAAAACGAGAAAAGTCATCGCCAATGATTATCCCTTGATTATCCGTATAAGAAGTGGACATATAATAATTCATCTTTTCACCTGCACCCGATACGGATACTTGATAGTCCTGCAACCAGCCAGTACGGGAGATCTCATCTAACCAATTAGTCTCATGACCAGCCTCATAGTTAGCTCTCTGCTGTGCACTCAGCGACTCTACAGTAGTTCCATTTTTATCATGAAGCATCTGTAAATAGTCTTTGCCATTCATGAACTCCGGTTGACGATGCCAAGATTGCATTGTACCTGTCATATTCAAATTTATCACAGGCTTACCCGATTTACCACGTTTAGTAGTGATAGCAATAACACCATTTGCCGAACGTGAACCATAGGCTGCCGCAGAAGTGGCATCCTTCAAGACATCAATTGTAGCTATATCATTGGGGTTGATATCATTTAAACTACCTAAGAAAATCACACCATCCACAATCAGTAACGGGTCATTATTACCCGAAATAGAATTTTGTCCCCGGACTAACATAGAAGGTTGACCACCAGCTGTATTAGTAGCACCAATATCCAGACCACCCACGGAACCTTTCAGAGTTTCCAAAGCATTCGTGTTAGCAACCAGCGCTACTGGCGAATTTTCCAACTTCATGGATGACACAGAGCCTGTGAAATCTTTTCGTGTTGTCGTACCATAACCGATAACCACAACCTCATCCAGTAACTGTGTATCTTCTTTCAATGTGACAGCAAGCATTTTGCCACTCTGGGCCTTCAAGACCTGGGTCTGATAACCAATATAAGACACTTCTAAATTGGCATTAGGAGCTACATCCAAGGTAAAATTACCGTCAATGTCGGTAGTTGTACCATTGGATGTACCTTGTTCCCTAACCGTAGCGCCGATTACCGGTTCACCGGTAGCATCAACGATACGTCCTCTAACCTTACCCTCTTGCGCAGAAGAAACAGTTCCTGTCTGCGCTTTTTTTATAATAATCTTTTTACCCTGAATTTCATAACTAAATCCACTTTGTCCCTGCAGAATTTGTTTTATAACTTCTTCTATACCTGCATCTTCTACTGATATAGAGATACGTTTCTTTGTATTGACATCTGCCGATGAAAATACAAATGAATATCCAGACGATTTCTTCAACTGCTCCATCGCCTCCTTTACCGTTACATTATTGGCTTTCAGCGTTATATCTTGCGAAAAGGCCGATAAATTAAAGCAAAGCGCTGCCGAGGCTATTAATATAGCCCTTTTAAAATATCTCATAATACTCCTGATTTTTAATTAAATAACTAAGGTAATTAACAAGATTATTTAAAGATTCACTATCTTTGCATAATCTTAAATTCAAGGTGATCTCTATCAAGACTACTTGACTTTTAATCTGGGGGGGTGTTGCCGCACCCTCCATTTTATTACTCAAGTGCCTTCGTCGCATCAGCCGGAAGGATTTATTTTCATGTCTTCAATGTTTTTAAGGTTCAACACATTTACTCATTCTCAAAAATCAATATAAAATATATTTTTCATCTTCATACCTATACTGCATTCTATTGGTAGAAGCTATTGTTTGAAGTACTTCGTCAATGGTGTTTCCTATTATTTTAAAACTACCATAGAATCGTTTGTTCCGCAAAGAATCAGCCACTTGTATTTTCACATCATAGCTACGCATCAATTTCTTCGCAATATCTTCCAACAATTCTTCATCAAAAAACAATTCATTCCTAGACCAGGCATTTGAATATTCTACATGGGTCTTCGATTTCTTTATTATACCAGTTCGTTTATTCAAAACCATTTTTTCTCGGGGAGTCAGATACAAAGCGGGCATCTTTTTCAGTTCATTTTGCAAAGCCACCTTTCCTTCCATCAGATTTACAGTAACCTCCTCGTCTTCTGGATAATTTTTAAAATTAAACTTCGTTCCAAGCACCTTCAAATTAAGTTCCCTTGTTTCAACAACAAAAGGAATCTTCTCATTTTTAGTAACTTCAAAATACCCTTCTCCTTCCAAAGACAAATTTCTATCATCTACACCAAATCCCTGCGAATAAACAATCTTAGAACCTGCATTCAACCATACCAATGTGCCGTCCGGCAAATATAATTTAGTACGTGCTCCTAATGGAGCCTCTACTACCATATCTGCAAAATTATGTTTGACAGCCTCCTTTCCTTGCCAATAAGTAGCCAAAGGCAACAACAAAAGTAAAACTACAGCGGCTACGCGATATATCACTTTCCAAGAAAAACGTCGAAGTCTTTTATTCCTTCCAGCCTCAGCAACCCGTTGCTTAAATAAATCAAATGCTTCATTCTTATTAAAGAAGGTCTTATCGCTCAATATGCCTGAAGAGAACCAAATTTCCAACTGATCACGTACATAAATACGATTAGTTTCTGACTCCATACTCCACCGCTTTAACTCAGAAAAGGATTTTTCATCCAATTCATTGGATAAATACGATGCTATCAGCTTATCTATATCGTTATATTTTTCTTCTGTATGCATAATTACAAGTACGTTTATTAGTAAGACAAAATAGAAAAGAAAGAGGGTAGTCTAAAATGTATTTTTTTCAATTTTCCCAAAACATATACAATATCAGCAGTTTCAGATAGTCTCCCATATGTAATTGAATGGATGCTAAAGCATTTTTAATATGATACTTAACTGTATTCACCGATATTTTCAGTTCATCTGCTATTTCTTCATATTTTTTTTGTTCAAAACGGCTTTTCTTAAAAACCGCACGGCATTCTTTTGGAAGTTCCTCAATACATTTCAATAATTTTTCTTCCAACTCTTGCTCAAGTAAAGTACCTAAAGGATGATTATCCTCCACAAAAACACTATCTAAAAATTCCATATTTTCTGGAAGCATAAAAGAAGAGAAATGAAGTTCTTTGCGATGCCTTTGTGAATTCAATTCATTCAAGCAGCGATTACGCACTGCACGCATCAAATAGGCACGTAAGGAAAAGGTTATTTCAATATCAGTACGATGCTCCCACAAATAGAAGATAGTATCATCCACTATTTCTTCTGCTAAAGCAACGTCATCCAACAGTTGATATGCAAAACGACAAAGAAGAATGTAATGGCAATCGTATATATATCTAAATGCCTGTTCATCTCCTAATCTCAGTTTTTCAATAATATATTTTTCCATAGTAATTAAAGTGACAAAGGGTAAATTCTTAATTATTAATACTTTCTATCAAGAAAACCATATTGTTCGCTCTATATTGGTTGATTATAAGATTAAAGCAAAAGTAATATTTTATAATAACACAGACCATCGATTACAGAAAAAGATTAATCTATTCCAAATAAGGTTTATCAGACTTATAAACAAAAAACTCCATGGATGAAGCCCGAATCCTTATCAAAGCCCCAGATTTACCTTCAGATAAAATCAAATGTATATACAAAAATCATCTGCATTAGTTTTATAAAACAATCATCTATGTATTTTTCCAGTATATGCATAAGACAAAATAAAGAGAATAGAGGGTAGTCCCAAAATGCACTTTTTTATTTCTAAGATTATTGCCTTCCAGAACAAATAAAGCTCATCTTTCAAAAAAAATGCACAATACATACATAAAACAAAGAAAAAAGTCTCCTTTTTGCATATTCTTTCCGAAATAATCCCTAATTTTGCGCCACTCTTAGAATAATTATACAGAAAATGAAGAAAAAAGCCAATCGGTTAGACGCCATCAAGATGATTATCTCAAGCAAAGACGTCAGTTCTCAGGAAGAACTGTTGCAAGCTTTGAGCAAGGAAGGCTTTGAACTGACACAAGCCACCTTGTCACGCGACTTGAAACAGCTGAAAGTAGCGAAAGCAGCGAACATGAACGGTAAATACGTATATGTGCTGCCCAACAACATCATGTATAAACGTTCGAACGACCAGAGTGCAAGTGAGATGTTGATGACAAGCGGATTCGTTTCACTTCAATTTTCGGGCAATATTGCCGTCATCCGTACCCGGCCCGGATATGCCAGCAGCATGGCCTACGACATCGACAACCGGGAGTGCCCCGCCATTCTGGGTACCATTGCCGGAGATGACACCATCATGCTGGTGGTGCACGAAGCGGCGTCACATGACGAGGTACGCAGCTTCCTATCGCAAATCATCCCGAACATTAAATGATAGATAACAACAAAAAACAAGAAATTAAATAAGAAATGGATTCGAAACAAATTGATGTGATGGTGGCTGACGCCTCACATGAAGTTTACGTGGACAAGATTTTGGATACCATCCGGGAAGCTGCCAAGGTACGCGGAACGGGCATCGCAGAACGCACACACGAATACGTAGCTACTAAGATGAAAGAAGGAAAGGCCATCATAGCCTTGTGTGGAGACGATTTTGCCGGTTTCACCTACATAGAGAGCTGGGGCAACAAGCAATATGTAGCAACCTCCGGTCTGATAGTACACCCCAAATACCGGGGACTGGGACTGGCAAAACGTATCAAGACCGCCTCTTTCCGCCTGGCACGCCTACGTTGGCCCAATGCCAAAGTTTTCAGTCTCACCAGTGGAGCTGCCGTCATGAAAATGAATACGGAATTAGGATATGTGCCGGTTACCTTTGCCGACCTGACGGACGACGAGGCTTTCTGGAGAGGTTGCGAAGGCTGTGTTAACCACGATGTCCTCGAACGTACCGGCCGCCGTTACTGCATCTGCACCGGAATGCTTTTCGATCCGGATGATCCGCATCGGGCCGAGAGAGAGGCGAGGGCAATTAATAATTAAAAAATT
>OGMN01002228.1_pt1 | contig 11590 bp, 13 predicted proteins | sample 1573211 | NCBI WGS metagenome assembly OGMN01 (sample SAMEA2581876, study PRJEB24529) | metagenome | biome: Human gut stool | place: China | collected 2011
CCGGCTATATGCTTCGCATTGACTGCTGGGAAGCTGAAAAGAATTTAAAGACTACCGATACGTCAAGCAGGGTTACAAGCTCATACAAAATCTGCAAACTTGGGTGCTGCCCGCTGTTTTCAATGGACGCGATATATCGCGGCGCAATGTTCAGCTTATCCGCTAACTGGTTGCGGGAAATTCCCTTTGCTTTTCTTGCCGCTTTGATAGCCTGTCCGAAAGCCTTAAAATCAAACTTTTCTTTGCTCTGCTTCATAATCATTTCACCCAACTACATTGTATATTTCATCTCTCTTTCAAGATATGATTACACGCATCATAGTATGGATAGAAATAGAGCATATCATGTACTTGCTATTATTCGGTTATCCGAGTATAATTATATTGATAATGTTTGAAGAAAGGACGGTTACGATATGGAATATATGTCTTGTCCCGAAGCAGCGGAAAAATGGGGTATTTCTGAACGGCGTGTGCAGATACTTTGTAAAGAAAATCGAATACCTGGTGTTTCAAAAATCGGTTATATGTGGTTGATACCCAAGAGCGCAGTAAAACCATTTGATAAAAGGATAAAAAGGAGTGTAGACAATGAATGAAAAAATTTTAGTTGTAGATGATGAAAAAGAGATAGCAGATTTACTTGAAGTTTATCTTAAAAACGATAATTATATAGTACACAAATATTACAATGGAATTGAAGCATTGGAATGTATTCAGAAAACGGAAATTGATTTGGCGATATTGGACGTTATGCTTCCTGATATAGACGGATTCCGTATTTGCCAAAAAATTAGAGAAAATTTTTATTTCCCTGTTATTATGCTTACAGCTAAAATTGATGATGGCGATAAAATAATGGGGCTAACAATAGGTGCCGATGATTATATAACAAAACCTTTTAATCCCCTTGAAGTCATTGCAAGAGTGAAAACACAGTTAAGACGCTATCAGAAGTACAACAATCCAACAAAAAAGCAGTTTTTTCCAAAAAGTGAATATGACATTAGAGGATTGATTATCAATAAGGACACGCATAAATGCTTTTTGTTCGGAAAAGAAATATCTTTAACTCCTATCGAGTTTTCAATCCTTTGGTATTTATGTGAACATCAAGGCAAAGTTGTTTCAACTGAGGAACTATTTGAAAATATCTGGAAAGAAAAATATTTAGATAATAACAACACCGTAATGGCACATATAGGGCGGCTTAGAGAAAAATTAAATGAACCCGCCAAAAATCCAAAATTTATCAAAACAGTTTGGGGGGTAGGTTATGAAATTGAATAAAAATGAACAAAATTATCTGCTTACAATCCTGTTTAAAAGTTATATCTTACAGAGTGTAATTTGTTCGGGAATTATCTTAGTGTGTACGGTTTCGTTAGATATGGGACTTACTTGGGTACTGGATAGATATGTGGAACATTACTACCTGATATATAGGGGACTTTATGTTTATATGGTAGGGCTTATATTATGGGTAGTTTGCATTTTGTATTTGACTTATAAACTTTTGAAAAAGGTTGTTAATTATGTCTACGAGTTACAAGCTGCAACAGGAAAACTATTTGATAAATCAGTAGATTATATTGAACTCTCACCGGAACTAAGCGAAATTGCTATCAACATAAATCGCTTAAAGCAAGAAGCAGAAAACAATGCGCGACTTGCACAGGAAAATGAACAGCGCAAGAATGATTTGATTATGTACCTTGCACATGATTTGAAAACGCCGCTTTCTTCCGTCATTGGCTATCTAACACTACTGCATGATGATGAACAACAAATATCACAGGAGTTAAGAGAAAAGTATCTTTCTATTTCTCTTGATAAAGCAGAACGTCTTGAAGATTTGATAAACGAGTTTTTTGAAATCACACGATTTAACTTATCTAACATAACATTACAATACAGCAACATAAATTTGACCCGTTTATTAGAACAACTTATCTATGAATTTAAGCCCATATTAAAGGAAAAAAAATTGAAATGTACTCTCAATAGTACAAGCGACATTATGCTACATTGCGACGCAAACAAAATACAACGTGTGTTCGATAATCTCTTGCGTAATGCAGTAATTTACAGTTATACAGATACAGAAGTTGCAATAACCACAGAACTTCAAGAGAACACTATTGTAATTACTTTTGAAAATTTTGGGAATCCTATCGCAGAAGAAAAACTAAAACTAATATTTGAGCAGTTTTACCGAGTTGACACATCAAGAAATACTACAAGTGGTGGTGCCGGATTGGGACTTGCGATTGCGAAACATATTGTAGAACTACATAAGGGGACTATTGTTGCTCATAGTAAAGACGAGTGTATAAAATTTATAGTTACACTTCCACTTTCGTAGGAAAATCGTAAGAAATTCCGTAGCAAAAAAGAGGATTTTCTTGCGAACAATCATCAAAATTAAGGCTTTTATTTTGATACAATTATTGTATCAAGGTGAAAGCCTTTTATCTTTAAACGAAATATAATATACAATAACAAGGAGGTATGTTGGTGAAATACCAAAATCGAATTATGGCGTTACCTATGCTATGTATGATAATAATTGTGTTATCTGCCTGTTGTTTTGACGAGCAGAAAAATGAAACCAGTAACGTAAATCCAAAAGTACAATCCGTTGAAACGGTATCCGTTACTCGCGGTAATCTTACTCCAACGGTATCTGCTCACACAACTATTATTCCGGCTTTGGATTTTGTTTTATGTTCTTCTGTTGAGGGTACTTTTGAAGCCTGTTCCTCAGCCGGCAACAAAATTACTGAGGGTGGTGTGATTGGGAAAGTATCTGAAGAAGAAATAAAATCCCCAGTTGACGCAACGATTCTTTCTATTATCTCATCTAATGAGAGTGTTCCCAAAAATTATCCCTTAGCAACAGCTAAGTACACAGGTTTTGCTCTCAATATTGAAGCTGAAAATTTTTTGAAAATATTGCCGGAAAATGCAGCATTAAAAGCAAAGTTTCAAGTAGTTGATGGTGTGGGACCTACGGAAGCGATTGCAGTTGTAGTACCAGTATCAGAAAATGCAGAAAGCACATTGCAATGTTTAATTGGAAAAGATATTGATGTAAAACTCGGACAAAGTGCTACCGTTGTCATAACAGCCGAAACTAGAAAAGATGTGCTTTTGTTACCACTTTCAGTCATTGCGGGCAGACAAGGTAAGGGAATGGTAACCGTAATAAATGACGGAAAACAAATTCAAACAGAAGTTATGCTGGGTGCAACTGATGGTGCATATATAGAAATATTGTCGGGTGTAAATGAGGGCGATACAATTTCTTCTATTCCCCCAAACCTTGACCCAAGGAGTAATTTGTAACATGGAAAAAACGAATGGAGGAAATTTAATTCAAATAAAAAACTTGGTAGCGACTGTTAATTTGAATAATGGTGATACCTTAGTAACTGTAAACAAAGCAAATATGGAACTAAAGCGAGGAAACAGCTATGCTATTGTAGGCAAATCGGGTTCAGGAAAAACAAGCCTTATATCAATTATAGGTTTACTCAACCACTCATATCAAGGCGAATTTCTTTATAATGGTATGTCTGTTTCCACTTTAACAGATAGCCAGCTATCTATGCTTCGAGCAAGTAATATCGGTTTTGTTTTTCAAAACTATTCTTTAATTAAACATTTAAGAGTTTGGGAAAATATTGAGCTTCCTTTACTTTATTCCAAAAAGAAAATGAATACAAGACAGCGGAAAGAAGCAATACGAAATCTTTTGCAAAGTGTTGGATTAGAAGGAAAAGAAAATGATTATCCATCTAATTTATCAGGAGGCGAACAACAAAGAGTGGCGATTGCCCGCGCACTTGCAGTATCGCCGGAAGCCATTTTATGTGATGAACCTACTGGTGCTTTAGATAAAAAAACCGGAAAACAAATTATGGACCTTTTACATCAAGTTGTGCTTAAAAATGGCATTATGCTTTTAATAGTAACTCATGACCTCGATATTGCAAAGACTTGTAATACAATTTTTGAAATGGACGGAGGGAGGCTTCAATGTGTTAAATATGATTCTTAAAGACCTTCGTATTTCTCCTCTCCGCAATATTTTAACCAGTATTTCTATGCTTGTAGGAATTATAGCAATGATAGGTTCCGTTTTGGTTGGTACTCTTGGTAAAGAGTATTTAATTTCTGTTAATGCACAGATATACGGTTGGGTTCCAACATACTCCTTTTCAATAATGGATTGCCGTTTTGAAGATGCCGCTAAAATGCAGAATTTTTTGACAAAAGTACAGCAATTAGATGACTCGATAGCCGTTACTCTGTCTATGCAGGAAAATATAAGCTTTGCACCGATTCCATCCCTTTCATCATTGAAAGATAAAAATGACACACTTTATAAAGATTTTATACCTGTTGATGTCATTTTCACAACAACAGGTTACAATAAAGTCTATAATTTACCTATGTCATCGGGAAATTGGTTTTACTCCTCCGAAACAAACAATATTCTTTGTATGGTAGTAAATAAAGAGGCTGAATCCTATTTCAATACTTCGTATGCCGTAGGTAATCCAAAAAACAGCCTTGCATTAACACCGTTTAACGTAACTGGGATTGTAAATGACGGAAAGGATATACCTACAATCTATATTGACGTACAAGCAATAGAACAGCTTGTTCCTAATATGTGGCAAGTACAAAGTGCAAATATTTATTGGCACATGACTAATGGACTTACAACAAAACAAATGTATTCTGCCTTACAAGATATTTTGAAAGAAACAATAGGAGGTCATTTAGAAAATACAGGAAGAAGCGATATTGGTAATGCTTATGATTCTGTATTAGCTATGCTTCAACTAGGACTTTTAGTAACATCGTTTTTATTATTGTTTGTTTCTGTTTTGGGACAGATTAACATAGGTTTATCTTCTTTAGAACAACGTACACATGAGCTGTTGATTAGAAGAGCAATAGGAGCTTCCCGCGCAAATATTGTTACTTTGGTTTTAGGTACGCAACTGATTATTTCAATATTCGTTTGCATTGCGTCAATTTTACTCTCGCTACTTATCGTTGAAGGTATCAGTGTATTGCTTCCACCTGATTCACCAATAACAGCACCAAGTTATCCTATTTTTTCGGCTGTCATAGCTGTAATAACTTCTGTTATTGTTGCATTATTAGGCGGGTTATTGCCCACAATAAAAGCAGCAAAACTGGAACCTGCATTAGCACTTAGATAAAAGTTTAAGAAATTGGAGGAATAAATATGAAAATATTATCTGCTAAAACAAAAATTCTTTTAGGAATGATTTTTACTTTAATGATATGCTTAATGTTTGCGGGGTGTTCTAATTCTGATACTACATCTGATTCAAGAGGATTTACAGACTTTGAGCATATCGAAGAAGAATATCTTGCAACCATTGACAGTTTGGATTGGCCAGATGGAGTTGAACTTCCTAAAAAGTTGGAAAATGAAGATACAGGGGCTTCTTTCCAAGTTGGCTATGGTGAAACAAGAGCTTCTAACTTGTGGGAATATTCATGGATGAAAGAATGGCTTGACACTTATAATACAAATCCGGAAAGAGCCGAAAAAGCATTAGAAGAATTGGAAAAAGCATTTGATATGCCATATATGGGAAAAGACAGGTGCGATGACGCTACTCGTAATTATTTGCGAGAAAATATTGACAAAGCAAAACTAGGTGATCCATCTGGTTTTAGGGAGTGTATAGATGTTAATTATTGATTGGTCTTACTAACAAGTAATTTTCAAGTACATTTAGGGAGGTGAATTAAGTAGATGAGAAGAAATTATAAGAGAAAAAAATTCCATGTAAGCGGTATCTGTATTTTTCTTGTTTTGATAATATTTAGTGTTGCTTTTGTATTGTGGGCAATGAAACCTGACAATTTTCGCAATGAGAAGAATAAAATCAACTCTTGGCTGAATGGAATTTCCTTTCAAGATTTTTATAATGCAAAATCCCTCATATTAGTTGACCTTTCTAATGACAATATATTTATTTCAAAGCGAGAAAACGAGCAACAGCTTCCTGCCAGCTTAGCCAAATTATTTGTCATTGAATACGCAGCAACACTTGCGGATTTAGATAGTATTGTTCCTGCAAATTATGAAGCAATCCAATTAACTAAACCTGGTTCATCTGTTGCGAATATAGACGCGAAAAAATATTTTCTCCACAATTTGTTTGCTGCCATGTTGGTTCCATCTGGAAATGACGCTGCTTATGTAGTCGCGGATTATTGTGGTTCTATTCTTTCACCACAAGCTAAGAATAGTCAAGAACGTATTAATGTTTTTATGGAACATCTAAATAATTACTTACAAAATCAAGGGTATGAAAACACAATTTTATATGACCCAAGCGGATATGATGTCAATGCTCTCACTACCGTTTCAGACCTAAAATCAGTATCTACTCACCTTTTAGAGAAGCAATGGTTTAGAGATATTGTTTCAAAGAGTAATTATACAGCTACTTTACCTGACGGAAGTACGCAGACATGGAGGAATACTAATACTTTTCTTGACCAAACATCAGAATATTACAATGAAAATGTTAAAGGTATCAAGACAGGTTCCTTATCTAATGACTATAATTTAGTTGTTCTTTATCAACAACATGGAAAGGAATTTTTAATATGTAGTTTAGGCTCTCAATCGGATTCTTCAAGATATGATGATGTGAATTATATTCTTAAAACAATAGATGAATCTGACTATTTAACTAAATGATTTCATCTGCCGGACGACGGCAAAAGAAAAAAAGCCGTCGCAGAGCAGACACATTTTCACGCGCCTACTCTATTTCGGCGGCTTTGATTATCAGAGCCGCCGTTTCTTTTTATCCATCTAAATTCCAACGACGACCCTCTACCATGTAAAGGCATGGCGGCTTTAGGAGGTAGCCGCCATGCACTTATCAACTTATCGACACAAATCGACATTCCCCCAATTATCAAAAAAAGTCTATCCCCTGCAACGGGGTATTTCGGGCATAAAGATGAACGAAAAAAAGAAGTTTTGGACGCTTACCATAGCGCGGTGGAAAAAGCAGCCCCGGAGAAACCAAAGGAAGCCGAGCCGAAAAAAGGAAAACGGGCAGCAAAGAAAAAACACAGCGAAATAGACCTTTAACCGCTGTATCTCTTTACTGCTCTTTACAACCTTTTATATGCCCGCGTGGAATTTGGGCACCATTTGGGCACCATTTACGGAAAAAGCACCATGAAAACAGAGGGTAAAAGAAACGCCGACAACTCACAAAAACGTAGTGTTCATGCGGGTTTTCGGCGTTTTCCTATCCCTTAACGGGCTTCTATTCATCTTGTGCGAGAGAGAAAAATTCTACTATTTTTTATCAATTCTATCATCACTCCTGTAACCGGTCCAAACGCAAACGCCCCAATCAGTGCAGGTAAATCTGACAGATCCATTCGTGCAAATGATGGACTCAAAGGAACCGGAAACTCTAAAAATGCCAACACATATGATATAGCTGCCAGTAGAGCTGTCATTGTTATCGTCCTTGTAGAAACTAAATTTTTTCTTGTTTTAATAGTTGCTGTATTGTTACTCATAAATCTCCTTTTTGTGAGATATGCCTGAATTTAAAACAGCCCGCAGTATGGGATTTCCTGCGGGACTTGTTTTATCATATCTTCTCTCATCCGGACTTTACCGTCGGTTATGGAATTGCACCATATCAGCTTTTGCTCGCAGACTATACTGCCGGTCAGGAATTACACCTTGCCCCGAAGACTGTAATTTTTTCTGTTAATTATCTTTAAAATTCATAAGGTGGATTTCCAGAGAAATCTGCGATTAAACCATGCGGATTTTCAAGATAGAATACCTCAAAAATAGGATTATCTGCTGTCTGATACTGTCCCTTAACGATAGGATTGTTCATGCATCCTTCCTTTACACTCTTGTTGTCCTCAAATACTGCTTTACCATGAAGACGAATCCATGCGTATTCAGGGGAAGATACTGATACTTCTACTTCAGGATTTGCTAACATATCCTTGTAAACATCCTTTGTGTTGTTAGTACAGAACCAAAGCTTTCCGTCCTGCTCAAAACAGAACATGAATGGACGGCATTTTGCCTTTCCATCTCTTCCGACGGTTGCTAAATACTGAACCGGGTTTTTCTGTAAAAATTCTACTACTTTCTGCATTTTAAATTACCTCCTTGATATGTTGTAACAACGATTATTACATCTTGTAGCTATACAATATCATCCGTTTAATGTAATGTCAATAGTTACATCAAATTTTTTGTAACTTTTTTTGTTACAACTCCTTTTGAAGATTTTGCATTGATTATGAAAAACGAAAAGGCTCCGGAAATTGTGATGATATAATCACTCATCCGAAGCCTTCTGTAGGCTACTCTTCCTCTGTATACACTGCAATATCTTTTTTCACATCAGCAAGTGTCATTTCTGAAAGTTTTTCCTCCATTGCCTTCTGTACTTCTAACAGTCTCTTATCAAGAACATGGTGAATATTCTTTCCTACCGGACATTTCTGATTGGGATTCTCATGAAAATGAAACAGTTCTTCATCTGGTGCACATTCCACTGCTTTATACACATCAAGGAATGTAATCTGCTCCAATGGTCTGGTAATTGTCACACCGCCTGTCCCTCTTGCAACTTCAATAAGACCAGCAGCCTTTAATTGTTGCAATATTTTACGAACAATCACCGGATTAGTTCCAATGCTTGCTGCCATAAAATCACTAGTCATCTTCTGATCCGAAAATGTATCTATACAGGCAAACATATGGATTGCCATTGTAAATCTGCTTGAAATCTGCATTATAAACACCTCTCTTTGACAGTAATCATATCAAAAAACAGATGTAATTTCAATGGTTACATTGTTGTTGAAAACTTAATATAAATACAATCAATAGTCTGCTTTAAAAAAAACAGGAAGATACTTTACAAAATCTTCCTGTTTTCTTTTTGTTTTAGTAATATCCTCGTTCCTCCCGCCAGTCTTTCACATAACATCGGATTCCGATATAGACCACGTGCACAAGAAGTAACAGTAGAATAAGGTTCATCGAAATGATTGATTTTATCCATTCTCCAAAGTAAATTACAATAGCTGTACTCGTTATCGCCACTATGATACTAAGGATATCCCAGCAATATTTCCGGTAGATTTTTCCCACCTGATAACCAATCCCAACTATCAGTAATCCAGTTATTATGAATAAAATTCCCATAACAATAGCTACGATCAGCCAGTACATAAGCCCGGAAAGGATACGGTTAGGTATTCCGCCACTTAACTGTCCGAAAGAATCTGCCCCTATGACAAACTCCCGAAACAATCTTCCCATTCCTTTTCCTAACACACCGAAAAAGGTGATACAATCGTTAAGGAAAACTGGCGAAAGAATAGCAGTAAACAGTGTTGTTGTTAAGCTGTACCATGCCAGTAGGAACAGGATACTTTCATAACCAGTTGTCATATTTTTATATTTCTTTTCCAACTGACTTTTGCGGTTATCGCATTTCTCTTTTGCTTTTTGGTAAACAGTACGGTCACATTTTTCGCATTTCTCATAAGGCACTTTTTTCTCAACAGCTACCTCAACCGTCTTTTGGTGTGTCTGTGCATAAAGTTTTTCCTGTTCTGCTTTTTCGTACTTAAATTTCCATGCCACGACTTCTGCGTCGGCTCTTTTCCTGTTGTCTGTCTCGCTGATCAATCGTTCCTCTGTTTGCCTTAATCTTGTCCACAATGCTTCGATATTCTCGGCTCTGTTTTCGCTGTTCAATTTCTCGTTCAAGGTCAGCGATTCGCTTAGCTGCCTGTTTAGTTCCTGGATTGTCTGGTCTTTCTGATCCAGTTCGTCCTGCATCTGTTCGGTCATCAGCAGAAGTTCTTCCACCTGCCCGACGTTCTCTAAGTTTCTGCATTCGCTCATCGATCTCCCTCGCTTTCTCTATCTGCTGTTTAAGGTCAGCAATTCGCTGTTCTGTTTCTGCAATAAGCTGTTCTCGCTGTTCAGCTTCTGCGTTAATTCCTGCCATTGCTGATTCTCGGTTTCCAACTGTTCGATTCTGATTTTCTGTTGCTCGATCTGTGAGAGCAGTTCTTCGGTATCTGGCAAAAGATTCAGCAGCCCGGATAATTCGCTGTTTAAGCTTTTCAAACTCTGGTTCTGCTCCTGAAAGGACAGAAGCTGCCTGTCCCGTTCCTGCAATTCCTGTACCATCTCTGCCATAAGATTCTGCTGTTCCTCGATCTGGTTTATCATTGTCTCCATCATGGGAATGACTTCCCGGCTTTCTTCTAATGTCATCCAATCGCTCCTTCCATTGTGTCAATGCACCGGATACTTTTCCAAAAGAAATTTGTATTTTATTCAGCAGTGCATTTTGTCTTTTTATGATCTGGTTTTCCTCCACTTTCCATGAAGCGGATGGTGTCTGCCCATTTTGAAATTTCTCATCAATTTTTCTGGCATCTGCACCCTCATGGATTGTCGGTATCTCTAATTTCCCCTGCCTTGCATAAGAACGGTGGTCAATGTGATTCTCCGTTTTCAAATGTGCATTACAGACGTTTGCCCATTCGCTCCGCCATAGTTCACAATTTTTTTGATTGTTCCATCCGGTAGCATCGGTTAATACACGTTTCCACTGTTTACGGTTCCTTGCACCGATTTTCGGATTACCGTTTTCGTCCAATACCGGGATTCGGATTCCATGACGGGCAGGGTTCTTTTTATCCTGCCACCAGTCCGGATGGGATTCATCCACCACAATATTTCCATTTTCATCTCTGACAAACTCCCAATCCTTGATTTCTTTGTTCCCCCATGAGTGGTCTGGATTGAATGGTCGCATCGTCACAAGTAAATGCACATGGGGATTTCCATCTCCTTTATCATGAATACTCCAGTCCGCACACATTCCCTTATCTACAAAGGTCTTTTGAATATATTCAGTTGTATAATCAATCTGTTCCTGTCGGCTCCATTCTTTCGGAAGCGAAAATTCAAATGACCTGCCGAGTTGTGCATCCGAGGTCTTCTCAATCTTCAAAACTTCATTCCATAAACACTGTTTCTGAAAAGTAAGTTTAAATTTTCCCAGTGCAGCATCTTTGTTATCTGCTCTTTTATATCGGGCAGATTTCTGAAACCGTCTGATATTTTCAGCAGGTACGTTCAGCCATTCCTGTGGTGCATTTTCACACATCAACAGGCTGGTATAAACGACTTCTTTTTTGGCAGTGTAGTAGCTGATCCTGCCTGTTTCTTCATTTTTCATCACATCACCATTGAGATACGCAGATGCTGATATGATGGATTTCCCTTTGCTGCGTCCAACAATCTTTACTGTATAATGAAAAATCGCCATGCTCCGTTTCCCCCTTTCTGCCGTATCCGGCTTTGATTTCCGGCAGGTAACGTTTTCCCAAAAAGAAAATGGTATCTGCCGGAACGCCCTCTGCGTAAGAGTGCCCTGTGCATAACAGCCTGCATGGAATGCGCCCCTCTGGCGAAGAGTGCCTCCTGCGGCATGAGCAG
>OGMN01002233.1_pt1 | contig 11546 bp, 8 predicted proteins | sample 1573211 | NCBI WGS metagenome assembly OGMN01 (sample SAMEA2581876, study PRJEB24529) | metagenome | biome: Human gut stool | place: China | collected 2011
GGCCAGCTCCAGCGGAGAAAGCCGGTCTTCCGGATAGAGGTTCAGACGTGCAAGATAACGCGAGGCACCGTTTACATTCCGTATGCGCAGGTTATAATCTATCAGTTCCACCAGTAGCATACGGATATGCACATCCTCCCCGTCCATCCCATCCAGCAGTCTCAAGGACTCTTCATAAGCGGCACCGGCTTCCCGGAGCCTGCCGGTATAGCTGTACACCTCTCCCATGGCATTCAGCGCAAGGGCATTGCCGAAGGGGTAGGCAAGCGCGCGGGCTTTGGAGTACATCTGGTCGCTCTGGGCAATAGCCATACGGATTTCTCCACGGAAAAGGGAGGATTTTATAAGTATTCTTTCCAGTTCGAAATAGGTGTAATAGCGCTGGGATTCATCCAATTGGGACAAAAGGCCGTCGGCATTCAGCGAGTCACACTCCTCCCGGGTCAGATAGTCGAAACCGAGGCTGTTGTGAAAAGTGGAGATGACCTCATGGACTATACTTTCCTTTTCTTTAGTCCAAGAATCCGCTTTATCTGTTGTCGATGCAATTATTGTGCTCCCGAACCAAATAAAGAAAAGGAATATATATAGTTGCTTTATCCTCATTTATAAGACTTTGTCTGCTTTAAAAGTTACATTTTTAATGCAACGCGGTCTTGCAAAGATATTATATCTTTTTGGAACGGACAAAGAATCAGTTAAAATAACAACATTTTAAAAACAAAAGGAAGCCAAGGTCGATGTCACTATTACGGCAACCACCATCCACCACTCCACACGCCGGTTGATGCGGACAGCCACACGCATATCTTCCGTCTTCAGAGGCCGTTCATTAGAACCGATATAAGGTTTCCATACCTCCTCGCCGAAATAGTTGTGCGGACCTCCGAAACGGCAGTCCAGAATACCGGCAAGGGCGGCTTCCGGATAACCGGAATTGGGACTGGCATGCTGGCTGCCATATCTGCCCACAAAAGCAAACAAGGAAAGGCGACCGGAAACCAGTACCATCAGAAAGGCTGTCAGACGGGCGGGAATATAATTGGCAACATCATCCAAACGGGCGGCGAAACAGCCGAACCGGCGGTAGCGCTCATTCTTGTAGCCGACCATGGAATCCAACGTGTTCACCATCTTATAGGCAAGCATGCCCGGAACTCCCAACAGCAGATACCAGAACAAGGGGGCAACTACCCCGTCACTCAAATTCTCTGCCAAAGTCTCCAATGCCGCGGTTCGTACCTCCTGCGCCGAGAGGGCAGACGTATCACGCCCTACGATACGTGCCACTTGCATCCTCCCTTCCTCCAAGGAACGGTCCACCGCCTTGAACACCATACGCACCTCGCGAACCAGCGTAGTGCCCGCCAAGCAATAGAATATCAGCAATATTTGCACCGTCAGAAGCATGCCCGGAGAAAAGAGTGCCGCCAAGCGGAGCAACAAAAGCGTAATGACATATACCCCCAAGACAAGAGACACCGCCACAAACGCACCTTTCAGGAAACGCGAATCGCCCCGGTTCAACCGGTGCTCACAGAAAGAGATGGCTTTGCCGAAAGCGACCACCGGATGGGGTAGCCACGCCGGGTCGCCCAGCCAATGGTCGAGCAGCCAGGCAGTGAGAAGCGGCAGGTTCAAGTTGAAGGCGACACCCAAAAGTATAAGCACATCTTCTTCCATCGGTTATTCCTCCTCAAGCCATTGTCCTATTGCTTTTACAAGCCTGTCATTCTCCTCCCGGCTCTGGGCGGCTATACGGAAGAAGCGCTCATTCAGTCCGTCGAAGTTGGAGGCGTCCCGAATCAAGATACCATGCTCCCCTGCCAGATAGTCTTTCAAGGCGGAAGCCCTACCCATACGGAGGCACACCAGCATGAAATGGGTTTCGGTGGCCCATACCTCCAGTCCTCCCAATGCCTCGAGCGCACTGCGCAGGCGGGCAGCCTCTTGCAAATAAGACGCCACATCCAGCGGATTGGGAACATCATGTTCCAGCAGATGGAGCCCTGCCTCAATGGCAAGCTGGTTGACCGACCAGGGCATACGGTTAGTACGCAGACGGTGCAGCAGGTGGGGGGCGCCGGTGACATATCCCAGTCGCAGACCGGGAACGGCATAACGCTTGGTCATGGAGTGCAGCAGCAAGACGTTGGGAAACTCCGCAGCCTCGGCAGCAGAGAAAAGCGGACGCAAGGTGAAAAACTCGTAGGACTGGTCGATGACGAAACATACCTGCGGATTATGACTGATAAGTGTTGCCAGATATTCCTTCTCCACAACCGTTCCGGTAGGGTTATTGGGATTGCACAGCCACAGCATGCGCACCTCTTCCGGCAAGCGATACCCCTCGCTCTCCGCAGGAAACCGATAGAGGGAAGTGACCCGATGGCCGTGCATGCGGCAGGCATCGGCATATTCACTGAAAGTGGGCTGCACAATGGCGGTGTTTGTCCCGCGGAAAGTCTGTGCGGTAAGATAGATGGCTTCGGTAGCTCCATTCGTCACGCACACTGCCTCGGCAGGAAGGTGGTGGTGGCGGGCAAGACAGGCCTCAAGCGTGTAAGGCTCCGGTTCGGGATAGTTGCCGATGCCGTCAATCCGGGTACACAGATGCGCCTTCAAGGCAGAGAGGTCTACCCTGCTGTAAACATTCGAGCTGAAGTTTGCCGTAATGGGACGGCTGTATTTATAGGAATCGTCTCCGTGTCCTTCAATCATGGTTCTTTGTCAATATTTGGTAGATAAGCGGCAGGTTGACGTGGCGGCGCACGTGCTCGGCAAGCCTATCGTATTGTTCTTCTTTGAATGTATGGTAATCGAAAGCGCCGGCATTCCCGGACAGTTTGTCTGCAAAAGGCGCAAGCAGGAAATCTATGAATTCCGGATTGTCGAGAATGCCATGAATATAAGTCCCCATGCAGGTGGAGTCCACGTAGTATCCGTCGGTAGAGCCGTTCTCCAAAAGATTCAGGGGAGAATCGGGGGCGCCTTCCACGGGGGTGGTCACTCCCATATGGATTTCATAGCCCTGCATGAATGGAGAACGGAGAGTGGAAGATGGAGAATGGGGATTGCACAGACCAAACTTCACCTGGCGGGTCACCTTCTCTCCCGACATGCGGGTACTGATGGGCAACAGTCCCAGTCCGGGCAGGCGTTCAATGTCCCCCTCCACATGCTCAAGGTCGAGCACCTCCTGCCCCATCATCTGATAGCCGCCGCAGATACCCATCACGGTGGCACCTTCACGGTGGGCACGGATGATGGCAGCCGCCACACCGTTACGGCGCAATTCGTAAAGGTCATTAAGTGTGCTCTTGGAGCCGGGCAGCAGGATGACGTCGGCCTTTGCCAACTCATCCACATTGTTGGTATAGAAGAGATGTACGCGCGGGTCACGTTCCAGGACATTAAAATCGGTGAAGTTACTGAGGTGGCGCAGCAGAATGACGGCGATGTTCACCTTTCCCTTCTCGGCACGGACAGACTTTGCGGCAAGCGCCACGGAGTCTTCTTCTTCAATGTAGATATCACGGTAGTAAGGCACCACCCCGACAACGGGAATGCCGCAAAGCTCCTCCAGCATCGTAATGCCCGACTCGAAGAGACGTATATCCCCCCGGAACTTGTTGATAAGAATTCCTTTAATTCGCTCCCGCTCATGGGGACGAAGCAACATCAGCGAACCGTAGACGCTGGCAAACACACCGCCACGGTCAATGTCGCCCACAAGAATTACATCGGCTCCGGCATGCAGGGCCATCGGCAGATTGACAAGGTCGGTATCCCGCAGATTGATTTCGGAGATGCTTCCCGCGCCTTCCAGCACGACGGGATTATAGCGGGCGGCAAGGCGGTCGTAGGCAGCACAAACCTCCCGGCGCAGCTCGTCGCGTCCTTCCTTGCGGAAATACTCATAAGCATTGCGGTTGCCGATAGGACGCCCGTTAAGGACAACCTGCGAGGTATGGTCCGACTGTGGTTTCAGCAGTAGCGGATTCATGTCCGTGTGGCAAAGCACTCCGGCGGCTTCTGCTTGCACAGCCTGGGCACGGCCTATCTCCAGCCCTTCGGGAGTGGCAAATGAATTGAGCGCCATATTCTGTGCCTTGAACGGTGCGGGCTGATAGCCGTCCTGCTTGAAGATGCGGCAGAAGGCGGCAGCAATGATGCTCTTTCCCACATCACTGCCCGTCCCGGCAAACATAATCGGATGAAGTTTCTCCATAAATTCCATTTTAGCGAATGCAAAGATAGTGCAAATCCGAATATCTCTCCCATTCATAAGCCATATCTTCGGAAACTATTCGTTATATTTGTAACGTTCTATTCAAAAAGATGACTACTGAACAATTCCCACCTCCTCTTGTTTAGAGAAACAAGAACCCCTAAACCGAACGAACTTATGAATAATCTATCATGCCGGAGATTTTTTCCGGTTGCTGCCTGCGTGCTGCTTGCCATCGGTGAAGTGGCTGCACAAACCTCCCTTCCCCTTAGCTTCGGTGATGCCCTAAGGCAGATGCAAAACGGCAACCGCAGCCTGAAAATAGCTGACAAGGGAATTGAAGCCGCCCGTGCGGAACGTGACAAACTGAATGCCCTCTGGTACCCCTCCCTGCAAGGTGCCGGTACGTTCGTGCATCTTTCCGAAAAGATAGAGGTAAAACAGCCCCTTTCCCAGTTCACCGACCCGGCAAAAGACTTTGTGCACAACATCGTGCCGGACGACCAATTCATCAGCAGCATACTCGACCAGATAGGCTCCCATACCCTCGCTTTTCCACTGGCTCCACGCAACCTGACTTCCGTCGGCCTGACCGCCGAATGGGTCGTATTCTCCGGCGGCAAGCGCATCCGGGCCTCGAAGATAGGCAACACCATGATAGACATCGCCCGCGAAAACCGGGGACAGACCGATGCCACACAACGCACCCTGCTGGCAGAAAGCTACTTCGGGCTGAAACTTGCCCAAGAAGTGGTACGCGTGCGGCAGGAGACTTACAACAGCCTGCAACGCCATTACCAGAATGCCCTTAAACTGGAAGCTGCCGGCATGATAGACAAGGCAGGCCGGCTCTTTGCCCAAGTGAATATGGACGAAGCCTCCCGCTCACTGGAGGCTGCCCGGAAGGAGGCCTCCGTCGTGCAAAGTGCCCTACGCACCCTGCTCAACCTGCAAGACACATGCAGCATCCATCCTACCTCGGAGCTTTTCATCAACGACCAACTACCCGCCAAAGAGGAGTTCCTGCAAGCCATGCGGGTGGAGAACTACACCGTGAACCAACTGCAACTGCAGTCACAGATTGCCCGCCAGCAGCTCCGCATCGACCAGAGCGGCTACCTGCCGGACATCGCCGTATTCGGCAAGCAGACCCTCTATGCCCACGGCATACAAAGCAATCTTCTCCCTCGCACCATCGTAGGCGTGGGATTCACTTGGAACCTCTTCGACGGACTGGCACGGGAGAAGCGCATCCGCCAGTCGAAGATAGCCCAACAGACCCTTGCCCTGGGACAAGAAAAAGCCAAAGAAGACCTGAGCGTAGGCATCGACAAGCTCTACACCCAACTGCAAAAGGCACAAGACAACGTACGCGCCTTGAATACCACCATCGAGCTAAGCGAAGAGCTGGTGCGAATCCGCAAGAAATCCTTTACCGAAGGCATGGCAACCAGTACCGAGGTCGTAGATGCGGAAACGATGCTGGCAACCGTCCGCGTGGCGCGTCTGGCAGCCTACTACGAATATGATGTGGCACTGATGAACCTGCTGGCTATCTGCGGAACGCCGGAACGGTTCGAGAAATATTTCGAGACAACTTATTAAAACCTACCCTTTATGAAAATCAATAATAAAAGCATCAGCATTGCATTCGTCATTATCCTGGCCGCAACGGTCATCATTTCGCTTGCCGGCATGTTACTCATGAACCGGCAGCCCCTGGTCCTGCAAGGACAAGTGGAAGCAACGGAAATACGTATCAGCGGAAAGCTGCCCGGACGTGTGGACTCCTTCCTCGTACAAGAGGGCGACTGGGTGAAGGCAGGCGATACGCTTGTCGTCATCAACAGCCCCACCATCGAAGCCAAATACCGCCAGGTGAATGCCCTGGAGCAGGTGGCCCAGGAGCAGAACAAGAAGATAGACGCCGGTACCCGCCGCCAGATTGTGGCCACCGCCAGGCAACTCTGGAACAAGACGCAGAGCGACCTTGCCCTCGCCAAGACCACTTACCAACGCATTGTAACGCTTTATAAGGACAGTGTCGTCACCTCCCAGCGGCGTGACGAGGTGGAAGCCATGTACAAAGCCGCCCAAGCCGCCGAACGTGCCGCCTACGAGCAATACCAGATGGCCGTGGACGGAGCGCAGAGCGAGGACCGCGCCTCGGCCCGCAGCCTGGTGGAAGCGGCGCGAAGCACCGTCGATGAAGTCTCCTCCCTCCTCGTCGACTCCCGTCTCACCGCTCCCGAAGACGGCCAGATAGCTACCATCTTCCCCAAACGCGGAGAGCTGGTGGCCCCCGGCACTCCCATCATGAGCCTCGTCGTGATGGACGATGCACACGTGGTACTGAACATACGCGAGGACCTGATGCCGCAGTTCAAGATGGGAGGCACTTTCCGTGCCGATGTCCCCGCCATCGACGGCAAGGACATTGAATTCCGCATCTATTACATCAGTCCGCTGGGCAGCTTCGCCACCTGGAAATCCACCAAACAGACGGGCAGCTATGACATGCAGACGTTCGAGATACACGCACGTCCCACACAGCAGGTAGAGGGATTGAGACCGGGGATGTCCGTACTTTTAAAAATGAAGAATGAAAAATGAAAGATAAAGAATTTGGCTGCGCAATGAAAGCGCTTCGCATGGTTATCCGTCGCGAATGGCACCGCATGACCTCCCGCCGTCTATACCTCGGCGTCTGCGTCGTGCTACCCTTACTCTGTCTGTTCTTCATGGCCACCATCTTCGGAAACGGACAGATGGAGAACATTCCCGTGGGTATCGTCGACCTGGACAACACTGCCACTTCGCGCAATATCTCCCGACGCATCTCTGCCGCCCCCACCTTCCGTGTGACGGAGCACTTCACCGACGAAGCCGACGCCCGCCGGGCATTGCAACGGAAGGACATATACGGCTACCTCGTCATCCCGCCCCGCTTCGAACAGAAGGTGGTGACGGGAACTGACGCAACGCTCACCTATTATTACCACTATGCCCTCCTCTCGGTAGGCAGCGAGCTGATGGCGGCGTTCGAGAATACGCTTGCTCCCGTTGCACTCTCCCCCATCGTGATGCAGGCCGAAGCACTGGGAGTAAGCGGAGAACAGATACAGACCTTCCTGCTCCCCGTAGAAGCCAGTACCCATCCCCTCTACAACCCGGACATGGACTACTCCATCTACCTGAGCCAGCCTTTCTTCTTCGTACTGTTCCAGATACTCATTCTGCTCACCACCGTTTACTCCATAGGCGGCGAACTGAAGTTCGGCAGTGCCGGCGAATGGCTGAAGGCGGCACGGGGCAATATCCTCACTGCCGTAGCAGGGAAACTGCTGCCCTATACCCTCATCTTCTCATTCATCGGCATCCTGGCAAACTATGTACTGTTCGGCCCGCTACATATCTCCTTCGCTGGCAGTCTGTGGCTGATGAATGCAGTGACCGTGCTCTTCATCATCGCTACCCAGGCATTGGCGGTCTTTATCTATTCTGTCTTTCCCAAGATTGCCTATATCATCAGTGTAGTATCCATGGTGGGGTCGTTGGGAGCTACCTTGTCCGGGGTCACATTTCCCGTCACAGCCATGTATGCGCCCGTGCATGCCGCCTCCTACCTCTTCCCCGTGCGGCACTTCACGGAGGCGGCGCAAGCCATGATTTACTTCGATGCAGGTTTTGCCTACTTCTGGCAGTCGGTAGCCACACTCTTCATCTTCTTGCTGGCAGCACTACTGATACTGCCGTTGCTGAAATGGTGGATAAAAAAGGAAACGAGGGAAGAAGCAATCCCCGCCTCCCCATCACCTTGCCCACCTACCGCATTGTCAACAGCTTCCGTCATCCGCCACGAGTGGCATGCCATCGCCACCAATCCCGCCATCCTGCTCGTGCTGGCAGGCGGTATCTTCCTCTACGGACTGCTCTACAACTACATGTACGCCCCCAACCTGGTGCGCAAGGCTCCCGTCGCAGTGGTAGACCTCTCCCACTCCGCCCTCAGCCGCGAATACATCCGACTGCTCGACGCCACTCCCCAGACCGCCGTCTACGGCCAGACACCCAACATCCTCGAAGCCCGCCAATGGATGAAGCAGGGCGACGTGGCAGGTAAAGGATGCCTGCCGACTTCGAGGCACGTGTGGCACGGGGCGAGACTTCGGTCTTCGTACTCTATGCCGCCACGGACGCTTTCCTCAACTTCAAAGGACTGCAAGAATCCAGTGCGCGCGTCATGCTTGCCGTGAACGATGCCCACCGCATGGAGGGCACCGTATTCCTACCTCCGCAAGGACTGCTGGCAGTGGCTTCGTCCGCTCCCGTCAGCGTGTCCGGCACGGCGCTCTACAACTATACAGAGGGCTACGGTTCCTATCTGATTCCCGCCGTCCTAATTGTCATCATCTTCCAGACAATGCTGATGGTGATTGCCATGCTGACGGGCGAGGAAGCGGAAGCCCGAAGAAAAGGAATACGGCTGATGCGTGCCGACTCATTGAAGGATACATTACGGATTGTCGGAGGCAGGACCTTCGTATACTTCATGCTCTACGTGGTGTTTTCCCTATTCCTGCTGGGACTGTTGCCGCACCTGTTCAGCATCCCACACATCGGCAGCGGAGGAGACATCGTCACAATGATGATACCCTTCCTGCTGGGCACGAGTTTCCTTGCCCTGGCCGTCTCCCGCTGGTTTACAGACTCCGAAGCGCCGTTGCTGATGATAGCCTTCTTCTCTGTGGGCTATATCTTCCTTTCGGGCGTGTCCTATCCGCTGGAGCTGATGCCGTGGTATTGGCAGGCAGCCCACTATCTGTTTCCGGCAGGTCCTGCCGTACTTGCTTTTGTAAAACTGAATTCAATGGGTGGAACGATGGCCGACGTATGGCCGCAGATGCTGACGATGTGGATACAAGTATTGGTCTATGGAACTTTGGCGCTCTGCACTACACGCCACCTCTACGGAAAAGGAAAAGTGAAGGCATAAAAAAAGGCTATCTATCCCAGACAGCCAATCTTTTGTTAACCTTAAATCTAATACTATGAAAAACACATTGCAAATGTACGGACTTCCCCGAAATATCCAAAATTTCTGTCCATGACGGTCTCATTTATAACATGGTTTAATAGGAATATGCCGTTGTTAACAGATAGAGGCTGGTCGAATAAGAAATTTTCACTATCTTCATCCCCAAAATCGAACATCATAACTAAAGAATATTTTGCCATGATTCATACCATACTCGATACAGACCTTTACAAATTCACCACCTCGTATGCCTACATCAAATTGTTTCCCTATGCCATGGGCACTTTCAGCTTCAAGGACAGAGACGACACCGCCTATACGGACACGTTTCTGAAGGAACTGCAAGAGGCGGTGGACAGCCTGGCACAGACCGTACTTACTGCCGAAGAGCTGGAATACATGACCCGCCACTGCCGTTTCCTGCCGAGGGTCTATTGGGAGTGGCTCTCCTCCTTCCGCTTCCAGCCGGAGAAGGTAAGCATCCATCTGGACGAGGACCGGCACCTGAACATTGAAATCACGGACTATCTGTACAAGGCCACCCTTTACGAAGTCCCCCTGCTTTCCATCGTATCCGAAATAAAGAACCGTTCTTTGGGAAACGTGGCCGACATGGACGGCATACTCTGCAAACTGTCCGAAAAGGTGGCACTCTCCAACCGACACCAGCTGTATTTTTCAGAGTTCGGCACCCGGAGACGCTTCTCGTTCGAGGTACAGGACAAAGTCATAGACCGTCTGAAGGAAGCCGCCGAATACTGTACCGGGACTTCCAACTGCCACTTCGCCATGAAATACGGCATGAAGCCTATGGGGACGCATCCGCATGAATGGTTCATGTTTCACGGCGCACAGTTCGGCTACAAACACGCCAACTACATGGCCTTGGAAAACTGGGTGAACGTGTACGACGGTGACTTGGGCATCGCACTGTCCGATACCTATACCTCCGGCATTTTCTTAAGTAACCTGAGCCGCAAGCAGGCCAAACTATTCGACGGTGTACGCTGCGACTCCGGCGATGAATTCGATTTCACCGACAAGCTCGTTGCCCGCTACCGCGAACTGGGCATCGACCCTACCACTAAAACCATCGTCTTCAGCAATGCGCTCGATTTTGGCAAGGCACTCGACATCCAGGAGCATTGCAGGGGCAAAATCCGCTGCTCCTTCGGCATCGGCACCAATCTGACGAATGATACCGGATTCAAGCCCTCCAACATCGTAATGAAACTGACGCAATGCAAGATGAACGTCAACCAGGAATGGCGCGAATGCGTGAAGCTGTCCGACGATGCAGGAAAGCATATCGGCAGCGAAGCGGAAGTACGGGCATGTCTGTATGATTTAAGGCTCGGACAGCAAATAGAACCCCTATGCTGAAAACAGCTTCCCGGCGGTTAGCGATAAGTGCTTACAGTCTTTTCCTTTTGTAGGCAAACTCTTGCCATTTCTCCTCCGGCCAGTCCTGCCGCTGCATCTCCATGCGGGCCATGACGAAGAACAAGTCCGAAAGGCGGTTGATGAAGCGCAGAATATCCTCGTTCACAGGGTCTTGGCGATGGAGTGTCCACAAACGGCGTTCGGCACGGCGGGCCACGGTACGGGCAAACTGCAGTTGGGCTGATATGGGAGTGCCACCAGGCAAAAGGAAGTAGCCGTTGTCCGTCATCAGCAGGACGGTCATGGCATCCATCTCCTGCTCACAGCGCAGCGTGAGCTCTGCGGCAGAAAGCGGATTAGGGTTCACCACTCCCGAGGGAGTGGCCACATGGCTCATCACCACCATCAACTCACGTTGTATATCATGGAGTAATTCCTGCCATGCATCTTTCACCGGAAGCAACGACCTGACAATTCCTATCACCGTATTCAGTTCGTCAATCGTACCGTTAGCCTCAATCCTGATATCATCTTTTTCGACACGCTCACCACCAAAGATTCCGGTAGTTCCATTGTCACCCGTACGGGTATATATTCTTCTCATCATTCCCAAAGTTTCATTAAGTTCATTTCACCCCAATAGAGGTGTGTATAGCCTGCAATCAGATTCTTATATCGATAAAGCGGAGTGGAAACAGGATTTCCTTTTGCATCTGTCACCTCCGCAATGGATGGAAGTTCTTTTTCAATGGAAGAGTAATGAAACTCATGTCCTTTCCATACCTGCTCTCCTATCCGGAGGGTTCGATAACCAAGCCTTAATTTCATATTTTCCATAGTAGCCCTCTGATGCAGTAATCCGACCATGGCATATTGTTTTCCATCCATTCCCCG
>OGMN01002241.1_pt1 | contig 11505 bp, 5 predicted proteins | sample 1573211 | NCBI WGS metagenome assembly OGMN01 (sample SAMEA2581876, study PRJEB24529) | metagenome | biome: Human gut stool | place: China | collected 2011
ATGATGGTTGCACTGGTCAGTTCCACTCTGGCCCTTTCAGGGTGTGGTGCGATGAGCACAGCAATCAAGAAGCGTAACCTTGAGGTGAAGACTCAGATGAGTGAGACCATCTGGCTTAAACCCGCCAGCGAACGCACGGTATTTCTGCAGATCAAAAACACGTCTGATAAAGACATGAGTGGGCTGCAGGGCAAAATTGCTGATGCTGTGAAAGCAAAAGGATATCAGGTGGTGACTTCTCCGGATGCAGCCTACTACTGGATTCAGGCGAATGTGCTGAAGGCCGATAAGATGGATCTGCGGGAGTCTCAGGGATGGCTGAACCGTGGTTATGAAGGCGCAGCTGTTGGTGCAGCGTTAGGTGCCGGTATTACCGGCTATAACTCAAATTCTGCCGGTGCCACACTCGGTGTAGGCCTTGCTGCTGGTCTGGTGGGTATGGCTGCAGATGCGATGGTGGAAGATGTGAACTATACCATGATCACGGATGTGCAGATTGCAGAGCGTACTAAGGCAACGGTGACAACGGATAATGTTGCCGCCCTGCGTCAGGGCACATCCGGTGCGAAAATTCAGACCAGTACTGAAACGGGTAACCAGCATAAATACCAGACCCGTGTGGTCTCAAATGCGAACAAGGTTAACCTGAAATTTGAAGAGGCGAAGCCTGTTCTCGAAGACCAGCTGGCCAAATCAATCGCAAATATTCTCTGAACCTCGTCAGGAGGCTGATCTGACCGGCCTCCTTGCTGACGCCTCGCGTTGCTCGTTGTCCAACCCCGGGATGTAACAAAATAAATTTTGTCACCTCCCGGCGTTTCCGAAATAAATATGAAAACACTGAGCGGTTGTGCAAATTCTTTGTGCGACCGTGAAGTGTTGCCGGCGAAGCCGGGATCTTCCGGAGAAAGTCATTATGACATCAGACAATATCGCTGAATATATTGGTGAGAATAATCAATTTACTGAGAAGCCTGCAACTGAATACCCCCCGGTGATACAGGATAATACAGTGACCACTAAAGACTATCTGTACAGCAATAATATTGATACTGACCTTTTAGTGGTTATCGGAGGGCTTATTGTTATATTGTTTCTCATGATGCTTATCATGTACTTTATTAATTCTCTCAGGCATAAGGAATTAACTGAAATACTGACAAAAATATCTTTTCCTGAAAAATCCGGGAGCAATTTGCTTAAACCGGAGGCGGTCAGCTGTAATTTGTTGTCCCTGTGTGTGCTGGCACCGGTATTCTGTACACCCAGAAAGCTGGCTGAAGTTTCCAGGGAGATCATCGTGGCGAGTGCGCAGGAAATTGCATGGACGCCGGGGAGCAGTCGTATTGATGGCCACCAGGCGGAGAATATCACCTGGGCGATTTCATCGCAGTCTCCTGCCGATAAGTATGATCTCATCAATAAAACGTCCTGTGTTTCTCCTGACAGTGGCCGTTTTTATGAACCGGACACAGTTCTGGATCACCGTGAACGGGTACGCCTTTTTATTCAGATCCAGTTTCCGCATGGGAGTGACTGGTCTGAAGTATTGCGCCTGACTGACATTGTTACAGAGAAGGTCTCTTCCGGCAGGACTGCAGGCGGGCATCACCACCGGCATACAGGGTACACCTGGTCTGTTTCTGTGAATTAACCCCACATCATCCTTTTCTGCCCTGTTCCAGATTTTCCCGGAGTTTCATCATGAGTTTTAACGCAAAGGATATGACCCAGGGCGGTCAGATTGCGTCCATGCGTATCCGCATGTTCAGCCAGATCGCCAATATCATGCTTTACTGCCTGTTTATTTTTTTCTGGATACTCGTTGGTCTGATTTTATGGGTAAAAATAAGCTGGCAGACGTTTGTGAACGGCTGTATTTACTGGTGGTGTACGTCACTGGAAGGCATGCGGGATTTAATAAAATCCCAGCCGGTCTATGAGATCCAGTATTACGGCAAAACCTTCCGGATGAACGCTGCCCAGGTACTGCATGATAAATATATGATCTGGTGCGGAGAGCAGCTATGGTCTGCATTCGTTCTGGCGTCTGTCGTGGCCCTGGTTATTTGCCTGATCACCTTCTTTGTTGTCTCCTGGATTCTGGGGCATCAGGGGAAACAGCAGAGTGAAAATGAGGTGACCGGCGGGCGTCAGCTGACGGATAACCCGAAAGAAGTGGCCCGGATGCTGAAAAAAGACGGCAAGGACTCCGATATCCGGATTGGCGACCTGCCGATTATCCGGGATTCCGAAATCCAGAACTTCTGTCTGCACGGCACGGTCGGGGCCGGTAAGTCGGAGGTTATCCGTCGTCTGGCCAACTACGCCCGTCAGCGCGGTGATATGGTGGTGATTTATGACCGTTCAGGGGAATTTGTTAAAAGTTACTATGATCCCTCCATCGATAAAATCCTGAATCCGCTGGATGCCCGCTGTGCCGCATGGGATTTGTGGAAGGAGTGCCTGACACAGCCGGATTTTGATAATACCGCAAATACTCTGATCCCTATGGGTACAAAAGAGGACCCGTTCTGGCAGGGTTCAGGACGTACCATTTTTGCGGAAGCGGCGTACCTGATGCGTAATGACCCCAACCGCAGCTACAGCAAACTGGTGGACACACTGCTTTCCATCAAAATTGAAAAACTGCGTACCTTCCTGCGTAATTCACCGGCGGCCAACCTGGTGGAAGAGAAAATTGAGAAAACGGCGATTTCCATCCGTGCTGTGCTGACCAACTACGTGAAAGCCATCCGTTACCTGCAGGGGATTGAGCATAACGGTGAGCCCTTCACCATCCGTGACTGGATGCGTGGTGTCCGGGAAGATCAGAAAAACGGCTGGCTGTTTATTTCGTCGAACGCCGACACCCATGCCTCCCTGAAGCCTGTGATCTCCATGTGGCTGTCCATTGCCATTCGTGGTCTGCTGGCAATGGGAGAAAACCGTAACCGTCGTGTGTGGTTTTTCTGTGATGAGTTACCCACGTTACACAAACTGCCGGATCTGGTGGAGATCCTGCCGGAAGCCCGTAAGTTCGGTGGCTGTTATGTGTTTGGTATCCAGTCCTATGCCCAGCTGGAAGATATCTACGGTGAGAAAGCGGCGGCCACGCTGTTTGACGTCATGAACACCCGTGCTTTTTTCCGTTCCCCGAGCCATAAGATTGCAGAGTTCGCTGCCGGTGAGATTGGTGAGAAAGAGCACCTGAAAGCCAGCGAGCAGTATTCCTACGGTGCTGACCCGGTACGTGACGGGGTATCGACCGGTAAGGATATGGAGCGTCAGACGCTGGTCAGTTATTCCGACATTCAGTCTCTGCCGGATCTGACCTGCTATGTCACTCTGCCCGGACCGTATCCGGCAGTAAAACTCTCTCTGAAATATCAGGCACGACCGAAGGTCGCTCCGGAGTTTATTCCGCGTGACATCAACCCGGAAATGGAGAACCGTCTGAGTGCCGTACTTGCCGCAAGGGAAGCAGAAGGTCGTCAGATGGCCAGCCTCTTTGAACCGGAGGTTGCCTCCGGAGAAGATGTGACTCAGGCTGAACAGCCACAACAGCCACAACAGCCACAACAGCCACAACAGCCACAACAGCCACAACAGCCAGTGTCTTCTGTCATCAATGATAAGAAGTCAGATGCAGGTGTGAGTGTTCCGGCAGGGGGGATCGAGCAGGAGCTGAAAATGAAACCGGAAGAAGAGATGGAACAGCAACTGCCACCCGGGATCAGTGAATCCGGTGAAGTGGTGGATATGGCCGCTTATGAGGCATGGCAACAGGAAAATCATCCGGACATCCAGCAGCATATGCAGCGTCGTGAAGAGGTGAACATTAATGTGCACCGGGAGCGCGGGGAGGATGTTGAGCCGGGAGATGATTTCTGATGTTGAGTTTCAGCGTTGTTAAATCGGCAGGCAGTGCCGGAAACTATTACACCGACAAGGATAATTACTATGTGCTGGGCAGCATGGGAGAACGCTGGGCTGGTCAGGGGGCTGAACAGCTTGGGCTGCAGGGCAGCGTCGATAAGGATGTTTTTACCCGTCTTCTGGAGGGCAGGCTGCCGGACGGGGCGGATTTAAGCCGCATGCAGGATGGCAGTAATAAGCATCGTCCCGGCTACGACCTGACCTTCTCCGCCCCCAAAAGTGTCTCCATGATGGCCATGCTCGGGGGGGATAAACGTCTTATTGATGCACATAACCAGGCCGTGGATTTTGCTGTCCGTCAGGTGGAGGCGCTGGCTTCCACACGGGTGATGACGGACGGACAGTCAGAAACGGTGCTGACCGGTAATCTGGTGATGGCACTGTTTAACCATGACACCAGTCGCGATCAGGACCCACAGTTACACACGCATGTAGTGGTGGCTAATGTCACGCAGCATAACGGCGAGTGGAAGACACTGAGCAGTGACAAAGTGGGGAAAACCGGATTTTCCGAGAACGTGCTAGCGAACCGGATTGCGTTCGGGAAAATATATCAGAGTGAGTTACGTCAGCGCGTTGAGGCGCTGGGTTATGAAACCGAAGTGGTCGGTAAGCACGGTATGTGGGAGATGCCGGGCGTACCGGTGGAGGCCTTTTCCAGTCGTTCACAGGCTATCAGGGAGGCCGTCGGTGAAGACGCCTCGCTGAAATCCCGGGATGTGGCGGCACTGGATACGCGAAAATCCAAACAGCACGTCGATCCGGAAATCAGAATGGCTGAATGGATGCAGACGCTGAAGGAAACCGGGTTCGACATCCGGGCATATCGTGACGCGGCGGATCAGCGTGCGGAGATCCGCACGCAGGCGCCCGGGCCTGCTTCACAGGACGGGCCGGATGTGCAGCAGGCGGTGACACAGGCGATTGCCGGATTAAGTGAACGAAAAGTGCAGTTCACGTATACGGACGTGCTGGCCAGGACGGTCGGCATACTGCCGCCGGAAAATGGTGTGATTGAACGGGCACGCGCCGGTATCGATGAGGCCATCAGCCGTGAGCAGCTTATCCCCCTCGACCGTGAGAAGGGGCTGTTCACATCAGGAATTCATGTGCTCGATGAGCTGTCCGTCCGGGCACTCAGTCGTGACATCATGAAACAGAACCGGGTGACCGTACATCCGGAGAAAAGTGTCCCCCGGACGGCTGGTTACAGCGATGCGGTCAGTGTTCTGGCACAGGACCGTCCGTCGCTGGCCATTGTGTCCGGGCAGGGCGGTGCAGCCGGGCAGCGTGAGCGGGTGGCTGAACTGGTCATGATGGCCCGGGAGCAGGGGCGGGAGGTGCAGATTATCGCTGCTGACCGTCGCTCGCAGATGAACCTGAAGCAGGATGAACGGCTGTCCGGTGAGCTGATAACCGGACGTCGTCAGCTGCAGGAGGGCATGGTCTTCACGCCGGGCAGTACTGTTATCGTCGACCAGGGCGAAAAACTCTCCCTGAAAGAGACGTTAACCCTGCTGGACGGTGCCGCACGTCATAACGTACAGGTCCTGATAACCGACAGCGGGCAGCGAACCGGTACAGGCAGTGCGCTGATGGCCATGAAGGATGCCGGGGTGAACACGTATCGCTGGCAGGGCGGAGAACAGCGACCGGCAACCATCATCAGTGAACCGGACCGGAATGTCCGCTATGACCGGCTGGCCGGAGATTTTGCGGCCAGCGTGAAAGCCGGAGAAGAGAGCGTGGCACAGGTCAGCGGGGTACGGGAACAGGCCATACTGACACAGGCCATTCGCAGTGAGCTGAAAACACAGGGCGTGCTCGGACACCCGGAGGTGACCATGACCGCCCTGTCACCGGTCTGGCTGGACAGCCGGAGCCGTTATCTGCGGGATATGTACCGACCGGGGATGGTGATGGAGCAGTGGAACCCGGAGACACGCAGTCATGACCGCTATGTTATCGACCGGGTGACGGCGCAGAGTCACAGCCTGACCCTGCGGGATGCGCAGGGCGAAACGCAGGTGGTGCGTATTTCCTCCCTGGACAGCAGCTGGTCGCTGTTCCGGCCGGAAAAAATGCCGGTGGCAGACGGCGAGCGACTGAGGGTGACAGGGAAAATTCCCGGACTCCGCGTCTCCGGCGGTGACCGCCTGCAGGTGGCATCCGTCAGTGAAGATGCGATGACGGTTGTTGTGCCGGGGCGGGCTGAACCGGCCACCCTGCCTGTGGCTGATTCACCGTTCACGGCACTGAAGCTGGAGAACGGCTGGGTGGAAACGCCCGGGCATTCCGTCAGTGACAGTGCGACGGTGTTTGCCTCCGTCACACAGATGGCAATGGACAACGCCACCCTGAACGGTCTGGCCCGCAGCGGTCGTGATGTCCGGCTGTATTCCTCACTGGATGAAACCCGTACTGCGGAAAAACTTGCCCGCCATCCCTCCTTTACGGTGGTTTCTGAGCAGATAAAGGCGCGGGCCGGTGAGACATCGCTGGAAACCGCTATCAGTCTGCAGAAAACCGGGCTGCACACGCCGGCACAGCAGGCCATTCATCTGGCCCTTCCTGTGCTGGAAAGTAAAAACCTGGCCTTCAGCATGGTGGACCTGCTGACAGAGGCGAAGTCGTTTGCTGCAGAAGGAACCGGTTTTACTGAACTGGGAGGGGAAATCAATGCGCAGATAAAACGCGGTGACTTACTGTATGTGGATGTGGCAAAAGGCTATGGCACAGGCCTGCTGGTTTCCCGTGCGTCGTATGAGGCAGAAAAAAGTATTCTTCGCCATATTCTCGAAGGTAAGGAGGCGGTCACGCCGCTGATGGAGAGAGTACCCGGCGAACTCATGGAGACGTTAACGTCGGGACAGCGTACCGCCACCCGTATGATACTGGAAACGTCCGACCGTTTCACGGTGGTACAGGGTTATGCCGGTGTGGGTAAGACCACACAGTTCCGGGCGGTGATGTCAGCCGTGAACATGCTGCCGGCGAGTGAGCGTCCCCGGGTTGTGGGGCTGGGGCCCACGCACCGTGCGGTCGGTGAGATGCGCAGCGCCGGCGTGGATGCACAGACGCTGGCGTCCTTTCTGCATGACACGCAGCTGCAGCAGCGCAGCGGAGAAACGCCGGATTTCAGCAACACGCTGTTTCTGCTCGATGAGAGCTCAATGGTGGGCAATACCGACATGGCACGGGCATACGCCCTGATTGCGGCCGGTGGCGGTCGTGCTGTGGCCAGCGGTGACACGGACCAGCTGCAGGCCATCGCGCCCGGTCAGCCTTTCCGTCTCCAGCAGACGCGCAGTGCTGCCGATGTGGCCATCATGAAGGAGATTGTGCGTCAGACGCCGGAACTGCGGGAGGCGGTATACAGCCTGATTAACCGGGATGTGGAAAGGGCACTGTCCGGGCTTGAGAGTGTGAAACCGTCTCAGGTGCCACGTCTGGAGGGCGCATGGGCACCGGAGCACTCCGTGACGGAGTTCAGTCACAGCCAGGAAGCGAAACTGGCAGAAGCGCAGCAGAAGGCGATGCTGAAAGGCGAGGCTTTCCCGGATATCCCCATGACACTGTATGAGGCCATTGTCCGCGACTATACCGGCAGGACACCGGAAGCACGGGAGCAGACGCTGATTGTCACGCACCTGAATGAGGACCGGCGCGTACTGAACAGCATGATTCATGATGCACGGGAAAAGGCCGGTGAGCTGGGCAAAGAGCAGGTCATGGTGCCTGTCCTGAACACAGCGAATATACGTGACGGAGAACTGCGTCGTCTCTCCACCTGGGAGAAAAACCCGGATGCCCTTGCCCTGGTGGATAATGTGTATCACCGGATTGCCGGTATCAGCAAGGATGACGGGCTGATAACCCTGCAGGATGCGGAAGGTAACACGCGGCTGATTTCGCCCCGGGAGGCGGTGGCTGAAGGTGTCACACTGTACACACCAGACAAAATCCGGGTGGGGACCGGCGACCGGATGCGCTTCACGAAGAGTGACCGGGAGCGCGGTTATGTGGCCAACAGCGTCTGGACGGTGACAGCGGTTTCCGGTGACAGTGTCACGCTGTCAGACGGACAGCAGACCCGGGTGATTCGCCCCGGCCAGGAGCGGGCAGAGCAACATATTGACCTGGCTTATGCCATCACCGCCCACGGTGCGCAGGGGGCGAGTGAAACCTTTGCCATCGCGCTTGAAGGCACGGAAGGTAACCGGAAACTGATGGCCGGCTTTGAGTCAGCCTACGTGGCCCTGTCGCGTATGAAGCAGCATGTGCAGGTGTACACCGATAACCGTCAGGGCTGGACGGATGCCATTAACAATGCCGTACAGAAAGGAACTGCCCACGATGTGCTGGAGCCGAAACCGGACCGGGAGGTCATGAATGCGCAGCGGCTGTTCAGTACGGCACGGGAACTGCGGGACGTGGCGGCAGGCCGTGCCGTTCTCCGTCAGGCAGGGCTGGCCGGGGGAGACAGCCCTGCACGGTTTATTGCACCGGGACGTAAATATCCGCAGCCGTATGTGGCACTGCCGGCGTTTGACCGTAACGGCAAGTCAGCTGGTATCTGGCTGAACCCACTGACCACGGATGACGGAAACGGGCTGCGGGGATTCAGTGGTGAAGGACGGGTGAAAGGCAGCGGGGATGCGCAGTTCGTGGCCCTGCAGGGCAGCCGTAACGGAGAGAGCCTGCTGGCTGATAATATGCAGGATGGCGTCCGGATTGCCCGTGATAATCCTGACAGCGGTGTGGTGGTGAGAATTGCCGGTGAAGGTCGTCCGTGGAATCCCGGTGCCATCACCGGTGGTCGCGTGTGGGGGGATATCCCGGACAGCAGCGTCCAGCCGGGGGCCGGAAATGGCGAACCGGTCACGGCAGAGGTGCTGGCACAGCGGCAGGCTGAAGAGGCCATCCGCCGTGAAACGGAACGCCGCGCAGATGAAATTGTCAGGAAAATGGCAGAGAACAAACCTGACCTGCCGGACGGCAAAACAGAGCTGGCTGTCAGGGATATTGCCGGACAGGAGCGTGACCGGTCTGCCATATCTGAACGGGAAACCGCACTGCCGGAGAGTGTGCTGCGTGAATCACAACGGGAACGGGAAGCGGTCCGGGAGGTTGCCCGGGAAAATCTGCTGCAGGAGCGTCTGCAGCAGATGGAGCGGGATATGGTTCGTGACCTGCAGAAAGAGAAAACCCTGGGCGGAGACTGATACAGGAAGACAAACACTGATGACAACGGATAACACGAACACGACACGTAACGATTCACTGGCTGCACGGACCGATACCTGGTTGCAGTCGTTTCTGGTCTGGTCACCCGGACAGCGGGATATCATCAAAACGGTGGCGCTGGTGCTGATGGTACTGGACCACATCAATCTGATATTCCAGCTGAAGCAGGAATGGATGTTTCTGGCCGGGCGAGGAGCCTTTCCGCTGTTTGCCCTGGTGTGGGGGCTGAATCTGTCCCGTCATGCGCATATCCGGCAACCGGCCATTAACCGGCTGTGGGGATGGGGAATTATTGCCCAGTTCGCATATTATCTGGCCGGCTTTCCCTGGCATGAGGGGAATATCCTGTTTGCCTTTGCAGTGGCGGCACAGGTGCTGACGTGGTGTGAAACGCGCAGTGGGTGGCGTACAGCAGCGGCCATTCTTCTGATGGCCCTGTGGGGGCCTTTGTCCGGCACCAGTTACGGCATTGCCGGGCTGCTGATGCTGGCGGTCAGTTACCGACTGTACCGGGCGGAAGACAGAGCGGAACGTCTGGCGCTGCTTGCATGCCTGCTGGCCGTTATTCCGGCACTTAACCTTGCCTCCAGTGATGCAGCGGCGGTGGCCGGTCTTGTAATGACGGTGCTGACCGTTGGTCTGGTGTCGTGTGCAGGAAAATCATTACCCCGTTTCTGGCCCGGGGATTTTTTCCCGGTATTCTACGCCTGTCATCTGGCTGTGCTGGGCGTTCTGGCGTTGTGACTGGTATGATACTGACGCTGATTCTGATTATTAATAAACAACATAACACAGGATATTTATGAAAATTACGGATCACAAACTCTCTGAAGGTATTGCCCTGACATTTCGTGTTCCTGAAGGAAATATAAAACATCCTTTGATTATCTTATGCCATGGGTTTTGCGGTATCAGGAATGTTCTGCTCCCTTGCTTTGCGAATGCCTTCACAGAAGCAGGATTCGCAACGATTACTTTTGATTATCGAGGATTCGGTGAGAGTGATGGAGAACGAGGGCGTCTGGTTCCTGCAATGCAGACCGAAGATATTATTTCAGTTATCAATTGGGCAGAAAAGCAGGAATGTATTGATAATCAGCGTATTGGGTTATGGGGAACATCGCTGGGAGGGGGGCATGTCTTCAGTGCAGCTGCGCAGGACCAACGCGTAAAATGTATTGTCAGCCAGCTGGCTTTTGCTGACGGTGATGTTCTGGTTACCGGAGAGATGAATGAATCGGAGAGAGCGTCTTTTCTGTCCACGCTGAATAAAATGGCAGAGAAGAAGAAAAACACCGGGAAAGAGATGTTTGTGGGGGTTACCCGGGTACTGAGTGATAATGAATCAAAGGTATTCTTCGAGAAGGTAAAAGGTCAGTATCCTGAAATGGATATAAAAATACCTTTCCTTACGGTTATGGAGACGTTGCAATATAAACCGGCAGAGAGCGCAGCCAAAGTACAGTGCCCAGTTTTGATTGTTATTGCCGGCCAGGATAGTGTTAATCCACCAGAACAGGGAAAAGCCTTATATGATGCTGTTGCTTCTGGTACTAAGGAATTATACGAGGAAGCTGACGCATGCCATTATGATATTTATGAAGGCGCGTTTTTTGAACGTGTGGCGGCAGTACAGACGCAATGGTTTAAAAAACATCTTTAATTGTCGGTATTAATATGTCAGAGGTCGTTGAGGTCAGCTTAATATCATAGTGAGTAGTTTCAACGACCTGGAGGACATATTTTCACAAAGGTCAGGGCAATCATGACAGAGCAGAAACGACCGGTACTGACACTGAAACGGAAAACGGAAGGGGAAACACCGACCCGGAGCCGGAAAACCATCATCAATGTCACCACGCCACCAAAATGGAAGGTGAAAAAGCAGAAACTGGCGGAGAAGGCTGCCCGGGAAGCAGAGCTGACAGCAAAAAAAGCGCAGGCCAGACAGGCGCTGTCCATTTATCTGAACCTGCCCACACTGGATGAAGCCGTGAACACCCTGAAACCCTGGTGGCCGGGATTATTTGACGGTGACACACCCCGGCTTCTGGCCTGCGGTATCCGGGACGTGTTACTGGAAGACGTGGCGCAGCGGAATATCCCGCTCTCGCATAAAAAACTGCGCAGGGCGCTGAAGGCCATCACCCGTTCAGAAAGCTATCTGTGTGCCATGAAAGCCGGTGCCTGCCGGTATGATACGGAAGGGTATGTGACGGAGCATATTTCTCAGGAGGAAGAAGTGTATGCGGCAGAGCGTCTGGATAAAATCCGCCGCCAGAACCGGATAAAGGCAGAACTTCAGGCCGTGCTTGATGA
>OGMN01002244.1_pt1 | contig 11468 bp, 9 predicted proteins | sample 1573211 | NCBI WGS metagenome assembly OGMN01 (sample SAMEA2581876, study PRJEB24529) | metagenome | biome: Human gut stool | place: China | collected 2011
TGTTGATATTTCAAGCAGAGACGCCCCGGAGCAGTGCTCCGGGGCGTCTCTGCTTGTCAAAAACTATCCTGTGTTGTAAATTTACTTCTTCCCGTCTTTGGCCTTCCTCTCCTTGGCCTCCCGCAGCGCGTCGATCTCGTCCTCAAATTCGGGAGGATACATTCCCTCGATTATGGCCTCCTCCTCCAGGTCCGGCTCCATCAGTGAGAAAATGACGGGCTGGTCTGGATATTTTTCCGCCTCCGGCGCAGGCTAAGCCCTGGAGGTGAGAAGTTTGGATCCCAGCGGAGCACTGTTATCCTTCATCCACAAAAATGCCGCCATGGGAGTGGGGGCCATCCCCCAGGCCATGTCGCTGCCTCAGAGCCGGGCCATGGTCCCCGCCCTGGACCGGCAGCTCCGGGAGTACCGGGCCATCGCCGCCCAGTCCCAGGCCTATGCCCGGGCCCACGGCCGGCGGGAGCTGCGGGGCCCCGGCACCGCAGCCCTGGCCATGTCCGCCGCCATGCTGCGGGCCCAGTCCATGCTGGACCCGTCCACATCCAGGCTGGCGGAGCGGATGATCCAGGGCAGCACCATGGGCGCCGTCCAGATGACCCGCCGCCTTCACCAGCTCACCGGCCGGGCCGACCCGGCCCTGGTGGAGCTGGGTCAGCGGCTGCTGCGCACCGAGGAACAGAACATCCAGGAGATGAAGCGCTTCCTCTGAACCATACGAAGAGGAAAGCGGGCCGGAGGCGATACGCCTCCGGCCCGCAGCCGCTCATTTGTCCACGGAGAAGCAGAACCGGGTCTCCTGCCGGTACTCCGCCCCGGCCCGCAGCACCGGGCTGGGGAACTCCGGATGGTGGACGGCGTCCGGGAAGAACTGGGTCTCCAGGCAGAAGCCCCACCGCTTGCCGTAGGGGGCGTTCCCCTTCCCCGCGGGACAGCCGTCCAGATAGTTGCCTGTGTAGAATTGTACGCCGGGCATGGTGGTGCTCACCGCCAGAACGATCCCCGTCTCCTCCGACCAGGCCCGGGCCGCCGGGCGCAGCGTCCCCGCCGGGCCGTCCACCACCCAGTTGTGGTCATAGCCCCCCGCCATGGTCAGCTGGGGGAAGTCCTCGTCGATCCGCGCGCCGATCCGCACCCCCGCCCGCAGGTCCATGGGGGTGCCCTCCACCGGGGCCAGCTCCCCCGTGGGGATGGAGCCCCCGTCCGCGGGGGTATAGCGCCCGGCGTTGATCTGGATATACTGGCCGGCCACCGGACCGCTGGCGTGTCCGTTCAGATTGAAATAGCTGTGGCTGGTGAGATTGCACAGGGTGTCCCGGCTGCTCCGCGCCCAGTAGGCGATGGACAGCCCCTCCGGGGAGAGGGTATAGGTCACCCGGACCGACAGGTCGCCGGGGTAGCCCTCCTGGCCGTCCGGGCTGAACAGGGAGAGGACCAGCCGGTCCGCCCCCGCCTCCTCCACCTGCCACACCTGCCGGTCAAAGCCTGCCAGGCCGCCGTGGATGTGGTTTTCCCCGTTGTTGGCCGCCAGGGGATACTCCCGCCCGCCCAGGGAGAAGCGGGCCCCGCCGATGCGGTTGGCCACCCGGCCCACCAGGGCCCCCAGATACTTATCCTGCCGCCGGTAGTCCTCCAGACTGTCAAAGCCCAGCGCCACATCCACGGCCGCTCCGCTCCGGCCGGGCACTGTGAGGGTGCGCACCGCCCCCCCATAGGTCAGGATCCCGGCGGTGAGCCCGCCGCTGCGCAGCGTGATCTCCTCCACCTGTGTCCCGTCCGGCATCGTGCCGAAGGGGCGTCTGCTCCGTTCTTCCATACTGGCCTCCTTTCGACCCGCCTCCGCGCGGCTCCGGCCGCGGTCCGGCGCCGGGTCTTTGCTCCATTGTACCGTGTTTTTCCCCCGGAGGCAAGACGCCTTGCGCCTCTTCTCCCGGGCAGGGCGGTCTCTTCCCGCTTTTTTCTCCGTTTTTCTCCATAGTTTGCCCTTGCAACGGGAGGAAAAAGGCAGTATAATGTTGTCGTTGCGTTGTGAATCGGATAAGGCAAATCCGCTCCGCGGTTGCGAATCCCGGTTCCTGGAGGTAACAATTATGGTAAAAGCGATCGTAGGCGCCAACTGGGGCGACGAGGGCAAGGGCAAGATCACCGATATGCTGGCTGAGAGCTCTGACGTCGTCATCCGCTTCCAGGGCGGCGCCAATGCCGGCCACACCATCATCAATGACCGCGGCCGCTTCGCCCTGCACACCCTGCCGTCCGGCGCGTTCTATCCCCACGTCACCAACATCATCGGCAACGGCGTGGCGCTGGACATCCGCAAGCTGGTGGACGAGCTGCGCTCCATCACCGACCAGGGCGTTCCCGCCCCCAACCTCATCATCTCTGAGCGGGCCCAGCTGCTCATGCCCTACCATACGCTCCAGGATGCCTATGAGGAGGAGCGGCTGGGAGGCAAGGCCTTCGGCTCTACCAAGAGCGGCATTGCGCCCTTCTACTCCGACAAGTATGCTAAGATCGGCATTCAGGTCTGCGACCTGTTCCACGAGGACCGCCTGATGGAGCGGCTCACCGCCGCGCTGGCCATCAAGAACGTCCTGTTCCAGCACCTGTACCACAAGCCCGCCCTGGACGCCCAGGAGCTGTTCCAGCAGCTGCTGTCCCTGCGGGAGGAGATCCGCCCCTATGTGGGCGATGCGGTGGGCTTTGTCCACCAGGCCCTGAAGGAGGGCAAGACCATCCTTCTGGAGGGCCAGCTGGGCTCCATGAAGGACCCGGACCTGGGCATCTTCCCCATGACCACCTCCTCCCACACCCTGGCCGGGTTCGGCTGCGTGGGCGCCGCCATCCCCCCCACCGCGGTGGAGGACGTGATCTGCGTCACCAAGGCCTACTCCTCCAACGTGGGCTCCCAGACCGAGCCCTTCGTCAGCGAGCTCACCGGCGAGGCCGGCGATGAGCTGCGCCGCCGGGGCGGCGATCAGGGTGAGTTCGGCGCGACCACCGGACGTCCCCGCCGCGTGGGCTGGTTCGACGCGGTGGCCACCAAGTACGGCTGCATGATCCAGGGCGCCACCCAGGTGGCTCTCCCCTGTCTGGATGTGCTGGGCTATCTGGATGAGATCCAGGTCTGCACCGGCTATGAGATCGACGGCCAGGTCACCGACCGCTTCCCCGTCACCCCCCTGCTGAAGAAGGCCAAGCCCGTGTTCACCACCCTCCCCGGCTGGAAGTGCGACATCCGCGGCTGCAAGGACTACAACGCCCTACCCCAGCAGGCCAAGGACTATGTGGACTTCCTGGAGGCCCACATCGGTGCGCCCATCACCATGGTCTCCTCCGGCCCCAAGCGCGAGGAGATGACCTACCGCACCCCGAAGCTGTGACCCACTGTGGGGCCGGACGCCGCCTCGGCGGCATCCGGTCCCTTCCGTTTTTTAGAAGGAGAACTGTCATGCGGCACCGTATTTTTCCCTCCCTTCTCTCCCTCAGCCTGGCCCTGGGCCTGTGCGTGCTGCCCGCCGCCGCCCTGGAGACGGACGACCTGAAGACGCTGCTCCAGACCTATTATGTGGACCAGGTCCCGGAAAATGTCCTGGACCAGGACACGGTTCAGGCCGTTCTGGACGCCCTGAACGACCCCTATACCACCTACATGACCGCCGAGGAGTACCAGTCCTTCCTGAACCAGGTGGACGGCGAGACGGTGGTGGGCATCGGGGTCTCCATCCAGACCACTGTAAACGACGGAGTGCAGATCCTCTCCGTGCTGGAGGGCTCCCCCGCCCAGGAGGCCGGTCTGTCCGCCGGCGACCGCATCCTGTCGGTGGACGGCGTCACCCTGGAGCCGGGCATGGACCCCTCCTCCCTCATCCGGGGCGAGGCCGGCAGCCGGACCACCCTCACTGTCCGGCTCCACAGCACCGGCAAGACCCGGGACTTCACCCTGGAGCGCCGGGCCGTGGTCATCCCCATCGTCACCTACGAGCTGAAGGACGGGGATGTGGGCTATATCAAGTGCGACAGCTTCGGCGCCTCCACCGCCGCCACGGTGCAGGAGGCCCTGGAGGAGCTGGAGGGCCAGGCGGACATCTGGATCATGGACCTGCGCTCTAACCCCGGCGGCACCGACGCGGCCGTCAACCTCACCGCCGGGAAGTTTACCAACGGCATCATGGTCTATATGCTCAGCGCCGACGGCCTGGCCTACTACCGGGGCATCCGCCCGGACGCCCCCGACTACACCGACGTCCCGGTGGTGGTCCTCACCAGCCCCTGGAGCGCCAGCGGCGCGGAGATGTTCGCCGCCGCCGCCCGGGACCACAGCTTCGGCATCTCCGTGGGCCAGCGGACCTACGGCAAGGGGGTGGCCCAGCTGGTCCTGGACGAAAAAAACGCCCCGGCCCTGTTTGACGGCGACTGCCTGAAGGTCACAGCCTACCGCTTCTACTCCCCCAACGGCGTCACCAACGACACCATGGGGGTCCTCCCCACCCTGCTGATCTCCCAGGAGAACACCGAGGCCGCCGCCCGCCTCCTGCGGGCCGACGTCCCCGGCATCGCGGACGGCTCCCTGAAGCTGGAGCTGGCCGGGCACACCTTCTACCTGGACGACCGGAAGGCCCGGCACGTGGACAACCGCGCCGCCTTCACTGAGCTGCTGGAGGCCCTGCCCCCCTCCGCCCACCTGTCCGTGGGGTACAGCGGCAGCACCTGGACTGAGGTGGCCCCGAAGGAGCTGGCCCAGCAGTGGGGCCTGGAGTTCCACAGCCGGACCTTCTCCGACACCGCCTCCTCCCCCTTCTCCCAGGCCATCGACACCCTGGCGGTGTACGGCCTGCTCTCCGGCTATGAGGACGGGACCTTCCACCCCGGGGAGACCATCACCCGGGCGGAGTTCAGCGCCATGGTGGCCTCCGCCCTGAACCTGCGCCGGAGCGACAGCGCTCCCTTCTCGGACGTGGACCCCTCCGCCTGGTACGCCGGCGCAGTCAACGCCATGGCCGCCAAGGGCTTCCTGTCCGGCGACGGGGACGGGCGCTTCCGCCCGGAGGACACCATCTCCTATGAGGAGATGGTCACCGTCCTCTCCTCCGTGGCCGCCTGGGCCACCATGGAGGGCCGGGAGCTGGCGGAGGAGAGCCTGTCCGCCGGGGACTGGGGCGTCTACCACGACTTCTCCGAGTGGGCGCAGATCCCCGCCCGGAACCTGGACCGCCTGGGGGCCCTGGCCGGCAGCCAGCAGCCCCGGGAGCCCGGCACCCGGGAGACCGCCGCCGGCCTGCTCCACGCCCTGCTGGAGTCCGCCGGCCTGCTCTGGGACTGACCCTGTATGAACTGCCCTCTCCCAGAGGGAGGGCGTTTTTCCTTGATTACTCTTGATTTATCAGAAAGGATATGGCAATACTATGACACAGATCGACATTATCTCCGGCTTTTTAGGGGCCGGCAAGACCACTCTCATCAAAAAGCTGCTGGACGAGGCCTTCCACGGTCAGAAGATCGTCCTCATTGAAAATGAGTTCGGCGAGATCGGCATCGACGGCGGCTTTCTCAAGGACGCCGGCGTGGAGATCACCGAGATGAACTCCGGCTGCATCTGCTGCTCCCTGGTGGGCGACTTCGGCGCCGCCCTGAAGCAGGTACTGGCCGACTACGCCCCCGACCGCATCGTCATCGAGCCCTCCGGCGTGGGCAAGCTGTCCGACGTCATCGCCGCCGTGGAGCGGGTGCAGAAGGAGGCCCCCGCTCTCCAGCTCCACAGCTTTGTCACCGTGGTCGACGCCACCAAGGCCAAGATCTATATGAAGAACTTCGGCGAGTTCTTCAACGACCAGGTGGAACACGCCTCCGCCATCCTCCTCTCCCGCACCCAGAACATGGACCAGGCCAAGCTGAACGCGGCTGTCAGCCTGCTGCGGAACAAGAACCCCAAGGCCGCCATCCTCACCACCCCCTGGGAGCAGCTCACCGGGGACCAGATCGTGTCCGCCATGGAGGGCGGCCGCTCCCTGGCGGAGGAGCTGCTGGAGGAGATCGGCCACAGCCACGGCGGGGATGAGGCGCACCACCATCACCACCACGAGCACCATGACGGCGAGGGCTGCTCCTGCGGCCATGACCACCACGACCATGAGCACCATGATGAGCATGACCACCACGGGCATGACCACTGCCACGACGAGGCGGCCTGCGACGTCTGCCTGGGTCACGAGCACGGCCACGAACACCACCACGACCACGACGAGGCTGCCTGCGACGCCTGCTGCGGCCACCACCATCACCACGGACACGACGCCGACGAGGTGTTCACCTCCTGGGGCCGCGAGACCCCCCGCAAGTACAGCCGGGAGGACCTTCAGGACGCCCTCTCCGCCCTGGCCATGAGCGAGGACTACGGCTATATCCTCCGGGCCAAGGGCATGGTCCCCTGCGACGACGGGCAGACCTGGCTCCACTTCGACCTGGTCCCTGAGGAGTTCCAGATCCGGGAGGGCGCCGCCGACTACACCGGCCGCCTGTGCGTCATCGGCTCCGGGCTGGATGAGGCCGGGCTGGAAAAGCTGTTCCAGCTGGTGTGAGGGGGTCGCCGACATGAGTGATTCCCGGATCCCCCTGTACCTCATCACCGGCTTTCTGGACAGCGGCAAGACCACCCTGCTCACCGACACCCTGGCTATGGACTACTTTAATGACGGACAGCGCACAGTGCTCCTCCGGTGCGAGGACGGCGAGGAGGAGTACGACCAGGCGGAGCTGTCCAAGCGCAACTGCCGGGTGGTCCCGGTGGAGGACCAGTCCCAGATCTGCACTGCCTTCCTGGAGGAGGTGGACCGCCGCTATCAGCCCGAGCGCGTCCTGCTGGAGTACAACGGGATGTGGCCCATCCAGCTGTTGCGGGACCTGAAGCTGCCCCGGACCTGGGGCCTCTATCAGGCCATCGACGTCATCGACGGCACCACCTTCGAGATGTACCGCACCAATATGCAGTCCATGATCGTGGACATGGTGACCGAGGCGGACATGGTGCTGTTCAACCGCTGCACCCCGGAGATGCCCCTCTCCGGCTGGAAGCGGTCCATCCGGGCGGTCAACCGGATGTGTGAGATCGTCTTTGAGGACGAGATGGGCGAGGAGCTGGAGGTGGAGGACATCCTCCCCTACTCCCTGGAAGAGCCCCACATCGATCTGGAGGACGACGACTACGGCATCTGGTACCTGGACATCCAGGACCACCCGGAGCGGTATGTGGACAAGACCATCACCTTCAAAGCCCAGGCCATGACCAGTATGAAGCTGCCCCGGGGCGCCTTCATCCCCGGGCGCAACGCCATGACCTGCTGCGAGGAGGACATCCGCTTCTTCGGCTTCCTGTGCAAGTACGACCGGGCCCGCACCCTGAAAAAGGGCCAGTGGGTCAAGGTCCACGCCGTCATCCGCTGGGAGCAGGCCGACGTCTATGAGGGGGAGGGCGTGGTCCTCTATGCCGACCGGGTGGAGCAGACCGACGCCCCGGAGGATCCCCTGGTGTATTTCCGCTGAGCGCAAAGCACGGATGAACCCCGCCGGCGCGGGCCGCTGCATCAAGCAGCGGCCCGCGTTTTCTGCATCCTGTCTTTTATTTTTCCTATTATTTTGATCTGTCTTGTGATTTTTCCCGAAATGTGTTTTTTTACTACCATTCCGGCGCAGACTATGCTATGATGTTCCTGTAAGACGCTGCCCAAGCCTACTTATAGAAAAGAGGTTTTGATATGTACTGCATCCGAAAGGTCACCGATGACCTTCTCTGGATCGGCGGCAACGACCGCCAGAGCCCTCTCTTCGAGAGCGCTCACCCCGTCCCCCGCGGGATGTCCTACAACTCCTACCTCCTGCTGGATGAAAAGACCGTCCTGTTCGACACGGTAGACCGCGCGGTCCAGACCCAGTTCTTTGAAAATCTGGAGCACGCCCTGGGCGGCCGCCGCCTGGACTATGTGTTCGTCCACCACATGGAGCCCGACCACGCCGCCACCCTGGGGGATCTGATGATCCGCCACCCGGAGGCCACCATCGTCTGCAACGGCAAGTCCCTGAATATGATCCGCCAGTTCCACTGCACCGATCCCAAGGGGGTCCTGCTGGTCAACGAGGGGGACGCCATCTCCACCGGCCGCCACAGCTTCACCTTCTACAACGCCCCCATGGTCCACTGGCCGGAGGTGATGGTGAGCTATGACGCCGCAGACGGGATTCTGTTCTCTGCCGACGCCTTCGGCACCTTCGGCGCCCTCAACGGCATCCTGTTCGCCGACGAGGTGGACTTTGACCGGGACTGGCTGGACGAGGCCCGGCGCTATTACACCAACATCGTGGGCAAGTACGGCCCCCAGGTCCTGGCCCTTCTGAAGAAGGCCGCCGGCCTGGACATCCGGATGATCTGTCCCCTCCACGGCCCGGTGTGGCGGAAGGATCTGGGCTATATTTTGGACAAGTACGCCAAGTGGGCTGCCTATGAGCCCGAGGTTCAGGGCGTGCTCATCGCCTTCGCCTCGGTCTATGGCGGGACGGAGACCGCCGCCAATATCCTGGCCTGCCGTCTGGCGGAGCTGGGCATCCCTGTAGACCTGTACGACGTATCGGTCACCCACTACTCCTATGTGCTGTCTGAGGCCTTCAAGTACAGCCACCTCGTCTTTGCCTCCACCACCTACAACAACGGCATCTTCGTCTCCATGGACAATTTCCTCCGGGATCTGGCCCACCACGCCCTCCGCGGCCGCAAGGTGGCTCTCATCCAGAACGGCTCCTGGGCCCCTGCCAGCGGCAAGCTCATGTCGGAGATCCTGTGCGGCATGAAGGACATGGAACTGCTGGAGGCTCCGGTCACCCTGAAGTCCACCCTGGCCCCCGGACAGGACCAGGAGCTGGAGGCCCTGGCCCGGACCCTGGCCGCCTCCGTCCGCGGCGAGGAGCCCGCCCTGGAGGCGGAACCCGAGACAGCGGACAAGCCCCGGGGCTTCGTCTGCAAGATCTGCGGCTTTGTCTATGAGTCGGACACCCTCCCGGAGGACTTCACCTGTCCCATCTGCCGCCGTCCCGCCAGCGACTTCGAGCCGCTGGCCTGACCCCAGCCCCCAGCCGGAGCGCTCCGGCACAAATCTGAATGGAAAGCAGGTTGTCTTTATGAAAAAGTTTGTCTGTGATCTCTGCGGCTATATCTATGACGAGGCCGCCGGCGCCCCCGATGAGGGGATCGCCCCCGGCACCCTGTGGGCCGATGTGCCCGACGACTTTGTCTGTCCCCTGTGCGGCGCGGACAAGAGCCAGTTCTCTGAGGCCTGAGCCTCTCCCCCATCTGCAGCTCAGTCTTTTCCAACAGACTGCAATGCCCCAGGCGCTCCAAAGCGCCTGGGGCATTGTTTCTTCTTTCCCACGGCCGCACCGCCGGACAAAGTCCATCTGCTGCACGCCGCAGGGCTGTTCCCGTGTCCTCCGGGATTTACAGCGCCGGGGCCTTTCCGCAGCCCGGAACGGCTGTCAGGTTCCGGGTATGCCGGATCTCCTCCCAAACGGTGGTCTTTTGGAACATGCAGTGGATGGTAATGGGGATCCAGCTGAGCAGAAACAGCCAGTAGCAGGCCAGGGCCGCTCCCAGCCGCCGGTCCCACTTCCCCTCCACCGTCAGCACAAGGGCCGCCAGGAGCGTGGCCCCCAGGGCGGCAATGGCCAGGCTGCCCGCCGCGCCCGCCGCGCACAGCAGGGGCGAAAAACCGTCCGGCCCCATTTGGCCCGCCGCCAGGGCAGAGACCGCCAGATTGACCAGCGCCGCCATCTGGTAAGCCGGGATCAGCAGGGTGGCGCCCACATCCCAGGCTGCGCCGGAGGGCCGTGCCACCAGCGCCCGCCCCACTGCGGGCAGATAGCTCCCGGCTACCTGGAGGGTCCCGCTGGTCCAGCGCCTGCGCTGCTTCACCGACTCCCGGAAGGTCAGGGGCTGCTCGTCATAGGTGACCGCCTTGGGGACCCAAAAGACCTGGACCTCCTCCAGGGCGCACTGGACTGACAGCTCCAGATCCTCGCTGATGGTCTCCGTCCGCCAGCCGCCCATTCGCTCCAGGACGGAAGCGGCCACCATAAAGCCGGTGCCGTTGATCATGGCGGGCAGGCCCAGCCCGGCCGGGCCCCCGTTGTGGAGGCGGTCCATCATCCAATAGTAGATGGAGTAGCAGCCGGACACCACGCTGTCATAGGGGTTCTTGCTGTCCCGAAAGCCCTGGGCTACCCGTGCCCCCGCCCGGTAGGCGTTGTTCATCTCCCGCAGGAACTGGGGGTCCGCCAGGTTGTCCGCGTCAAAGACGCAGACCGCGTCATAGCCCCGGTGCGCCAGCCGCTCCCACGCAAAGCGCAGCACCTCGCCCTTGCTCTTCACCGGAACGGTACACTCCAGCACATGGGCCCCAAAGCGCCGGGCTGCCAGCGCGGTATGATCCGTGCATTGATTGGGGACCACCCATATATCGTAGAGCTCCGGGGGATAGTCCTGCATCAGAAGGGTATTGATCAGGCTGCCCACCACCAGCTCCTCATTCCGCGCCGGGACCAGCACGGCAAAGCGCGTGGAGGCCGGATGTCTGCCGTACTCCATGGGCCGCCGCCAGGACATCAGGCCTACCAGCAGATAATAGCTCCCCCAAAGGGTGATCCCGGCGCCCAGCAGCGCCGCAGCCGCCGTCAGAAAGCTCATACAGACTCCTCCTCTGTCCGGTTTTGACCGGATTCTACCAGAGGAATCTTAAGAAATCCTTGGGGACTTTCTTAAGTTTTGACTAAAAGTGTGTGAAATCCCGCCTCAGGCTTGACCGGCCGCAAAATTTACAATTTGTTTATTTGACTATTTTTCTTTATTTTGCTATAATAATTTATATATTTTACCTGATTTTTCAAGATTCCCTGGCCTGCCCCCTTCCAATTCTCAACATTTTCCTGTTTCTCAGGGGCACGCCGCAGTAAGGAGGTGCCCCTTTGCTTCGTTTTGAACACGTTTCCCTCTCCTACGGCAGCCAGCAGATCCTGGATGACCTCTCCTTTGAGATCCAGGAGGGACAGATGGCGGTGCTCATCGGCCCGTCCGGCTGTGGAAAGACCACCACGCTGAAGATGATCAACCGCCTCATTGAGCCAACCGCGGGCAGGATCTATCTGGATGGACAGGACATCACCACCAAGGACAAGGTGGAGCTGCGCCGCCACATCGGCTATGTGATCCAGCAGATCGGCCTGTTCCCCAATATGACGGTGGCCCAGAACATCAGCGTGGTCCCCACCCTGCTCAAGTACAGCCGGGAGGAGTGCGACCGCATCGTTCGTGAGCTGCTGGACATGGTCAACCTGCCCTATGAACAGTACGCCCACAAGTACCCCTCGGAGATGTCCGGTGGACAGCAGCAGCGCATCGGCATCCTGCGGGCCCTGGCCGCCTCCCCTCCCAT
>OGMN01002246.1_pt1 | contig 11462 bp, 7 predicted proteins | sample 1573211 | NCBI WGS metagenome assembly OGMN01 (sample SAMEA2581876, study PRJEB24529) | metagenome | biome: Human gut stool | place: China | collected 2011
CTTGGAATATTTTATAGCTGATAAATATCTTGATAATCATGTAAAAAATCTTAAAAAAATATTTAAGGCTAAGCATCATAAAATACTTGAATTGTTAGCAGAAGTTCCACATATAACTATACTGAATAAATCTAAAGGTGGTTTTTTTATCTGGATACAGCTTGCTGACTATATTAATGAAGAAAAGTTTTATTATAAATGTAAATTGAGAGGAGTATCTATCCTTCCAGGAAATATTTTTTATCATGACAAACGATCTTCTGGTAAGATAAGGCTAAGCTTCATCTCTCCTTCTTTGGAAGAATTAGAAGAAGGTGTAAAAATTATGAAAGATATTTTAATTCATTGTGATTTTTAAATACTAAAGAGAGAGCCTTTCAGCTCTCTCTTTTCTTGTTTTATATAGGGTTATCTATTAGTATCCTTTTATTAATTCAGGGTTGATAGTTTTAAATGTTCCAGTAAAGAATCTCAATACTTTTGGCTCATAATCCCATTTCAATCCACTGATATCTTTTCTTCTGTTATATAGATCGATAACTGCGTCAGCTACGAAATCTAAGTGTGCATATGTATATACTCTTCTAGGTATAGTCAATCTTATTGTTTCTAGTTTAGGATGATGATCTTTTCCAGTTACAACATCTCTTCCTGCTGATATGATTCCTCTTTCCATTGTTCTTACTCCAGAAGTTTCATATAGTGCTGCTGCCAATGATTGAGCTGGGAATTCATCTTGAGTTAAGTGATCTAAGAATGCTCTTGCATCTACGAATATTGCATGTCCTCCAAATGGTTTTACCATTGGAACTCCTGCTGCTTCTAATTTCTCTCCAAGATATCTGATTTGATTTACTCTATAACTGATATATTCATATTGAACTGATTCTGTGATACCAATAGCCATAGCTTCCATATCTCTTCCTGCTAGTCCTCCATATGAAGGCATTCCTTCAAATTGAACTACCATTCCAGTTGCTTTTACATATAGATCATGGTCATTCATACATAGGAATCCACCAATATTAGTGATACAGTCTTTCTTACCAGACATTGTACATCCATCTCCATATGAGAACATTTCATGAACTATTTCTTTTATAGTTTTATCTTGATATCCTTCTTCTCTTTCTTTTATAAAGTAAGCATTTTCAACACATCTAGTTGCATCAAACATAACCATTATTCCATTTTTATGAGCTAACTCAGATACAGCTTTTATATTTCCCATTGATACCGGCTGTCCTCCAGCTAGGTTAACTGTTACTGCTAAGCAAATGTAAGGTATTTTATCTGCTCCAACTTCATCTATCAATGCTTGGAATTTTTTAAGATCTATATTTCCTTTAAATGGTAAATCAGCTGCTGGATCATGAGCTTCATCTATGATAACGTCTCTAAATATAGCACCATTTCTCTCTTGGTGGAATCTAGTTGTTGTAAAATACATGTTTCCTGGTACATAATCTCCTGGTTTGATCATTAAAGTAGATAAAATGTTTTCTGCTCCTCTACCTTGATGTGTAGGAACTAAATATTTGAATCCGAAGTATTCTCTTACTACATCTTGTAAATGGAAGAAGTTTCTACTTCCAGCATATGCCTCATCTCCAAGCATAAGTCCAGCCCATTGTCTGTCACTCATTGCGTTAGTTCCAGAGTCAGTTAAAAGATCTATGTAGCATTCTTCTGATTTTAATAAGAAAGTATTATATCCAGCCTCTTTCATTGCAACTTTTCTTTCTTCTTTACCTAAAGTTCCCATGTGTTCTACCATTTTGATTTTAAAAGGCTCCGGCATAAATTTTCTTTTTTCCATAATATTTTCCTCCTCATTCGATATATGATATTTTTATTTCATCTGTTTATAAACTGTTTTTTAAGTTTTAAATTGTTTCCTGTACTTCTACTGCTTCCTCTTTTATTTCTCTCTTTACATTTTTTTTCTTCATAAAGTTAAGTTCGTAATCTTTCAATGATTCTATTACCTGTCCTGATAGTGGTATTATTGCCATCATATTGAAAACTGTCATCAGCCCTACTCCCAAATCTCCCAATTCCCATACAAATGTATATTGGGCCATTCCTCCTGCATAAAGCATTCCAAGTGCAAATATTTTGTATGCGTTCTGTGATTTCCAGTTATCTCCAAAGACATAAGCTACATTTCCTCTTGCATAGAACATTATTCCAAGGAAAGTACTGAAGCTGAATAGGAACAGTATCACTGCTATAAATATTACTCCTGCCTGTCCTATATGGTGATTCATTGCTGCTTGTAAAAGGTCCATTCCCATCAATCCTTTTGTTACACTTTCAGGTGCAAGAAGCATTATGAAAGCTGAACAGCTACAGATTAACAATGTATCTATAAATACTCCTAAAGCTTGAATTAAACCTTGCTTAACTGGATGAGCAACATCTGCTGCCGCTGCTGCACATGGAGCTGATCCTGAACCTGCCTCATTAGAGAACAATCCTCTTTTTACTCCCTGCATCAATATAGCTCCAAATCCTCCTGCTACTGCCTGTCTGAATCCAAAAGCCTGTACAAATATATTTTCAAACATTTGAGGTAAAAGCCCTATATTTTTTATGATTATGAACAATGTTACTGAGAAATACAGTATTGCCATTGCTGGAACTACTTTATTAAGTACATCTACTATTCCTGCATTTTTGAATAACACTATTCCTGATATAACTACTAAAGCTATTGTTGTATATAGTGGTGGAAAGTTAAAAGCATTTGCAAATGATTGACTTACTGAGTTAGCGATAACCTGACTTATTCCTGCCCAGCATAGTAATCCAGAAAGTGCAAATAATACTCCTAAAAGTCTGAATCTAGTTCCTCTAGTGTAATATTTTTTTCCATCTGCTGATATATATTTTGAAGTACCTTTTATATTATCAACAAACTCATCTTCCTCTTTTACCCAAGTTATTATTCTCATTCTATCCATGAAATATGCAGGTCCACCTCTGAATCCTCCATACAATGGATCTTTTTCTTTATATATCTGAGCCAGAGTTGATTCTATAAATGCACTTGAAGCACCTATCAAGGCTGCCAGCCACATCCAGAATATTGCTCCCGGTCCACCGAAGGATATTGCTGCTACTACCCCTGCCAAGTTTCCCATTCCTACTCTTGAAGCTGTAGCTATGAACAAAGCTTGCAGTCCAGATATCGAATCTTTATTTGTAGAACTTTTAGGTTCCAGCACACATTTTATCATCTCTGGAAACATTCTAAATGGAAGAAATCTTGTTCTTAGTGTAAAGTATAATCCCACTGGTATGAGAATAACTACCAAAAGACTAAGCTCCACTATTGTTTCTCCAACATTTACAGTTATAAGTTTACCCCATAACAATCCATTTAATGAAAGTACCATATTTTTAATCGAGCCAATTAAACCTTCTAACATCAACGCACCTCCTGAATTTTTTTATTCTATAGTTATTTTTTCTTTTCATTAAGAAAAATTTATATCCTATTTAATTATGTTCTATATTATCAGTGGTGTTCAGAAAGTTCATAATGTAGTTTTTTTATTGCTCTTCTTTATTCCTTTCCTTCTTTAGTATAAAAACTGAATATTTACAACTGTTTCAACACAAAACTGTTATATCACAATCACATTATGTTTATAGTATTCTTTTTATCTTATTTTCAATGAAATATTCCCCCTTCTTTACTTAAACTGTTTGTAAAAATGAACCATATTTTCATTTAATCATTTCTTGAAATCTAAGTTCTTTCTCCTTAATTTTAAAGGCTTTTGCATATTTTCCCTTATTATTGATATTTTTTCATTTTCATAAAAAAAACTGCTCCTTTTATTAGGAACAGTCTCTATAATCTTTATTTATTTTACTAAATGAGTTATTTTATCATCTTTGAAATCTAAGTTATGAACTGAGTTTATATATCTTACAGTTTTACTTTTTCCTCTTACTACAAGAGTTTGTGTTCTAGCAATACTTCCTTTTCTTTTGATTCCTTCTAAAAGATCTCCGCCAGTTATTCCAGTTGCTGAGAATATAACTTCATCATCTTTTACAAGATCATTCATTGTAAGAACTTGACCAACTGTAAGTCCAATACTTTCACATCTGCTTTTTTCAAAGTTAGATATTTTATCATTTTCAAGAGTTACACCTTTTACTTCACTTCTTAATTTTAATCTAGCCTGCATATCTCCACCTAGAGCTCTTATTACAGCAGCAGAAATAACTCCTTCTGGAGCTCCACCTATACCATAAAGCATATCTACATCAGAGTCAACTATACAAGTAAGGATAGAACCAGCTACGTCTCCATCTGGAAGAGCATAAACTTTTATTCCAAGTTTTTGAAGATCTTTTATAATTTGTGTATGTCTTGGTTTATCAAGAACTACAATCATAAGTTCATTTAATACTTTGTTCAATGCTTTTGCAACACTGTGAATATTTTCCATTAAAGGTTTATTTAAATCTATAGCACCCTTTGCTTCAGGTCCAACTATTAATTTTTCCATATACATATCTGGAGCTTTCAAGAAACTTCCCTTATTTGCAACAGCCAAAACAGTTATAGCATTAGCTTGCCCTTGAGCAGTCATTCTTGTTCCTTCTACAGGATCTACAGCTATATCTACTGGTGAACAATAATCATCTTCTGGTTCCCCATCTTCTTCATATTTGTGATAAGCTCTACCAACTTTTTCACCAATGTAAAGCATAGGAGCTTCATCAATTTCTCCCTCTCCTATTACTATTTCTCCATCAATAGCTATTCTGTTCAGCATAGTTCTCATTGCATCTACTGCTGCTTGGTCAGCGGCCTCTTTATTACCTCTTCCAACCCATTTGTAAGCTGCCAATGCTGCTGCTTCTGTTACTCTGGCAAATTCCAGTGCTAATTCTCTTTTCATCTCTCCTCCTACTTTTTGTTGATTAATCTATAGATTTCCTCTCCCTCTTTGACCATTTGCAGTTCATCACGGGAAATTTTCTCTCTATAAAATTCATCGTTGAGTTCATCAATATGTTTATTATACTCTTCTATTTTATTTTTCTCTAGTTCTATTTTTTTTAAAAGCTGTTTTTTTTCACTTTTTAATTTATTTACTTTTATGTAACTTCTATATATTTGTGGTACAAACACATAGAGCACTATAGCAAGTATTATCCAACAGCTCCATTTTCCCTTATCTACTGCCATATTGCAGCTCCTTATTCAGCACTTGGCCCTTTTAATGTTTCTTTTTTCAGTGCCTGTAATTTTTTAGTTACCATTCTTTTTGCCATAGGAGATATTCTGTCTACAAACAACACAGCTTCCAAATGATCAAATTCATGCTGCATAACTATTGCAGGAAAACCTTCTAACTCTTCAGTTATTTTTTCTCCTTTTTCATTTAAGTAATCAACTCTTATTTTTGCTACTCTTTCAACTTTTTTATATATTCCAGGAATACTTAAACATCCTTCTTCCCAATCTATTTTCTCTTCTGTCAATGGAGTAATTACAGGATTTACTACTTTTCTAAGTTCTTCCCCTTCTCCAGACCAGTCTAATACCAACATTCTTTTACTAATTCCTACTTGAGGAGCTGCAAGACCTACCCCTTTTTTATCATACATAGTTTCTGTCATATTCTGCAATATTTCTCTTATATTGTCATCTACAGTTTCTACCTCTACAGTTTTTTCCCTAAGTACTGGATCACCATATTTTTTTATTTCGTATATCACTTTTTCTTCTCACCTCTATTGTTAAATTAAATTTATTGGATCTACATCAACAACGATTCTAAAATCATCTGACTTTTTATAATCTGCTAGTTTTTTATTTAACTTTCTTTTAAACAGACTTATATTTTTTTTGCTTCCTTTTATGAAAATATTATATCTAAATCGATCTTTTACTCTGTATACAAGGCTTTTCATTGGACCATACATTTCTTAGAAGATATTCCTATATTAATAGTTTTAGAAAAAGGTGGATATTCCAGCAGTTCTCTATTAGAAACTTCTTCAGAATAAAATCCATTATAGTCAGTTTTCTCTATCATCTTGAAAGTATAATTTTCAGGCTGATAAGTCTGTACTACAACCTTTCCCTTTTTATCTCCTCTTCCTGCTCTTCCAGACACCTGTGTTACTAGCTGAAAAGTTTTCTCTCCTGCTCTGAAATCCGGAAAATTTAAGATTGTATCAGCATTTATAACTCCTACCAAAGTTACATTAGGAAAATGCAGTCCCTTTGATATCATTTGTGTCCCTATCATTATATCATATTTTCCACCCAAAAAGTCAAAATACATTTTTTCATAGAAGTCTTTATTTTTAGAACTTTCAGAATCTACCCGTATTACTCTTACATCAAAATATTTTTTTACTTCTTCTTCTACTCTCTCTACACCTTTTCCACTATGAATAAGATTAGTGCTTCCACATTTGCTGCAATGACCTGTATATTTTCTTGTCTGACCACAATAGTTGCATTTCAGTATTCCCTGACTTGCATAATAACTGCTTTTTATAGAACAATGGGAACATTCCTCTACATGCCCGCAGTCTTTACATTGAATGTAAGTAGAATATCCTTTTCTATTGAGAAGCAATATTATCTGCTCTCCTTTTAAAAGAGTTGTTTTCATCTCCTCTAAAAGTTTTTTACTGAAATACAAGTCCTCTTCCTTTTTCATGTCTATTATTTCTATTTCTGGCAGTACAGAATTATTATATCTTGAATCCATAGTTACTAGTGTATAGATACCTTTTTCAGCATAGTAAGAGCTTTCTATTGATGGAGTAGCTGATCCTAAAATCAGTTTTGCTCCTTCAAGTTCAGCTTTTTTTATAGCTACATATTTGGCATTATACCTTGGATTACTATCCTGTTTATATGTATTTTCATGTTCTTCATCCAGTATGATATATTCCAGATTTTCCACTGGAGCAAAGATAGCTGATCTTACTCCTAAAACTATTTTTTTATTTCCACTATATATATTATACCATTCATCAGCTCTCTCTTTATTAGTAAGTTTACTGTGAAGTATAGCAATATTTTCTCTAAATTCATTTTTAAATCTATTTATCATCTGTGGAGTAAGTGATATTTCAGGAACAAGAAATATACTCCCTTTTCCTTTTTTAAAAGCTTCTTTTATAAGCTCAATATATACCTCTGTCTTACCAGAACCAGTGATTCCTTTTAAAAGATAATATTTATTATCTCCATCTTTTATAATATTTTTAGCTCTTTCCTGTTCATCATTAAGGACTATATTTTTTTCGGATACTTCATCAGATATCTCCTGTAGCTCTCTTTGACTTTCATCTTCTTTTATATTTTTTTTCAAAAACAAAAGTTTTTCTTTAACTAACTTATTTATAAGTTCTTTAGAAAACTTATCTTCTAAATTTTTCTTTTGAACTTCTTCTTTTCCTCTAAAATATATTATAACATCTTCAAATTTTTTTTCCAAAGTTGAAAAATCAAAATCATAATTTAATTTAACACTGCCCTTTTCATTAAAAAGTACAGTATTTCCAATCATTTCATTTATAACTTCTTTTGTAAATTTTTTATTAAGGGTAGCTTTAGTTACAGTTATTCTTTCTTTGAAAAATTTTACAAACTCTTCTGAATAAATATCCTCTGCTCCCTCTTGAAAAATATTCCTGATATCTGATAAAACATATATTGAGTCATATTTAACTTTCAGATCACTTGGAACAGCTGCATTTATTACCTGTTCATAACTGCTCATATAATAAGTTTTTATCCACCTAAGAAGTTTTATAAAATTTTCAGACAATTTTATTTCATTTTCCAATCGAAATTTTATAGGAAGAACTTTGAAAGTTATATTTTCAGCTTTATCTTCAGCTATTATCAAACCTGATTTATCTCTATTTCTAAAGGAAACAACAACTCTATCCCCTATCTCATATTCTTCTCTCTCATCTGAATAAGTATAAAGGGACTGGGTATTGTCTACATATATTTTATAATATCTCATAACTCACTCCTATTTCAACTGTACCTCTATACTAGTCACACCTTCCAAAGAAGTTCCTGCCTTTGGCTTCTGGCTCTCTACCAGACCTTTTCCTTTAATTCTTACATCTATATCTGCATTTTTAAATATATAAATTACATCTTTAGGACTTAATCCTGTAAGATCAGGCATTTCTACTTTTACTTCTTCATTGTTACGTTTCATACTTTCAAAATTCTTAATCTCTGAGATTTTAGCAATATCCTGAGACAAAATATTTTTATTTTTAGTTATTCTCCTTACAATTTCTCCAAATACCGGAGCAGCAGTTGCTCCTCCATATTTTTCAAATACAGTTTCCCCTTTAGGCTTCATAAACATTACAAGGACAACATATTTAGGTTTATCTGCTGGAAAGAATCCTATAAAAGAAGCAAGATAGTCACTTTTCAGATACCCACCTTTTGTACTTAACTGTGCAGTTCCAGTTTTCCCTCCTACTCTGTATCCTTCTACATCTCCTTTTTTAGCAGTTCCATCTCTTACTACGCTTTCCAATATATCTCTCATTTCCCTTGATACTTCTGGAGATATTACCTGCCTCACTGGTGTAGGAAGATTTCTTCTTATTACAATATTATTGTCATCTGTTATTTTTTCTACTAAATATGGTTTGTATAAAACTCCTCCATTTATAACAGCAGAGAAAGCAGTCGCCAGCTGTATTGGACTCATTACTATCCCTTGTCCAAAAGACATTGTGCTCTTTTTAAGTTTATCCCATCTTCTATATGGAGTAGTGTATGGTTTTATCTCAGCAGGAAAATCAATTCCTGTTCTGTCATATAATCCAAAGTTTCTTAAATATTCTTCATAAGTTTTTTCAGTAAATGTATCTCCAATCAGCACCATTCCAACGTTACTGGATTTTTTTAACACTTCATCAGTTGTCAGTATTCCCTTAGTACTTCTGCTGCTTTCTTTTATTGTATGATTGTATTTTCTTATTGTTCCATCTTTTACATCAAATTTACTTGTTCTTTTTATAAGTCCTTCATTAAGGGCAGAAGCCACTATAATAGGTTTAAAAGTTGATCCTGGCTCAAATTGATCCTGAAAAACTGGATTTCTTAATGCTCTTCTCTTTCTTGTATAAGCTGCTGTTGCCAGTATTTTTCCAGTATTTGGATCCATAATTATTCCATAAGCATCATCTGATTTTGATGATTCAAATTTTTTCTTTACCTCATCATTAAGTATAAATTGAAGATCATTGTCTATTGTCATATAAACATTTCTTCCATTTAAATTTGTTCTTATTTCATCTTTAGAGGTAGGTATTCTTATTCCTCTATTTCTAGTATATGGATTTTTTCTTTCAACAGTTTTTTCTTTAAGATACTTCTCATACTGTTTTTCTATTCCGAATACACCAGTTTTTACATCTTTTGAAGTTGCAGTATAACCAATGAGTCCTACCAGATCATTATATATGTCTTTCTTGTAGTAAGTTCTTTCTATATTCTTTCTGTAAAACATCTCATTAGTATTTAATTTATATTTTTTTAATATCTCATCAATTTCAGCTTTCTCTATCTCATCAAGATTTTTAGCTATAATCTTATATTTCTTTTTAGTTTTGTATCCCTCATCTAATTCATTTAAAAACTTTTTATTATTTATTTTTATATATGATTTTTTTGCTATTTCTTCAAATGCTTTCAGTATCTCTGGTTTTTCATATATTCTGCTTGGATCTATTATCAAATCATAAATACTTTTGTTAAAAGCCAAACTTTTCCCATTAGCATCATATATGCTTCCTCTATTTCCTGAATTTTTATTTATAGTCATAGTCTGATTATTTACTTTTTCTACATACATAGCATTATCAAATATCTGTACCTGTATCAGCCTAAAAAATATTAGCATAAAACAGAATAATATTATATTTGATGAAAGGAGTGCTCTTTTATTAAAAAGATTAGTTGTTTCCATCTCCTCTCTTTTCAGAAAAACATACAAAAAATAGAAAAATAAAAGAACTGTAAAACAAGTGAGCATATACATTTTATAGTAAATAGTTACTCCTACCCCAATAAGATTCAAAAATAGAATAAGAGCCTTTAATTTTCTAAGCACATTTTTCCTCCTGCATATTATCTTTACCTTACAATTATATCAAAAATTTCGAAATCTTGTTATATAATTTTATATTTTCTTTCTTTCATTCTATTAAATTTTTTTATACTTTATCTGTTTAATAGAAAAACGAGAATAACTTGCCAGATAAAATTCAATCTAACTTTTTTAGTTATTCTCGTTTTTATGAATAGTAATTAAAATATTTTTTTCTTTCATCCAGCAGATACACTTTATCAGGAGTTATCTCTGCAAATGGTGTATATATTATCCAGTCTGTAAGCTCTGACTTATTGATTGTCATTTTATCTTCTTCATTAAGGTTTGCTATATAATATGGCTGATTAATAAGAGTTCCCCTTATATTATCTCCATCTATTCCCTCTATGTGGAACCACAAATGCTCTAAATTAGCATCTCCCTCTGTTCTATACTGTTCATCCACTAGTATTCCAAATTTTATCAGTCCATTATTTTCTGGATTAGTAACAGCATCAGCAAAGTATTCCCATCTTTCTAGTGCTAATCCTTTCATTCTTGCTGTTTCTTCATCAGAAATGAAATATACTGGATTGTTCTGCATAGTCTCATTTGCTGCTGATATATGTGTATATTTTCCCTTTTTGTAATCATCCTCTGTCAAGTAAACATATATTACAGCTGTTTCTCCATGTTCCTCATCTCTTCCAGCACTTCCACCCAGACTCTCTGGAGGATAGCTGTCTAATACCTCTTCTAAAGCTACCCATGTCCCTACTATCCCCTCTCCTATATAGAAAGGCTCTTTCTCTTCTTCAAGATATCTGTTAGTGACTATATTCTTTGCAATCATTTGAATTACTGTTCCATGTTCCTGATAACTTTCAGTATCTGATCCCATTATTTCAAGCTCCAATGAACCACATCTTCTAAGTCCATGAGTATGAAGCCATACACTTCCATCTTCATCATTTATAGCTTGGATAGTATAAATATATTCAGGTGCTGGTTGAATATAGCTTTCTGCTGCCATTGTTGCCCATCTGCCAGATAATAATTTTTGTGAAGAAAAATCCATTATTCCTAAAAGATTTGGCATCATAGCTGATATTAATTTTAATTGAAGATGATAAGAATCAATATTTGATTCTCCAAATTCCATAATAGTTGTTATTCCAAGTTGACTTTCCATTATTTTATTATAATCTGTTTCATTGATCTGATGTGCCACTGTAAAAAGTTCTGGTACTTCAAATTCTTCTATTAATATTTGGACAATATACTGCTCATCTTTATAGTCCACTCTCAAAAATTTTTCTGTATCATTTTTTAAAA
>OGMN01002256.1_pt1 | contig 11421 bp, 9 predicted proteins | sample 1573211 | NCBI WGS metagenome assembly OGMN01 (sample SAMEA2581876, study PRJEB24529) | metagenome | biome: Human gut stool | place: China | collected 2011
GAAGCGTTTACGTGATGAAAGTAAGGTTGAAATTAACCAAGAGGTTTTAAAAACAGTTAATAACCACTGATATAACCGATTATTGCATTATCTTCGTACCTTGAATATAAGTATAAATTCAGTTGACAATGCGAATAACGGGCCTCTTGCTGGTTTCTCTTTTTTTCTGTGCGGCGTGTACGGACAGTCATGATCATAGGGGGAAAACTCCTTTGGTAGAGGTTAATGGAAACTTTTTATACAAAGAAGACCTGCAATCCGTGCTTCCTGCAGGATTGTCAAAAGATGACAGCTTGCTTTTCGCCGAGCGCTATATACGGGATTGGGCGGAAGATCTTTTACTGTATGAGAAAGCACAGAATAACATCCCCGATAACGAAGAGATCGAAAAGTTGGTAGGAAACTACCGGAGGGCCTTGATTATGCATACTTATCAGCAAGAACTGATTGGGCAGAGACTTTCCAACGAGATCCCGGAACAGGAACTTGCAGAATATTACGAGAAAAACAAAGAACTTTTTAAACTGGATCGTCCCTTAGTGAAAGGATTGTTTATTAAAGTGCCTTTAACCGCTCCTCAAATTGCCAATGTTCGAAAATGGTATAAGTCCGATGCACAGGAAGCTGTGGAACATCTGGAAAAATACAGTTTTCAGAATGCAGTGAAATATGAATACTTTTACAATAAGTGGGTGCCACTGAGTGAAGTGCTGGATATGATTCCTTTGCAAACAGAAATGCCGGAAGAATATGTCAGTAAGAATCGTCATGTGGAATTGAAAGATACTGCCTTTCATTACTTTCTCAATGTGACTGATTATCGGGCGATAGGAGAAGAAGAACCTTATGAGTTTGCTATGTCGGAGGTGAAAGATATGCTTGTCAATATAAAACAAGTCGATTTTATGCGTCGGGTGAAAGATGACTTGTATAAGCAGGCTATAGACAAGAAAAAGATTATATATAATTATTAAATACAAAGAATGAAGAAGTTTGTAAACTTTAGATTTGTTGTTTTATTTGTGCTGGTAATACTGGCTGACACGGCGATGTACGGACAGGACAATGTGATTGACGAAGGAGTTTGGGTTGTAGGCGACGAGGCTATTCTGAAATCAGAAGTAGAAGAAGCGCGCTTGAGTGCCTTGTATGACGGACGTAAAATAGACGGTGATCCTTATTGTGTGATCCCGGAAGAATTGGCCGTACAAAAACTGTTTTTACATCAGGCGCGTCTTGATAGTATCGAGGTTCCCGAAAGTGAAGTTATTCAACGAGTGGACGCGATGACCAACCATTGGATACAAATGTTGGGCTCGAGGGAAAAGATGGAAGAATACTTTTTTGAACAGCAGAACAAAACTCCGTCTCAGATACGTGAAACTCTTCGTGAAAATGCGCGCGAGGGACTTACCGTACAGAAGATGCAGCAAAAACTTGTGGGAGATATTAAAGTAACTCCTTCCGAAGTACGTCGTTATTTCAAAGATCTTCCTCAGGATAGTATCCCTTATGTTCCTACACAAGTAGAGGTACAGATTATTACTTTGCAGCCTAAAATTCCTATTACTGAAATAGAAGATGTGAAGAGACGGTTGCGTGAGTATACCGATCGCGTGAATAAGGGCGAAACGGAATTCTCTACTTTGGCCCGTATGTATTCTGAAGACCGTGGTTCTGCCATGAGAGGGGGTGAGACCGATTTTATGGGTAAGGGAATGATGGATCCGGCTTATGCTGCTGTCGCTTTTAGTTTGCAGGATCCTAAAAAGGTATCTAAGATTGTGGAGTCGGAATATGGTTTCCATATCATACAGTTAATAGAGAAACGTGGTGATCGTGTAAATACCCGTCATATATTGTTGCGTCCTAAAGTTTCTGAGAAAGAGCTGATAGAGGCTTGTGGGCGTCTGGACTCTATTGCAGATGATATTCGTGCCGGTAAATTTCCTTTTGACGATGCGGCTGCCGCACTTTCTCATGACAAGGATACGCGTAATAATCACGGATTGATGGTAAACACCAACTCCAATGATGCCATGGCTACTTCCAAGTTTGAAATGCAGGAGTTGCCGCAGGATGTAGCAAAAGTAGTGGATAAACTGAACGTTGGTGAGATTTCGAAAGCTTTTACGATGGTCAACGAGAAAGATGGAAAAGAAATCTGTGCTATTGTGAAGTTAAAGACCCGTATCAACGGTCATAAGGCAACCATTACGGAAGATTATCAGAATCTGAAAGAGATCGTAATCGCTAAACGCCGGGATGAGATGCTGCATAAATGGATTTTGGAAAAGCAGAAACATACTTATGTGCGTATTAATGACAACTGGAAAAACTGCGATTTCAAATATCCGGGTTGGATTAAGGATTAATGAGAGCGAATAGTGTCTTTTTTAAAAGCGTCCTCACAGGGGTGATATGTTTGTTTGGAGCATATTTCCTTTGGGCTCAGGATCAGAAGCCTCAACAGAAATCTCAGAAGAAAAAGACGAAAGTGGATCTTCTTCATGCAGACGAGGGTAGAGCTGATAAGATGGCGCGTCCGGACGTACAGGTACTTATCGGTTCGGTAAAGTTGCGCCATGACAGTATGTATATGTACTGTGACAGTGCATTGATTTATGAAAATACGAATTCTGTCGAGGCTTTTAATAATGTACGTATGGAGCAGGGAGATACGCTGTTTATCTATGGTGATTATTTATATTATGATGGAATCTCCCAACTGGCCCAACTGCGTGAGAATGTTAAAATGATCAATCGTAATACGACTTTGCTTACTGATAGTCTGAATTACGATCGTATTTATGATTTAGGATATTATTTTGAAGGGGGTACATTGATGGACGAAGAGAATGTACTGACTTCCGACTGGGGTGAATACAGCCCGTCTACCAAACAATCCGTTTTCAATCATGATGTGAAGTTGGTTAATCCGAAGTTTATTCTGACTTCGGATACATTGAAATATAATACCGTATCTAAAATAGCTACCATTTTGGGACCGTCTGAGATTGTAAGCGATCAGAATCATATCTTTTCAGAACGGGGCGTTTATAATACTTTGACCGGGCAAGCCGAGTTGTTGGACCGTTCCATATTGACCAATCAGGGAAAGCGAATGACCGGTGACAGTTTGTTCTATGATCGTAAATTGGGATATGGTGAGGCTTTCGATAATGTGGTGATGAACGACAGTATCAATCGTAATATGCTGACGGGAGATTACTGCTTTTACAATGAGCTGACCGATAGTGCCTTTGCTACAAAGCGAGCGGTGGCTATCGACTATTCTCAGGGCGATAGTCTCTATATGCATGCCGATACTTTAATGATGACTACGTTTTATCTGAATACGGATTCGGTGTTTCGTGAGATGAGAGCTTATCATAAGGTGCGTATGTACCGCACGGATCTGCAGGGCGTTTGCGACTCATTGGTGTATAATTCTAAAGATTCTTGTGTGACAATGTATACCGATCCGATTCTTTGGAATGAAGGTCAGCAACTGTTGGGTGAAGAGATCAAGATCTATTTGAATGATAGCACGATCGATTGGGCGCATATCATCAATCAGGCACTGACGGTGGAGATGAAAGATTCGTTGCATTACAACCAGGTTTCGGGAAAAGAGATCAAGGCCTATTTTGACAGTGGTGAGATGAGGAAAGTAGACGTCATAGCCAATGTGTTGGTAGTCTTTTATCCACAGGAAGAGGATAGCACGATGATTGGCATGAATACCTCTCAAACCAGCTTGCTGACAATGTATCTAAAGGATCGTAAAATGAAGCGTATGGTTATGAGCCCCAAATCGGACGGAGTGCTTTATCCGATGGATCAGATCCCGGCTGATAAAATGAGACTGCCTACATTTGTCTGGTTCGATTACATTCGTCCACAGAATAAAGATGACATATTTGAATGGAGGGGCAAAAAAGCCGGTGAAACATTACGTAAATCTACCCGAAAACCATTAAATTCGCCCAAGCGTGAATTAATTAATATGAAATAGCACTATGGGAATGTTTAATAGCGGTATGAGAAAACCGCGTCGCTTCAATCATCAATACATCTATGTGAACGAGCGGAAAGAAAAGCTCGATAAGATGGAAGAACAGGCCAAACGTGATTTAGGCATGTTGCCTGAGAAGGAATTTTCTCCGGAAGACATTCGGGGGAAATTTGTGGAAGGGACTACGCACCTGAAACGTCGTAAAGAGAGTGGACGCAAACCGGTGCACTTAGGGGTAATTCTCGTAATTATTGCTTTACTGATTTTCCTGTGGCATTATTTGCAAACGGGTAGCTGGAGCTGGGGAGAGTTGTGATTTCTGAATTATGATTTATGGAAGGGGCAGGTTGAAGCATTTTATACCAGTTGCTTGTTCTTGTCGGGGCTACTGACTGCCAAATTCCAACTACCAGCTACTGACTACTAAATTCTAACTACTAAACATTATGAGTGATATCATCCATTTATTGCCCGATTCGGTTGCCAATCAGATAGCGGCCGGTGAGGTAATACAACGTCCGGCATCTGTCATTAAGGAGTTAGTGGAAAATGCGATCGATGCTGAGGCCGGCAATATACATGTATTGGTAACGGATGCCGGTAAAACTTGCATTCAGGTTATTGACGATGGAAAGGGGATGTCTGAAACGGATGCCCGCTTGTCTTTTGAACGCCATGCCACTTCGAAGATACGTGAAGCTTCCGATTTGTTTGCTTTACGTACAATGGGGTTCCGTGGTGAGGCGCTTGCTTCTATTGCGGCCGTTGCGCAGGTGGAGCTTAAAACCCGTCTTGAGAATGAAGAACTGGGTACAAAGCTGGTTATCGCCGGTTCTAAGGTAGAAAGTCAAGAGGCGGTTTCTTGCCCCAAAGGCAGTAACTTTTCCATTAAGAATCTGTTTTTCAATATTCCGGCACGCCGTAAATTCCTGAAAGCCAATTCTACGGAATTGAGCAATATACTCACGGAGTTTGAGCGTATTGCTCTTGTGCATCCGGATGTTGCTTTCTCCCTTTATAGCAATGACTCCGAATTGTTCAATCTTCCGGTAGCCCCGTTGCGGCAGCGTATCCTTGCTGTTTTCGGCAAGAAACTTAACCAGCAGCTATTGAGTGTGGATGTGAATACAACGATGATCAAACTTTCCGGTTATGTTGCTAAGCCGGAAACGGCGCGCAAGAAAGGGGCACATCAGTATTTCTTTGTGAATGGCCGTTATATGCGGCATCCCTATTTCCATAAGGCGGTGATGGAGGCTTATGAACAATTGATCCCGGTAGGTGAGCAGGTTTCTTATTTTCTTTATTTTGAAGTGGATCCTGCCAATATCGATGTGAATATTCATCCGACTAAAACGGAAATTAAATTTGAGAATGAGCAGGCTATCTGGCAGATTGTTTCTGCGGCTGTCAAAGAATCGTTGGGGAAATTCAATGCAGTTCCTTCCATTGATTTTGATACGGAAGACATGCCTGATATTCCGGCTTTTGAACAAAATCTTCCCCCGGCGCCACCGAGGGTACAATATAATTCGGATTTCAATCCTTTTAAAACCTCTTCCTCCGGTGGCGGAAGTATGAGCTATTCCCGTCAGAAAGTAGATTGGGAAGATCTTTATGGCGGATTGGAAAAGGCCAGCAAGATGAATCGTACGACAGTGGAAACGGAAACCGGGCCGGATGATTTCTTTCCGGTCGAAGAGGATATACAGCCGGCTGCTTCGGCTACTTTGTATGCTAATGAACCTATTGTAGAAAAAGGAAACCTCCATTTACAGTTTAAAGGGCGTTTTATTCTTACTTCCGTAAAGTCCGGGTTGATGCTGATCGATCAGCATCGTGCCCATGTGCGGGTATTGTTCGACCGGTATATGCTTCAGATTAAACAGAAACAAGGAATGTCACAAGGAGTTCTTTTTCCGGAGATATTGCAACTTCCGGCTTCTGAAGCTGCTGTGCTGCAAGGTATTATGGATGAGCTTTCGGCAGTGGGCTTTGATCTTAGCGATTTAGGAGGAGGAAGCTACGCGATCAATGGTATCCCTTCCGGCATTGAGGGGCTCGATCCGTTGGAATTGGTGCGTAATATGTTGCATACTGCCATGGAAAAGGGAAGTGATGTGAAAGAAGAAATTCAGAATATCTTAGCATTGACATTGGCCCGTGCGGCTGCCATTGTTTATGGGCAAGTACTGACAAATGAAGAAATGATAAGTCTTGTTGATAGTCTTTTTGCCTGTGCAGCTCCCAATTATACTCCGGATGGTAAGGTGGTACTCGCCACTATCAGGGAAGAAGAGATAGAGAAACTTTTTAAATAGCCATGAAATCCTCATGTAACAACTTAGCCGGTTTGAATTTTCCTCTCAAAATAATATGAGCAAAATTTAAACAGGAACTTAAACCGTATGCCAAAAGTTGAACGTAAAACTTTAGGGGTGCAGTTCAAAGTTGTTGCATGAGTGATTCTGATCTATCAGGCATTTTCCTTTAACATTGTTAATCTTCTTTTCCAAGTATTACTTTCTGCTTTGCAAAGAATTAATTTCCTAAGTGTAAGAATACGTATTCTTGTGTGCAAAGAATGCATTTTAACATGGCATTAATATTAATATCTTTTGTCGGAGAATACACATTCCTGTTTTTCTGTTTTCTTTATCTTATCTATTTGATATATATCTGTTTATATCGTCTGTAGTGTTTCCTGTAAAATTATTCTGTGCTGCCGGTCTTCTAAAGATATTTTGTCTGTACTTGTCAATTTGGCTACTATCTTGGATCATGGGCTTCACCTTCCGACTGATGGTGGTTTGCATGAGTATTTATTGAAGACGAAACATAAAAACTCATTTTTTCAAAACCTTTTAGTTCCATTGGTGTTATTTAAACAGTTCAATAGGAAAAAACAATAACCACTTTAACTATTTAGGTATATGAAAAAGATTCTAATGTTGCTGGCTTTTGCCGGCGTAGCAGCCGCATCTTCGGCTCAACAAGTTACTGTTACCGAAACAGAAGTAATAGAGGTGCAGGATAAATATCAAGTATTGACTAATCCGTTCTGGAGCAACTGGTTCTTCTCAATCGGTGGGGGTGCGCAGGTGCTTTACGGAAATGGCGATAATGCAGGAGAATTTAAAGATCGTATCAGTCCTGTCTTGAATGTCGCTGTAGGTAAATGGTTTACTCCCGGATTGGGATTGCGTTTACAGTATAGCGGTCTGCAAGCCAAAGGGTTCTCATATGACAAAACAGCTCCGTATGTAACCGGGAATGAAATGGGCGACGGATATTACAAGCAGAAATTTGACTATATGAATCTGCATGGTGATATCATGTTTAATTTGAACGCTCTTTTTGGCGGTTACAATTCGCATCGCGTTTACGAAATTATTCCTTATTTGGGAGCCGGTTTTACTCATTCTTACACCAAACCTCGCATACATGCATTTACAATGAATGCCGGTTTAATTAACCGTTTCCGTATTTCCAATGCTGTCGATATCAATCTGGAGTTGAGTGCTACCGGATTGGAAGGAAAGTTTGACGGCCAACATGGAGGCAAGCATGATTATGATGGCATTCTCGGTGCTTCTGTCGGCTTGACTTACCACTTTCCGAACCGTGGATTCCAACGTCCGTTCCCGCAGATTATCTCTGAAATGGAATTGAGAAATATGCGCGAGCAGATGAATGCAATGGCTGCTGCTAATCTTGATTTGCAGCAACAGTTACAGGAAGCAGAAAGCCAGCCCACTACTGAGGTGATTGAGCAACAGGTCGTTGTAGATGCCAACATCGCTCCCCGTACCGTATTCTTCCAGATCGGTTCTGCTGAGATTTCTCCACGTGAGGCAATGAACCTGTCTTATCTGGCTGAACAGATGAAGAAATTCCCGGATACGAAGCATGTCGTGAACGGATATGCCGATTCTGCAACAGGTACTCCTGACTTTAACAAAGAGTTGAGTATGAAACGTGCGCAGGCAGTGGTAAATGTACTGATCAAACAGTACGGAATTGCAGCAGACCGTTTAAGTGTAGATGGCAATGGCGGTGTTGATAAATTCGGCCAGCCGATCTTGAACCGTGTCGTATTGGTGAAGTCCAACAATTAATGGGGTTCTGAAAGAACCTTGCAGTAACAGAAAAAGGAGAATGTGTTCGTTTTTTGAACTCATTCTCCTTTTTTGTTTGCGTCTCCGTTTATTCTGTTTATTTCTCTGCTGCAAATTTCTTTACCTGTTCGGCTATCAGGTCTGCATCATCGAAATAGTTAATCTTCATCGCTTTGCGAACATCCGATAATGTATCGGCGGCGGCGGCTCTTGCCACATCACATCCTTGTTTCAGCATATCGTAGATGGCCGGGATGTCTTTTTTGAACTCTTTTCGACGATTGCGGATCGGTTCCAGTGTTTCTTGCATGATGGCATTCAGGAAGCGTTTCACTTTCACATCTCCCAATCCCCCGCGCTGATAGTGCGCTTTCAGTTCGTTCAAATCCGGATAATCCGGCAGATAGCGTTCAAAGTGTTCCGGGCGGCAGAATGCATCCAGATAAGTAAACACGGTATTACCTTCGATCTTGCCCGGATCTTGTACACGCAAGTGGTCGGGATCGGTAAACATGCTCATCACTTTTTTCTGTATTTCGTCTGCTTCTTCCGAAAGATAGATGCAGTTGCCTAATGATTTACTCATTTTGGCCTTGCCGTCGGTACCCGGAAGGCGAAGGCAAGCCGCATTGTCCGGCAATAAAATTTCCGGTTCTACCAGTGTGTCACCGTAAATGTGATTGAAACGGCGTACAATTTCCCGCGCCTGTTCGATCATCGGTTCCTGATCTTCGCCTACCGGAACGGTTGTTGCACGGAATGCGGTGATATCGGCGGCTTGACTGATGGGATAGGTAAAGAAACCGACCGGAATGCTTGTTTCGAAATTACGCATCTGAATTTCTGTCTTTACGGTCGGGTTGCGTTGCAAACGTGACACGGTAACCAGATCCATGAAGTAAAAACTCAGTTCACATAATTCGGGGATTTGTGATTGAATGAAAATGGTTGCTTTCGTCGGGTCGAGACCGCAGGCCAGATAATCGAGGGCTACCTCGATTACGTTTTGGCGTACCTTTTCCGGATTGTCGATATTGTCGGTCAGAGCCTGTGCATCGGCAATGAATACAAACATTTTTTCATATTGTCCGGCATTTTGCAAGTCTACTCTTCTTTTAAGAGAACCTACGTAGTGGCCGATGTGGAGTCTGCCTGTCGGGCGATCCCCTGTTAATATAATCTTTCCCATTTCTTTATCATTTAATATATTAACTGCAAAGGTACGAATAAAAAACGAATGTCCGAAATGTGTATAGACCGGAAAGCGCGCTCTGATCTTATTATATTCGTGTTCTGAGCTTATTATGTTGAAGACGTCTAAGTATGATAAGCGTTTCACGGTTGTGAGACGTGCATTTCATGATTGAGAGACGATCGTTACACAATTGAGAGATGACCGTCTCATGACTGTGAGACGCTACAAAGAAAAGCGTAGCGTGCAAAGTATTCTGCGTGCTTTTGTTCTCTGCCCGCACCACATCTCTGCCGGATGGAGTTTTCAATCTTTTCTGCCCGATCATATGTTTTTACTTAAAATATTCTTTCCCGAATCTTTTGTATTTATCGAAATAAGTCGTTACTTTGCACAAATTTTAAAAATAGCAATGAGTCAGCAGGAAATCAGAAGCAAGTATCATCTCCGTTCGGATGTCTTCCATCCGGAATCTGTATACTTCTTCTCTTTTCTCCAAAAACGATATTTAGTTCTTTGGTAATGCGTTAATCCTTTCATCAGGGTAACGCATTTTTTTTGTGCGGTAATTATAAGAAAACAACATAATAACAACAAGAGAAATGGAAAAGGAAATGAAAAAGGTCTTGGTTCTGGGTTCGGGAGCACTCAAAATCGGACAGGCCGGAGAGTTTGACTACTCCGGTTCGCAGGCACTGAAAGCTTTGAAAGAAGAAGGTATCAGCTCCGTATTGGTAAATCCGAATATTGCAACCATTCAGACTTCTGAAGGAATTGCTGATAAGGTGTATTTCCTTCCCGTGACTACCTACTTTGTAGAGGAGATTATAAAGAAAGAACGTCCTGATGGTATTTTGTTGGCATTTGGCGGTCAGACGGCATTGAATTGCGGTGCGGAACTTTATACGCAAGGCATCCTCGACAAGTACGGAGTAAAAGTATTGGGTACTTCCGTTGAGGCTATCATGTATACCGAAGACCGTGACCTGTTTGTGAAAAAGCTGGATGAGATCGAGATGAAAACTCCCGTCAGCCAGGCAGTGGAGAACATGGAAGACGCCATTGCTGCTGCACGTCGTATCGGTTATCCGGTGATGGTGCGCTCGGCCTATGCTTTAGGAGGTTTGGGAAGCGGTATTTGTGCCAATGAAGAAGAATTCCTGAAACTGGCCGAAAGCTCGTTCGCTTTTTCTAAGCAAATTCTGGTTGAAGAGTCTTTGAAAGGCTGGAAAGAGATTGAGTTCGAGGTGATCCGCGATGCAAATGACCACTGTTTTACTGTGGCGAGTATGGAGAATTTCGACCCGTTGGGTATCCATACAGGCGAATCGATCGTAGTAGCTCCTACTTGTTCGTTGGATGCCGAAGAGCTGAAAATGCTGCAGGAACTTTCTACGAAATGTATCCGTCACCTCGGTATTGTAGGTGAATGTAACATTCAATATGCGTTTAATTCCGTGACGGATGATTATCGCGTAATCGAAGTAAATGCCCGTCTGAGCCGTTCTTCGGCTTTGGCTTCCAAGGCTACCGGATATCCGTTGGCGTTTGTTGCCGCTAAGGTGGCTTTAGGATATACACTCGACCAGATCGGTGAAATGGGTACTCCGAACTCTGCTTATGTAGCGCCACAACTCGATTATTATATCTGTAAGATACCCCGTTGGGACCTTACCAAGTTTGCAGGTGTATCCCGCGAAATCGGTTCGAGCATGAAGTCCGTAGGCGAAATCATGTCTATCGGGCGTTCTTTTGAAGAGATTATTCAAAAAGGTCTCCGTATGATCGGTCAAGGAATGCATGGATTTGTGGGGAATGATGATGTTACTTTTGACGATCTTGACAAAGAACTGGCCAACCCGACCGATTTGCGTGTATTTGCCATTGCGCAGGCTTTGGAAGAAGGATATACGATCGACCGCATCTATGAACTGACAAAGATCGATCCGTGGTTCCTCGGCAAACTGAAGAATATTGTTGATTATAAGGCGAAACTTTCTACTTATGATAAGGTAGAGGATATCCCGGCAGACGTGATGCGTGAAGCGAAGATACTCGGTTTCTCTGACTTCCAGATTGCTCGTTTCGTGCTG
>OGMN01002257.1_pt1 | contig 11419 bp, 9 predicted proteins | sample 1573211 | NCBI WGS metagenome assembly OGMN01 (sample SAMEA2581876, study PRJEB24529) | metagenome | biome: Human gut stool | place: China | collected 2011
TTGATCGGTAAGTAAAGAAACCTCCGAAAGAAAATCGGTTAAAGACACATTGGGATTCCCTTCTTCCTGCCGGACAGCACAAAAGTCATTGATACCGTTAACCAATTCCTCTATGTTCTCCTTGCGACTTAAATTTTCGGGCAGATTATCCTGACAGACATCATTGATAATGCCGGATTGACGAATAATTTCCGTACCTATTTCATAAGCATTCTTCTCGCTTTGTGTAGAGATGAACTCTTCTATAAGTCCACGAAAATCTTGTAATTTATTGTGTGTACCTTTATTAATAGTAAGACCATAAGTCAAAGGTTCGCAAAGAACAGCCCATAAGCTGACATTATTCTCCGTAGCAGCCGCTATGATTTTTCCTACCGTAGTGTCACCAATACCACGGGCAGGATAATTAATGATACGCTTGAAAGCTTCCTCATCATTAGGATTTACCACCAAACGAAAATAAGCAATCACATCCTTGATCTCTTTACGCTGATAAAATGAAAGTCCGCCATAAATTTTATAAGGCATTCCCCGTTTACGCAAAGCTTCTTCAAAAATACGGCTTTGGGCATTCGTACGATACAAAATAGCAAAATCGGAATAAGAATAGTCGTGCTCACGACGCAAAGCCGCTATTTGATTCGTCACAATATCCCCCTCTTCCACATCACTGTAAGCCTGAAACACACCAATAGCCTCTCCCTTTTCCTTTTCGGAAAACACCTCCTTACGTATCTGCCGCTCATTCTTCGCAATCAAGCTATTGGCAGCACAAACAATGGTTTGAGTGGAACGGTAATTCTGTTCCAGCTTGAACACTTTCGTATTCGGATAAATCTTCATAAAATACAAAATATTATCAATATCCGCTCCCCGGAAAGAGTAAATGCTCTGAGCATCGTCGCCTACCACACATACACGCTGACTCTCTTTGGTAAGCTGGAGCACGATACTGTGCTGGGCATAATTCGTATCTTGATACTCATCTACCAACACATAGCGAAATTGCTCACGATAACGTGCCAGTACCTCCGGAAAATCACGGAATAATATATAGGTATACACAAGCAAATCATCGAAATCCATAGCTCCTGCCTGGCGGCAACGTTCCCAATAACGACGATAGATATCGCGAAGTGCAGGAACCTTGGCTGCCTGATCTTCTGTAAAGGCTTCCTTATTCGCTGCATAACCGGAAGGAGAAACCCCATCTCTTTGATGATAGAACGTAAAAGGCTCTTGCTATCAGCCGAATCATAAATAGTAAACTGTGAAGTAAATCCGACATGCTGGGCTTCGGCACGAAGAATCCGCGAAAAAACAGAATGGAACGTTCCCATCCAAAGATAACGGGCACGCTGCTCGCCTACCTGACGGGCGATACGTTCTTTCATTTCACGTGCAGCTTTATTAGTAAAGGTAAGTGCCAAAATATTCCATGGATTATATCCATTCTCTAACAAATGGGCTATTTTATAGGTCAGTACACGTGTCTTACCGGAACCTGCACCTGCTATCACAAGTGATGGCCCGTCATTGTAAAGCACCGCATTACGCTGACTTTCGTTCAGTTCTTCGAGGTAGTTTCTTTCCATAGCGGCAAATTTATAACATTCATTTGACAATATATAGAATTTTATATACTTTTGTGACTTAACCTCAAAGAAAACAAGTATGATAAAAAAGAGTCTCTCTTTAGTTGCAATCTTCATCATAAGCATGACAATAGGAACATCACAACTCATGGCACAAAAACAGGACCGCGTTGGAAAACTCCTGAAGTTCTTGAGTGATAATGAAATCGAAAAATTTCAAAAAGGCCGCGAGAAACTGGACGAGAAAACAGCCCAGACATTTGCCGCCGAGGTAGAACTAATGGATATCATGACTCGCCTATGGACTCAACCGGACAGTAAAAGCGCCATTGATTACTATCCTGCTTATGCTAAAGCCGTCAAAGGAAGTCTGCCGGCTATTTGCAACGAGACAGAAATTGATTTTGGCCCTCTGCGAGACCGGACAAACAGTGTAATAACAGAAATTCTGGACGCTTCAAATGATAAGCTTTCATTGAGTAAACAACTGATAGAAGGGGCCAAAAATGGTAAATATCCGATTCCACAGGCGCAAATGGATATTTTCTATAAAACAAGAGAAGATGCATTAATGAAGGATCTGGAGGAGAAAAGCAGCACAGCCAAATGTGAAAACTACTTCAATGAATTTCCGGAAGGTAAGTATAAAGTGCAATTCATGAGTGAGTATAACCAATTACTATACAACAGCGTGAAACGTGCACCGACCCATGCCAATTTTAAAAACTTCTTCGATAATATAACCTTGAACCGTTACTACAACGGAATGTCCAATCGTAAATATACTCCGGAAGTACGTGCGCTGTATGATGATTATCTTTTTTCCATGATACAACAGGCGGGAGCACTCGCATCTAAAAAACAATGTATTGACGAGTATGAGAATGCCGTCTATCTGGAGGAAGGCAAGCGAAAACACACTGTAGAATTGGAATATACCAAAGACAGTGTGGATTACGAATTGATGAAACCGGAGATAAACAGTAGTAGTAAACTGGAACTAATCCAAGGATTTCTCCTGACCCATAAGTATAGAGAATTTCGCGACAAAGCACATGAACTGCGCAGTCAATTCGAAGACTCGGTAGTATGGATTACTCCTTCCTCTACGAAATATTATAAAAAAGGGATGTTGATGAAATCGGAAGCAAAGCTGAATAATAAAATTACTACGGAAGTATATTCCTACTTGCCAAACGGGAAACCTGCCGGTATCGATATTACCAGTGGCAATATGCAATTTCACACATCATTTTTTTACGATGCACAAGACAGATGTGCACAAGAAATACAGATAAATACGAAAACCAAAAAAGAGATATACAAAAGAGAGCGGACATTCAATGCCGGAGGGACGGTGCAAAGCGATTCATTGAAATACACAGATGGTAAACTGATATTGAGAAGTTACAACCGGCAAGGAAAACTAATACAATATAAATAACATCATACCTAAATAATGCTCTCATCGACGGTACATCAGTATGATAGCAAAGGAGAAAAAGTAAAATCACAATACGTATTGCCACTCCCCAAGAATCCGTTGCCTACACAAATCAGTTCGCGAACAGATGTATATGAATACGACAAATACGGCTATCTGACAAAAATTGTCTCCACACAAATATTGGTCAATAATGAAAAAAGAATCTGCTCGCAGTATTTTATGTACGACGAATATGGCAATCAAATAGATAGTGACATGTATTATGAATATGACCAAACCGGACAATGGATACGTAAAACAGCAAAAAACAATCCGGAAATAACAGAACAGAAAGTAGTCAAATAAAGAACGCCCGTTTTTAATCACGATTAGAAGAGCCTGCCTAATTTTTTCTCAAAACAATGTGAGCAAAAATTAAGCAGGCTCTAAACATTTACGGCTTTTCATATGTTAATAGGATATATACATAATAACCAAACATTATGAATACATTATTAATGTCTTTAATATTTATGACCATGACTTACGAAATGCCTAAACTTCCATACGCAAACAATGCGCTGGAACCTGTAATCAGTCAGCAAACTATAGATTATCATTATGGTAAACATCTACAAACCTACGTAAACAACCTCAATAGCCTGGTACCCGGAACGGAATTTGAAGGCAAAACAGTAGAAGAAATTGTAGCGAAAGCTCCGGATGGAGCTATCTTCAACAATGCCGGACAAGTACTGAACCATACATTATATTTCTTACAATTTGCACCGAAGCCTTCAAAGAAAGAGCCATCGGGTAAGTTGGCAGAAGCGATCAAACGTGACTTCGGAAGTTTTGAAAATTTCAAGAAGGAATTTAATGCCGCCGCAGTAGGCTTATTCGGTTCGGGATGGGCTTGGCTGTCTGTTGACAAAAACGGCAAGTTACATATCACCAAAGAAGCTAATGGAAGTAATCCGGTACGTGCAGGCTTGAAACCGCTATTGGGCTTTGATGTGTGGGAACATGCTTATTACCTTGATTTCCAGAATCGCCGTGCAGATCATGTAAACGCTTTATGGGATATCATAGATTGGGAAGTAGTTGACAAACGAATGTAATAAACCCTTTTTTATTTAATTCATTAGAGAACGCCGTCTTGTTTAAGATGGCGTTTTTTTTATCTAATCTATGTTTCAATGCTGTTCTGCCAGACAATAAGAGTATTCATTATTAAATAATTGATATGCGGACACACTGAAATACTCATCCGCTAACTCATTTTTACAAATATAAATTATATATTTGTATCGACTAACTAAATTAGACCATCTTCCTTTGAACAAGAATAGAAAAAAATTACTATGTACTTTTGCTATCATTGGAATTATTCTTCCTCTACATTCGCCCTACAGCCATGCACAGGAAATTATCAATTCCAAAGAGGAAATATTGTTCATTACTTCCTACAATTCGGACAGCAAGCACACTTATGATAACATAAACTCTTGTATCACGACTTATCAAAAATTGGGAGGTACCTGTCCGGCTGTAGTGGAGAACATGAATGCCATCAGTTTGGAACATGCCTGGAGATGGCCGAAAATAGTAAAAAACATCATAGACAAGCATCCCAAGGTAAGCTTGATCATACTGCTTGGCGGAGAAGCATGGAGCGGCTATTTTTCATTGGAGGAAGAAGAATATAAAAAAATCCCGGTGTTATGCCCCATGGCCCCCCGCCATAGTTTCGACCTGCCTTCCAAAGAAACGAATGCCAGTACCTATCTCCCCGCCAGTATCGACTTGCTGGAACGCATGAAAGGTTTTAACGTGAAAGCATGTTACGCTTATAAATATCATGTAGACCGTGACATACACCTGATAAGGAATTTCTATCCGGAAATGGCACATCTTGCCTTTATCTCCGATAACACCTACAACGGACTGGCTCAATTGATTTACGTCAAACAGGAATTGGAGAAATATCCGGAAATAGGTACCACTTTCATCGACGGACGAAGACTCACCTTAGACATGGCGGCACAAAAGGTACACAACCTGCCGGACAACTCCGTCGCCCTACTCGGTATATGGCGGGTAGATATGCAAAAGATGACCTACATCAACAATTCGGTGTATGCTTTCTCACATACCAATCCGACACTGCCGGTATTCAGCCTGACAGCTACCGGAATAGGATACTGGGCCATAGGAGGATACGTCCCCGATTACGAAGACATCGGTCTGAAAATGGGTGAAAAGGCTTATCGGATATTAGATTTAAAAGAAAACCCCGAACCGGAATTGAACACATTACCATGCCGGTATGTGTTCGATGCAAAAGTATTAAAAGAGTTGGGATTTGAAAACAAAGAGCTACCGGAAGGGTCTGTTATCATTAATAAAGAACCTACTTTCTTTGAAACTTATAAAAACGGAGTAAGGGTTGTTACCGGCATCTTTTGTACCCTATTACTCGGATTGTTCGTTTCTTTGTACTATTACTTCAAAACCAGAATTCTAAAAAATAACTTGGAAGAATCGGCAAAACAACTGGAAACAGACAAGAAAAAATTGGAAGACAATGAAATCGAACTGCGTCATGCCAAAGAACGCGCAGAAGAAGCCAATCGGATGAAAAGCGCCTTTGTTTCGAACATGAGTCATGAAATCCGTACTCCCCTCAATGCGATCGTAGGTTTCTCCAGTCTGCTGGCAAGTACGATAGAAGCATCCGAAGAGCAAAAAACATACATCTCGATTATTCAGACCAATTCGGATCTGTTACTCCAACTCATTAATGATGTGCTGGATGTCTCCCGCTTGGAATCCGGCAGGCTACAGTTCGATTATGAATGGTATGATCTCATCGGTCATTGCCAAAATATGGTAATGTTAACCAACCAGAACAAGGCAGTAAATACAGAAGTCCGTTTCGATTCTCCCCTCGAATCATATACGCTTTATACCGCCCCGCTCCGTCTTCAGCAAGTCATTATCAACTTGTTGAACAATGCACTGAAATTTACTCCCGAAGGCGGAAGCATCATACTGAGTTTCGAAATAGACGAGACAGACGGCTACGTCCTCTTTTCGGTCACAGATACCGGATGTGGCATACCGGACGATAAACAAGAGCTCGTATTCAACCGTTTTGTGAAGTTAAACGAATTTGTACAAGGTACCGGACTGGGGCTTTCTATCTGTAAACTGACCATCCAGCAGATGGGTGGAGACATTTGGATAGATCGCAATTATAAAAACGGAACCCGCTTCGTATTCTCGCATCCAATAAAAAAACGGGAAGAGGAAAACACAGAAATACAATAAAAAAGTATTCGTTTTATTTTTTTTCTGCTTCTTTTTCATTTACTTTGCCACCGTAAAGACAAAGGGGTGCCCGGCAAGACGGGCTGAGATCATACCCTGGAACCTGATGCAGTTAGTACTGACGTAGGGATTGTGTTACTTCATTACCGCTCTCCATATTAATAGCACTCTCTTTGTATTTACTTTCGTTATCATCAATAAACCTAATTTTGTAGCGATGAAAGTACAAGTTAACAACAAAGAAGTGGAAATAGCCGATACTTCTACCATTACGCAACTCACCGTACAATTGGAACTTCCCACTCAGGGCATTGCCATTGCAGCGAATAACAAAATGATTCCGCGTACGGACTGGGACAGTTTCACACTCCACGAGAATGACAATCTGGTTATAATTAAAGCTGCTTGCGGAGGATAGACTATGATCAGCCTGCAATTTATTACTCACCATACCGAGAAATATTCTTATCTGGATTCTGCCCGCATGGCACTTGAAGGCGGGTGCAAATGGATACAATTGCGTATGAAGGAAGCGCCACTGGAAGAAGTGGAAGCCGTTGCCCTACAATTGAAACCAATGTGTAAGGAACATGACGCCATTCTGATACTGGACGACCACGTGGAATTGGCCCAAAAGCTGGAAGTGGACGGAGTACATTTGGGTAAAACAGACATGCCGGTAGCCGAAGCCCGCCAACTGCTGGGCGAAGCGTTCATCATTGGCGGAACAGCCAATACATTTGAGGATGTAGAAATGCACTATCGTGCAGGAGCAGACTATGTAGGTATAGGTCCATTCCGTTTCACTACTACCAAAAAGAACCTGAGTCCTGTCTTGGGAATAGAAGGATACACTTCCATCATTTCACAGATGCAACAGGCCGGAATACAACTTCCGGTAGTAGCCATCGGCGGTATCACTTATCAGGATATTCCGGATATCATGAGAACAGGAGTCAACGGTATTGCTTTATCCGGTACCATACTGCAGGCCGAAAACCCTGTAGAAGAGACCACCCGGATCTTGTCAATCCCCCTTTAATCTCCTTCCCTATTATAAATCATCATTCATAAATTATAAATCATGAAACAGCTTATTATTGCGGGACGTGAATTCAACTCCCGGCTATTCCTTGGTACAGGAAAATTCAACTCAAACGAGCTGATGGAACAATCTTTACTTGCATCGGGTACTGAAATGGTAACGGTGGCCATGAAACGCATAGATATGGATAATAAAGAGGATGACATGTTAAAACACATCATTCATCCGCACATCCAGTTGTTACCCAATACATCGGGTGTACGAAATGCGGAAGAGGCCGTATTTGCCGCACAAATGGCACGCGAAGCTTTCGGAACGAACTGGTTGAAGTTAGAGATTCATCCCGACCCGCGCTATCTGCTTCCGGATTCGGTAGAAACATTGAAGGCTACCGAAGAATTGGTAAAACTGGGATTTGTCGTACTTCCCTACTGCCAGGCCGATCCTGTATTATGCAAACAATTGGAAGAAGCCGGTGCGGCAACTGTAATGCCCCTCGGTGCACCCATCGGAACAAACAAAGGTCTGCAAACCAAAGAATTTCTGAAAATCATCATTGAACAAGCTAATATTCCGGTAGTGGTAGATGCCGGAATCGGTGCACCAAGCCATGCCGCCGAAGCAATGGAACTGGGCGCAGCAGCTTGTTTGGTAAACACAGCCATTGCCGTAGCCGGTAACCCGGTAGAGATGGCTAAAGCCTTCAAACAGGCAGTTGAAGCGGGCCGCATGGCTTATGAAGCCGGATTGGGAATGCAAATCGACAACCTGATGGCTGAAGCCAGTTCGCCATTAACTGCTTTTCTTAACTCATAGGCTTCCATGCTAAAAAGATATCATAACATACTATCACTTATCACTAATTAACAATTGCTTATAACATGGAACAAAAGATAAAATTTCCCCGTTCAGAGAAAGTATATATATCGGGAAAACTGTTTCCCGACATACGGGTAGCCATGCGTAAAGTGGAACAAGTGCCCAGTACGACTTTCAATGGCGACGAAAAGATTATAACCCCTAACCCGAAAATATATGTATACGATACCAGTGGGCCTTTCAGCGACCCCGAAATATCCGTGGATTTGAAAAAGGGGTTACCCCGTATGCGTGAAGAATGGATTCTGAAACGTGGTGATGTGGAGCAACTGCCCGAAATCACTTCCGAATACGGCCGTATGCGTCGTGATGATAAAAGTCTGGATCATCTCCGTTTCGAACATATCGCCCTGCCATACCGGGCTAAGGAAGGAGAGCACATCACCCAAATGGCATATGCCAAACGGGGAATTATCACTCCGGAAATGGAATATGTAGCCATCCGTGAAAACATGAACTGCGAAGAATTGGGCATCGAAACCTATATCACACCCGAATTTGTCCGCCGGGAAATAGCCGAAGGCCGTGCCGTGCTACCCGCCAACATCAATCATCCTGAAGCGGAACCAATGATCATCGGCCGTAATTTCCTTGTGAAGATTAATACGAACATCGGTAACTCGGCCACTACTTCCGGTATCGACGAGGAAGTAGAAAAAGCCGTATGGAGTTGTAAATGGGGTGGAGATACACTTATGGATCTTTCCACCGGAGAAAATATTCACGAAACGCGCGAATGGATTATCCGTAACTGCCCTGTACCGGTAGGCACCGTGCCCATCTATCAAGCATTGGAGAAAGTGAACGGTAAGGTAGAAGACCTCACTTGGGAACTTTACCGCGATACCTTGATCGAGCAATGTGAGCAGGGAGTGGATTATTTTACCATTCATGCGGGTATCCGTCGCCATAATGTGCATTTGGCCGACAAACGTCTTTGCGGTATCGTAAGCCGTGGCGGAAGCATCATGAGCAAATGGTGTCTGGTACACGATCGCGAGAGTTTTCTCTACGAACACTTTGATGACATCTGCGACATCTTAGCACAATATGATGTAGCCGTTTCACTGGGCGACGGACTGCGTCCCGGCTCTATCCACGATGCCAATGATGAAGCACAGTTTGCCGAACTCGACACCATGGGAGAACTCGTTGTACGTGCTTGGGAAAAGAATGTGCAAGCATTCATCGAAGGTCCGGGACACGTGCCCATGCACAAAATAAAAGAGAATATGGAACGTCAGATCGAAAAATGCCATAATGCACCGTTCTACACGCTCGGTCCGTTGGTCACGGACATCGCTCCGGGATACGACCATATCACATCGGCCATCGGTGCAGCCCAAATAGGATGGTTAGGTACAGCCATGCTCTGCTATGTCACTCCGAAAGAACATCTGGCGCTTCCGGATAAGGAAGACGTACGTGTAGGGGTCATCACTTACAAGATAGCCGCCCATGCCGCCGACCTTGCCAAAGGACATCCCGGGGCACAAGTTCGCGACAATGCATTGAGCAAAGCCCGTTATGAATTCCGTTGGAAAGATCAATTCGACCTTTCACTCGACCCGGAACGTGCTTTTTCTTATTTTCATGCCGGACGTCACACAGACGGAGAGTATTGCACCATGTGCGGCCCCAACTTCTGTGCCATGCGTCTGAGCCGTGAACTCAGAAATACTAAAAAAGAAGAATAAAGCAAATATGGAGAGAATAGACGAATTCCGTAATATGCTGTTGGTGCATATTTCCGAATTAGATATAAAGCCATTGGTAAAGGAAATCAACTACCATCCGGAATATTTCCCCGACATATACCAACTGACTTCCGACAGTAAGCCACTGGTATCATGGCGCGCCTTATGGGTGTGTGAAAAACTGAGTGAGATACATCCGGAATGGTTCATTCCGCTATACGGAGAACTGACCGACCGATTGCTGACTTGCAAACACGACGGTTCGAAACGCCTATATCTTTCCATACTTTTCAATCTTCCGATACAAGAACCAATATCGGTCCCCCTGCTGAATTTCTGTTTCGACCGTATGTTTTCACCTGCCGAAAGCATCGGTGTGCAAGCCTTATGTATCAAGATGGCCTATCGACTCTGCGAAAAAGAACCGGAGCTAATGGGTGAACTACGCATCATACTGGAAAATGCCGAAACGGAATTCTTCACAAAAGGAGTAACTACTGCTATCCGAAACACATTGAAAAAAATGGGGAGGAAGTAGTCAGGGGAAGAATTTAGTAGTTAAGTAGTCAAGTAGATAAGTAGTTGAATGATCAAATAATTAAGTAGTTAAGTAGTAGAATCAATATGTTTTCAGAAGAATTAGAAAAAATATCATGGGAGGAGACGACGAAAGCCATCTATTCCAAAACAGATGCCGACGTACGTCGTGCATTAGGCAAAGAACACTGTGATGTGAACGATTTCATGCCGCCACCCCTTATCTGGAAGTAATGGCGCGACTCAGTCAAAAGTACACAATGGAACGTTTCGGAAAGACGATCTCCATGTTTGTTCCCTTGTACCTCACCAACTCATGTACCAATTCATGCGTTTATTGTGGTTTTCACATTAGCAATCCTATGAAACGCACCATATTGACTGATGAAGAAATCATAAACGAATACAAAGCTATCAAACGGCTCGCTCCTTTCGAGAACCTGCTGCTGGTAACAGGAGAGAATCCGGCAGCCGCCGGAGTGCCCTACATAGCACGCGCTTTAGATTTGGCTAAACCTTACTTCAGCAACCTTCAGATAGAAGTGATGCCTCTCAAAGCGGAAGAATATGAAGAACTGACCTATCACGGACTGAACGGTGTCATCTGTTTTCAGGAGACATACAACAAGGCTAATTATAAAACCTATCATCCACGCGGCATGAAGTCCAAATTCGAATGGCGCGTCAACGGTTTCGACCGCATGGGACAAGCCGGCGTACACAAAATCGGCATGGGAGTGCTCATCGGCCTGGAAGAGTGGCGTACGGATGTTACAATGATGGCTTACCACCTGCGTTATCTTCAAAAACATTATTGGAAAACCAAATATAGTGTCAATTTCCCACGGATGCGTCCTTCGGAAAATGGCGGTTTCCAACCCAACATCATCATGAACGACCGCGAATT
>OGMN01002261.1_pt1 | contig 11396 bp, 11 predicted proteins | sample 1573211 | NCBI WGS metagenome assembly OGMN01 (sample SAMEA2581876, study PRJEB24529) | metagenome | biome: Human gut stool | place: China | collected 2011
ATAGCTCTTTTAGAGTTTACACAGAATTAATTACAGGCTCCATGTTTCAAGGATAGATTCATCAGCAATTACTTCATCCGACATATTTTCATAATCTGCAAGCTCTTTTATAAACTTTAAAATAAGAGGACACTCATCCTCAGTTGCAAACCTTATACTAAATCCATCTAACTTTGTCTGAAATTTTTCCATTTTCCCTCCTGAAAGAACAATGTAAGTATAACACTTATTTTATATATTATACTCGAACTCAATGGTAAAAGTCAATTTGAAGCCATAAGTATTGAAAAAATATATAAATCATATATATAGAAAAATTATAATTCATTTCCTCTGAAAATATAAATTTTCACAAACTTTTGAGATATATGAAAGAGACTTTTTAAAATAAATTTAAATTTACCTATTGACTATTTGAGATTTATTAGCTATATACAATAGTACAATGATTTAGGAACAAAATATCAGAAAGAACTTTCCAAAACAATAAGGGGGCATAATTATGAGAAACTTTGAAACATGCAACATAAGAAATATATCTCTTTTAGGACATAGAGGAAGTGGAAAAACTACTCTTACAGAAGCTTTACTGTATATTTCTAAATTTTCAAACAAAATGGGATCTGTAGAAGAAGGAACAACAGTATCTGACTTTGATAAGGAAGAAACTCGTAGACTATTTTCGATAAACACTTCAATAGTTCCTGTAGAATATGGAGACTGCAAATACAACTTTTTAGATACTCCAGGTTATTTTGACTTTTCAGGTGAGGTATACTCAGCTGTCAGAGTATCAGGAAGTGCAGTTATAGTAATGGATGCTACATCAGGAGTAGAAGTAGGAACAGAAAAAGCATGGAGAATATTAGAAGAAAAGAAACTTCCAAGAATAATTTTCATCAACAAGATGGATAAGGGATATATTAATTATGAAAAATTGCTGCGTGAAATGAAAGAAAAATTTGGAAAGAAAATTGCTCCTTTCTGTGTACCAATTGGAGATAAAGAAGAATTTACAGGATTTGTAAATATAGTGGAATTAATAGGAAGAATATTCAATGGTGTAGAATGTGTGGATGGACCTATACCTGAAGATTTAGATATATCAGAAGTAAGAAATTTATTGCTTGAAGCTGTGGCAGAAACTGACGAAGCTTTAATGGATAAATATTTTAATGGTGAGGAATTTACTCTTGAAGAGATAAAAACTGGATTGCATAAAGGTGTAATTTCTGGAGATATAGTTCCTGTAATAGTTGGATCAGCTATACAGGGAATAGGGGTTCATACTTTATTTAAAATGATATCTGACTATATGCCTACACCAACTGAGATGTTCAATGGTGAAAGAGTTGGAACTAATCCAGTAACTGGAGAACCTGAAGCTAGAAAAATATGTAAAGACGAGCCTTTCTCAGCTATAGTTTTCAAAACTCTTGTTGACCCGTTTATTGGAAAAATATCATTGTTTAAAATAAATTCAGGAACATTGAAAAGAGATACAGAAGTATTAAATCCTAATAAGAATAAAAAAGAAAGAATAGCTCAGATTATATATCTGAGAGGAAATAAACAGGAAGAAGCTCAGGAACTTGTAGCAGGAGATATTGGAGCTACTACTAAACTTCAGTTTACACAGACTGGAGATACATTATGCGACAAAGATAAACCTATAGTATATGATAGTATTGAACTGCCAGAAGCTTGTCTATATTCAAGTGTAGAGCCTGCACAAAAGGCTGATGATGAAAAATTAAGTACTTGCCTTCAAAGAATGATGGAGGAAGACCCTACATTTGTTATGTATAGAAATGCTGAAACTAAACAGCTGCTGATAGGTGGACAGGGAGAAAAACATCTATATGTAATCCTTTGTAAGATAAAAAATAAATTTGGAGTTCATGCTGTACTTACAGACCCAGTTGTATCTTATCGTGAAACAATAAAAGGAACAGCTTCAGTTCAAGGAAAACATAAGAAGCAATATGGAGATGTTCATATTAGATTTGAACCATCTGAAAAAGAGTTTGAATTTGTAGATGAAGTAAAAGGTGGAGTAGTACCTAAAACATATATGCCAGCAGTAGAGAAAGGACTTCTTGAAGCAAAGGAAAAAGGAATCCTTGCAGGATATCCAGTTATCAACTTTAAGGCAACTATATTTGATGGATCTTACCATCCAGTAGACTCTAACGAGATATCTTTTAAACAGGCAGCTGTACTTGCATTCAAAAAAGGAATAGAAATGGCTAAACCAGTTCTTTTAGAACCTATAATGGGAGATGTAATGGGAGATATGAACAAACGTAGAGGAAGAATTTTAGGAATGGAGCCTAATCAGTATGGAGAACAGGTATTGAATGTGGAAGTGCCTCAGGCCGAAATATTGAAATATGCTCTTGATCTTAGAGCTATGACTCAAGGAAGAGGACACTATAGATTTGAATTTGCAAGATACGAGGAAGTGCCGGAAGTATTAGCTAAAAAGATAATTGAAAGCAGAAAGGCATAATATTGTGACAGCAGAGACCATCTTCAGTAAAGAAATTTGCTGAGTGGTCTCTTTTTTTAAGGAGGGGATAAATGGGAGAAGTATTTATAGTTGATTTTGAGGAAAGACACCTTAACGATTTTAAGAAATTAGGATATGAATGGCTTTTAAAATATGATTTACTAGAGCCTGTAGATGAAGAGATGCTGAATAATCCTAAAGAAAAAATAATTGATGAAGGTGGATTTGTATATATTGCTGAAATAGATGGAGAGTGTGTAGGGACTGTTTCATTGGGAAAAATAGAAAATGGAGATTTTGAAATATTAAAACTTGCTGTTTCAGATAAATATCATGGAAAAAGAATTGGAAGTCTTCTTATGGAAAAATGTTTTGAAAAGGCAAGAGAGGAAGGAGCAAAGAAACTTCTGCTTTATTCTAATCATCAGTTGAAAGCAGCACTTCATTTGTATAAAAAGTATGGATTTGTAGATTTAGAGTATGATGAAAATAAATATGAAGAAGCAGATATAAAGATGGAATGTATACTGTAAATAAAAAAAGAGAGAATACAATCAAGATAAGTATATTTTAGAGATTTGAAAATTAGAAAGAGTCCAATTTTCTATTGAAAAAGTTCTAAAATTATATTTCTACTTGCAGATATTCTCTCCTTTTATTTAGAATGTATATTTTACTCCCAGAGATACAGAAGATTCAAAATGATTTCTATTGATTAAACCATGAAGTCCAATGTTGTACTCTAAAAGAGTTTTTGTAGTATATGAAGCATTAAGATTTATAACCTCTGTATCTTTTGATGCTTTCAATGGAGGAATTGTAAAATGTACATCAGGTTTGAAAATAAAGTCAGCATGAGTATTTCTAGGACTTTTACTTGAATGATACCATGTAAAATCTCCATTGATATTCCAATTTTCAGAAATGCTGTATTTGTATTTCAACCCTGCTTTCGATACAAGAGATGTAGAAGTATTCTTTTTAACATTTAAAGCATAGTTGTCTTCATCAGCAGTTGTATCTTGTTTCTCATTGTATCCCTGATCTTTATTCCAGATATAATCCAATCCAGCATAAGGATATACATAATTTTTTCTGTTATCTCCTGCTAATATGTATCCTGTCTCCCATCCAAAAGAAGTAAGGAAAGAATTGAAATCTCCTTTTATTTCTCTTTTGTTGTAATTATCTTCTCTGTCTAATATTCTTCTTTTCAGATCATGACGAGAATATCCCAATCCTGTCTGGAAAATATTCAGCCAGTTATTATGCAGATAAGAGACGCTTCCAACAAGGGTAAACGAATCAATATCTTCTCTGCTGCTTCCTTTATCCTTAAAGTCAACCTTGCTTCCAATATATCCATAGTTCAGACCAAATGCAAAATTATTATAAGGGAAAATAGATTGGCCATTGAAACCATATGATCTGTATGAATAAGCTGGATGGTAGGAATTTCCATAATATTTACCATAAGATGTAATAAGTTCACCAGATTGTGTGTTTGAATTAGGGTTTAAATTAAATTCTCTGTTTAAAGAGTAGTTTTTTTCTCTGGCTTCCATATTATTTATTTCATGGATATTAGATTTTGGATAATTATATATAGAATCATAAAATCCACCAACTATATCATTGCTAGGGGCAGGATCATCAGGTTTTTTATTTAGAACAAGATAGAGAATACCATTATCTCTGTCGTATTCATAATTTCCCAGCCATCCTTCAGCCACATTGGTAACATATAAAGAATCCATAGGATTTTCATTAATTATACCATTGTTCACAAGCTTATTAGTACTCAATGTAGGAGTAAGAAGGTCGCTTACCTGAATATTTAATGTCAGCTTTATATTTGGATTGATAATTAAAGTTCCATCTAATTTATCTCTTGATACTGGAGGCATAGAAACAGAAGATGGGTTGTCTTTAAATTTATCAGGAGCTACAAGAACCATATCTTTATTTAGATTCCATGTTCCACCCTTTACTGCTATATTAGAAAAATTCTTGATAGTGTAATCTATTGTACCATTTGAAATAGGATTTACAGTTACTGGTGTTTTATATCAGTACCTCTGTTTCCTTCCACTATTCCTTTTATTTTAGAAGCAGTACCAAGTTCCAGAGTATTATCACCATTCCCCATAAGAATAGCTATTTTTCCACCTTGTTCTATTGTTCCGTGATTCACAAAAGATGATGAGTTGCTTACAGAGACTCCAACATTTCCCTTGTTGGCAATTATACCATAGTTTACTCCATGTCCTCCATTTTGTATTGCAAGTCCATAGCTTGAACCATTTCTTATTTCACCAGTAGGTGAATTTGTAAATGTACTGTTGTATACAGCTACTCCAAATCTTCCTTTGTTAGCAATAATTCCTTTATTTATTCCCTGACTTTTAGAGTCTATTGTGAATCCATAATTTCCACTATTGGAAATAGTTCCATCATTTGCACCATAACTATTATGTATATAGAAACCTGTATTTCCATCATTGGAGATCACTCCACTTTTTTCATTTACTGCATCTTTAGTAGAATAAGCAGAAATTCCATAGTCTCCTTTGTTTTCCACTTTTCCGAAGTTAGATACCTTTTCTCCATCAATCAACCGTATTCCAAAATTTCCTTTGTTAGAAATTATTCCAGTTTTTTTATTAACTATTGCTGAATCACCAGAGACATCGATTCCATAATCACCATTATTCTCTATTGTTCCCAAATTCTGTATCGTTGAAAATGAAGAACCTGTTATTCCATGGGAGCCGTCATTTTTAATTATTCCAGTATTTATTATATTTGTGTGGTTAGATCCCACCAGACCATTGTAGATTGTTTCCGAATTATTTATACTTTCATTTTCTTCAGCAGAACTATTTAAGCACATACCAAGAAAGATGAAAATTAATAGATATTTTTTCATTTTTCTCTCCTTGTAAAGTATATATTAATTGATTTTCCCCTACACTTTACAGTTATTAGACAAAATTTTAAAAATCCTTTTATTTTTTATTAAATTATAGTAATATATAAGAAAGAACACGGATATAAAGGAGCTGCGTATGTTTATTCTTGAAAAAATAATTTCATTAACATTGTTGTCACCATTACCATTTATTTTAATTTTTATCTATATTGGATTGAAAAATATACTAAATAGAAGGATAAAATCAGGATTTCTTTTAATTTTTATTGGTGTGGGAACTTATTTAGGTACAAGTGACTTTTTTGTAGATAGATTTCTTTTTAAATTGGAAAGCGAGTACTCGACGATTTCCACAGTAAAGCTTCAGGAAGGAGATGTATACATCCTTTTAGGAGGGGGAATAGTGCCCAATAGTGCTGGAGGAAATGTGCCGTCAGAAGGTGCCAATGCAAGAATAATTAAAACTGCACAGTTTTATAATAAGTATCCCAAAAAAATATATATCTCTGGTGGAAGCCCTCTTCAAAATAAAGAGAGTGAAAGCTCAGTATATAAAAGAGAACTGGTAGCTTTAGGAATACCAGAAAAAAGCAGAAATACAAGAGAAAATGCTTTATATATAAGAAAGATGATGGAAGGATCAAAAGAGAAAAAAGCAGTTTTAATTACATCAGCATTTCATATTCCAAGAAGTGTAAAAACTTTTGATGATGGAGAGGGAGGATTAATATTTTATCCAGCTCCTTGTGATTTCATGGCTAAAAAAGAAGCTGAGAACTTCTTTGACTACATTCCTGAATACACTAATTTTAAAAAATTAGGAATACTCTTGAAAGAATACATTGGAATGGTGTATTATAGAATAAGATATTAAAAAAATAAAAGATACCAAGGGGGAAAAATGCTGGGAAGAGAAATTTATGTTCAAAGAAGAGAAGTACTTAAGAAAAAATTGGGAAAAGGAGTTGTGATTCTTCCAGGAAATAATGAATCACCTAGAAATTATAAAGATAACTGTTATTCTTTTGATCAGGATTCTACATTCCTTTACTATTTTGGAATGGATATTCCAAGCCTTGTTGGAGTAATAGATATAGATAATGATAAGGAATATATATTTGGAACAGATTTTACGCTGGATGACATAGTATGGATGGGAGAACAGAAACTTCTTAAATCTTATGCAGAAGAGGCTGGAGTAGAAAATTTTATTGAAATGTCAGAATTTGAAAAATTTGCAGCTCAATTAAAAGCAGATAAAAGAGAGGTTTTGTTAATACCTCAATATAGAGCAGACAATGTAATGAAATTAAGTAAAGCTTTAGGACTGGATCCATTTAAGTATGATGAGCATACATCTTTAGACTTGATAAAAGCTATTATAGAACAAAGAAATGTAAAATCACAAGTAGAGATAGATGAACTGGAAAAAGCTGTAAATATTACAAAAGAGATGCATCTTACTGCTATGAAAACTGTAAAGGCAGGAATGAAAGAATATGAAGTGGTAGCTGCTATTGAAGCTGTGGCAAAGAAATATTATGGATCAACTTCATTCTTTACTATATTTACTAAAAATGGACATATACTTCATAATCATGGATATGATAACACTGTAGAAGATGGAGACATGATTGTCCTTGACTGTGGAGCAAAGAGCAGAGAGGGATATTGTGGAGATATGACAACTGCTTTTCCTGTAAATGGAAAATACAGTGATAAGCAAAAAGATATGTATTCTCTATTGATAGAGATGTTTGAGAAAGCTGAAGAAATGGTAAGACCGGGAATAAACTACAAAGATGTACATTTAGCTGTGGCAAAAGTACTGACTGAAGGTATGATAAAAAGAGGATTGATGAAAGGAAATGCAGATGAAGCAGTGAAAGCTGGAGCTCATGCTGTATTTTTCCCACATGGATTAGGGCATATGCTGGGATTAGATGTACATGATATGGAAAATCTAGGAGAAGATTTAGTAGGATATGAAAGCTTCCCTAGAGATATGCAGTTTGGACTAAAATCTTTGAGACTTGCAAGAGTGCTGAAAGAGGGATATGTATTTACTATTGAACCCGGAATTTATTTCATTCCTGAATTAGTAAAAAGATGGAAAGCAGCAGGAAAGTTCATGGAATATTTAAACTATGAGAAAATAGAAGAATATTTCGGATTTGGTGGAATGAGATATGAAGGAGACTTTGTTATCACTGCTGATGGTGCTAGAAGATTAGGAGATAAAATGCCTAAATATTACAATGAAATTGAAGAGATAATGAAAAAATAAGGTTAAATATTAAGAAATAATCAAAATATATAATAAAGTCTGGAAGAGAGAATAAGGAAATCATTGATTTTTAAATTCTCTCTTTTATACATTAGTATTTAGTGGCAGAGGAGGGATGCTATGAGAGCTGTATTTGGAGAAAAGGGAGATTTTGAAAGCTGGATAGAGCTTGTTAAACTTGTGAGCGGCAATTTCCCAGGCTTAGATTTGAAATGCTATAAAGATGTATTGATTGAAAAAATAGAAAAGAAAGAAACTCTGGTAGTGAAAGAGGGAGAAAAGGTGGTAGGAGCTCTAGCTTTTTCATATGAAGAAAAAGAACTTAGCTTTTTAGCAGTACACCCTGAATATAGACAAGAAAATATAGGAACAGAACTTGTAAAAAAATTTGCTTCTCTATTTGAGGTAGAGACAAAGTTGTCTGTAATTACTTATCGAGATGGAGATATAAAGGGAGAGGGAGCTAGAAAATTATATAAAAAGGCTGGGTTCTTAGAGGGAGATCTTATAACAGTGTTCGATTATCCCTGTCAGGAATTTATATATGTTGTAAAATAAAAAATGAGGGTAACTACAATTAGATTAAATTTTAGAAACTTGGATGACTAAAAAGCTAGATTAAATTTTAAGAATTTGAAAATTAGAAACATTTGTGTAATTAATGAAGTAAGTAATCCTTTAACTATTCTTTTATGTTTTAGGAACAAAATTAATAACAAATATTTCTACTGGAAAATTCTAAAATCATATGTCTATTTTTAAGTTGTCCAATTAAAAAGTCTAAAACTATATTTCTAATAAAAAATTACCCTCATTTTATTTTAGAATAATATTTTCTTAACAGCAGGAACAGCAGAAGCTATAAGTCTTCCACGATTAAAACTGTATAATACTTCACTTTGTTTATTTAGTACATTATAGAAGTTATCATTATTTAATACTATAAAGCTGGCAGGATTTCCTTCCTTGATACCATAAGAACTTCCAAGGTGAAGAGTACGAGCTGCATTATGAGTAATAAGCTTGTAGCTGTTAAGAATTTCTTCATATCCCATCATTTGACATACATGAAGCCCCATATGTACCACAGTCATCATATTTCCATCTCCAAGAGGATACCAAGGGTCGAATATATCATCATGTCCCATAGAAACATTATTTCCGTTGGCAAGAAGTTCTTTCACACGAGTAACTCCACGACGTTTTGGATAAGTATCAAATCTACCTTGTAGATGTGTATTAACAAGAGGATTACACACAAAGTTAATATCACTCATTCCTAAAAGACGGAATAATTTGCTGCAATAAGCATTGTTGTAGCTATGCATAGCAGTAGTATGGCTGGCAGTTACCATATCTTTCATACCACTTTCAAGAGCACGACAAGCTAATACTTCCAGTCCTTTTGACTGCTCATCATCTATTTCATCACAATGTACATCCACTAGACGTCCATATTTTTCAGCAAGTTCCATACAAAAATTTACACTTTCAACAGCATATTCACGAGTAAATTCAAAATGAGGAATAGCTCCTACACAATCAGCACCCATTTTTACAGCATTTTCAAGAAGCTGTTTTCCATTTGGATAACTAAGAATTCCTTCTTGTGGGAAAGCAACTATTTGCAGATTTACAAAATCTTTAAGTTCTTCTTTAAGTTCCAGCATACCTTCCATTGCAATAAGAGTAGGATCTGTAACATCCACATGAGTACGTACATGTTGAATACCATTTGAAGCCTGCATTTTTATAGCACGACGAGCACGATCTTTTACATCTTCTTTGCTCAATTTCTCTTTTCTCTTAGACCAGCATTCTATTCCTTCAAATAAAGTTCCAGACATATTCCATACTGGATCTCCAGCTGTAAGACATGTATCAAGATGTACATGGCTTTCTATAAATGGAGGAAAGGCTGATTTACCTTTGCAGTCTATGACCTCTTCTCCTGGAAGAGCTTCAAGAGATGGAGCAATAGTTTTGAATATTCCATCTTCTACACGGATATCAGAAGCAGTTTTACTATTTTCAATAAATATATTTTTGATAAGCATTGATTACCTCCTAATATAATAATAGCTTCTGCTATTAACAGATCTTAGTTTTATCTTTCATTTTCTTTGTTTTTCATTTCTCTATTAAAATTTTCTTCCCAATTTTCTTCAAGCATTTCTAAATTATTTATTATACTTCTTTTCACATTGTTATAGATGAATTTGATTCGTTTAATTACTTTTCTTTTTTATTAAGCATATTATCAAGGATTATAAATATTATACCAGAAGATACAAGAGAGTTTAAAGGTTTTATTCCCCAAGGAACAAATATTCCAATTAATGCTCCACATACAACAGCTAAGATACCAGCAAAGTTGAAGTCTTTGTATTTATAATTTTTATCTGTATATTCAGCTTTATGAGTGAAATAATGAAGAATAATAACTGCTCCAACTGGTGGAATCATACCACTCAATAGATTAAGGAATCCAACAAAATTATAATACAGCCATACAGCAGTTACAGTTCCTATTACTCCCCCTAAAAGCACCATTGGCTTCATTGGAACTTTAGTTATATTTGAAACTCCAAGTCCAGCAGTATAAAGAGCATTGTTGTTAGTAGTCCAGATATTAAGTCCCAAAGTTATTACAGCAGGAATAGCCAGCCCTTGAAGAATAAGGATATCAAAAATATCAGCAACTCCAGTAACAGCTCCCCCTACAGCACCAAATATCATCATGATAGAGTTTCCAACAAAGAAAGCAACTACAGTTGCAACAACAGCTATTTTAGCACTTTTTGAAAAACGTGTAAAGTTAGGTGTTGCAGTACCTCCTGAGATAAAAGAACCAACAACGATAGCTATACCAGTGGCAAGGCTCAAAGGTGTTGCAGGATTCTCAGGGAAGATATTCATAAATCCACCAACTTTTGTTATTCCCCAATTTAATGAGAAAACTCCAAGCAGTGCAATTAGCGGAACAGCTATAGAACCTAATACTGCAAGAGCTTTTATACCATAATATGCAGTAAGAGTCATAACAATACCAGTAATGACAATAAGAAGCCATACAGGAATTCCAGTAAGTCCAGATACAGGAATAGCAAACATTGCAACTCCTACTCCAAACCATCCTATTTGTGTAAAGCTAATAAGTGCAGAAGATAAAAAAGAACCAGTTGTACCAAAAGAATGATGTCCAAGAAGATCAAGAGTGAGACCGGTTTTCTGTCCAATATACCCTAAAGTTCCACAGTATACCCCAAGAAATGCATTTCCAATAATCATGGCAGTGAAAAAGTTCATCATATTCATACCAATACCAAGATTTCCTCCAGCAGTCATACTAGGAGTAAAGAATGTAAATCCTACTAATACCACCATTGCCGCCCATAATCCCTGTGTCTTTTTTGAAGATGGAACAGCAGAAAGAGAATATTCAGAATCTTTTTCAATGTTTTTTTGATTGTTTAAGTTACTCATTTTCAGCTCCTCATATATATTATTTTGTTAAAAACTATATAAAAGTTAAAAATTAAGAAGGGATAAAGAATAAATATATACAAATATTAAACTTTATTTCAATGTAGGATTATATCAGAAAAATATAAAAAATTCAATGATATATTATATATTTAAAGGATATTAATTCTTAAAATAAC
>OGMN01002264.1_pt1 | contig 11369 bp, 8 predicted proteins | sample 1573211 | NCBI WGS metagenome assembly OGMN01 (sample SAMEA2581876, study PRJEB24529) | metagenome | biome: Human gut stool | place: China | collected 2011
CATATCTTTCAATTCCCGGTAATGCTTATTCAATTCTTTATTTTTAGCCCGGCAAGGTGCACACCATGAAGCCCAAAAATCAATTAACAGATATTTCCCTTTAAAATCCTCCAAACGATGTATCTTTCCATTTACATCCGGCAAACTAAAAGAAGGAGCATTACCAGTAAGTTGACGTTTTTTAGCTTGTTCATAAGCTTCTACGACCTTATTTTTCAAATCTCCTTCGGGAACAGAATCGCCCAATGCTTCCATGGCCCGGGTAAAAAAACGATAGTCAACTTCACAGAAATACAATACTTCATTGATAATATTCAAAGCTATCTCTGTTCCGGAGAAGTCCTTTATCCCCTGAATAATCCGGTCATTCCGCAAGGTAAATCTTTTTTTAAACGATCGGAAAGCTTTGCTTTCCGACCAATATCGGAAATCGTGTCATACCCCCGGCATAATTGATTATAGGCCGAATCCAGGGAATAAATCCGACGCATATATTGCACATACCGATTTTGCAAGGATTCTTTCTGATCAGAGAGGATATAATAATTATCATTCTCTTTAACCACCCGATAATGTTGTTTTTCGACGTATAACGGGAGATGTTGATAACCAAAATCGAGAAATGTAACCTTACCTGGAGTGATTTCCCCGGTCAAGAAAAAATAATCACCCGAATCTGCTTGGGTTGAAAGAAAATATTGACGCCCGGGAGCTGTAGGATACCTCAACCCAATGACAACCGTTACGACTTCCACCGTAAACATAATTGGATTCTTTATCATCACCCGTGGATTTAGCTTCACGAATGATTGCTTCAAACTTTCCATTACTTGCTCCTTCTGAAACAGAGAAGCTGATTTATTATCTTTCATACCTATGAAATTACTTTTTACAAACTACTATTACAAACTGAAATGTTCAGCAATCGTACTCAATGCATGTGCCGGGAAGAATGACAAGGCAGCCACAATAAAGATAACGGCAAAAGTCATCACACCGAAAGTTACTGTATCTGTCTTCAGCGTACCGGCACTCTCCGGAACATATTTCTTTCCGGCCAACAGACCAGCAATGGCTACCTGACCTACGATAGGCAGGAAACGTCCTAAAATCAGCGTCCAGCCGGTAGTATAGTTCCAGAAGTAAGTATTGTCGCCCAATCCTTCGAAGCCAGAACCATTATTGGCCGCAGCCGAAGTATATTCATAAAGCTGCTCACTCAGTCCGTGGAAACTGGGATTATTCAACCAGCCGCCTTCACCTGCCACAAATTCAGGATAATGAGCGAACAAAAAGCAAGAAAGTGCCACACCGCCCAAGATGATAAGCGGATGAAGCAGTGCCACAATGGTAGCAATCTTCATTTCACGCGCCTCTACCTTCTTACCGAGAAATTCCGGAGTACGTCCCACCATCAGTCCACTGATGAATACGGCGATAATGATGAATGTATAATAGTTCATGAAACCTACACCCACACCTCCAAACCACGTATTAATCTGCATGTTCAGCATTTCCATCATACCGGAAAGAGGCATCGTTGAATCATGCATACCATTCACAGAGCCATTGGAAGTAACTGTAGTCACAATACTCCAAAGAGCAGTAGCAGCAGACCCTAAACGGACTTCTTTACCTTCCATTGCTCCATTGTCTTGAGCAATTCCCATCTCATCAATGCGCGGATTACCTCCCATCTCCTGCGAAACATTGATGCAAACACCGACAAGAAAAGCAAAAAGCATTACGCTATAGATAGAGTAAGCCATCTTCTTACGTTTGATGTAAAAGCCGAGTGCAATCACCATAGACATTGGTATAATTAGGATAGACCAGCATTCTGCAATGTCCGTCAGGTAAGTAGGATTTTCCAACGGATGTGAAGAGTTACATCCAAAGTAACCGCCACCGTTCGTACCCAATTGCTTGATAGGAACAATCGCTGCCGTAGGACCTTGTGAAACCAACTGGGTTTGTCCTTCCATCGTCTGAACTTCCAGCTTACCATCAAATCCCATCGGAGTACCTTGTAGAATGAGGATGAAGCCCACAATCAACGAAAGCGGTAATAATACACGTGTACAGCTCAAAACCAAGAACTTCCAAAAGTTACCGATAGTCTTCGTCGATTTAGCAGCCATACCCTTCATGATACCTGCCATAGCTGCCATACCGGTAGCGGCGGTAATGAATTGGAACAACATAATAACGAACAACTGTGTAAAATATGTCAGTCCGCTTTCACCGGAATAATGCTGCAAATTACAGTTCACCATAAAACTGATACATGTATTGAATGCCAGATCCGGTGTCTGGTTAGCGTTTCCATCCGGATTTAACGGCAACCACTGCTGTGTACAGAGTAGCACCATGCCCCATACAAACCAAAAGGCATTCAGAATCAGCAGGGCTTTCAAGAACTGTTTCCAGTTCATCTCTTCCTCCGGATTGACTCCGGCCACTTTATAAATCAATCTCTCGACCGGCTTCATGAAATCCGACCATGTCTTTTCGCCTTTGTAAACCTTGGCAATATACTTTCCCAGAGGATAGGATATCACAATCAGCAGAACAATCTGCAAGGCTACACCTAAAATTTCAGTGTTCATTTCTCCACTCTCCATTCATTAAAACTTTTCGGGTCTTATCAGCACATAAGTCAGATACCCGAACATTACAATACCTAATACAAATAAAGCTGTGTACATAATTCTCTCTTTTAAATCTTCTCAAACCAATCTACACATTTCCAGAAAAGCCAAAAGGCGAACAAGCCGCTCAATAGGCAAAAAATAAATGATACTGTTATTCCCATGTTTTTACCTTTTAAAATGTTACTACATATTTTTGTCTGCCGGGAATATGCCAAATATGTGCCAAAAAGAGCGCGCATGACATACATCATTAATTATCAACAAAATACAAACTACATAAGTATAAAAAGAAACAGGTTGCACCTTTTCAAAATGAAAAGGTGCAACCTGTTTTGATATGTTTTAGTTCATAGGCACTTTCTGCTTCTAAGACTGTTTCAAGAATAATCTTGCCACGGTCCTATATCGAAGGTACCTCAGTCGTATACTGAGCCCCCTATTATAGAAGGCGTTCTGAGATCTTGTATTCCTCAATCTTCCGATACAACGTCGTCAAACCTATTTTCAATAACCGGGCTGCTTCTGTCTTATTCCCCTTTGTATACTCCAGTACACGGGCAATATGCCGGCGTTCCATAGCTGAAAGTTCAAAACTGCCGGGACTTGAATCATTGGAGTGTTCATAATGGGCATTCTGAATATCAAACGGCAAATCAGCAATGTCCAGATGTCCGCTCTCGCAAACAATCATACTACGTTCTATCACATTACGTAATTCACGGATATTTCCCTTCCACGGTTGGGAGTCCAATGCTTCAAGAAATGCGGGAGCTATTTCAACCACCGGACGCGCCAGCTGTTCAGCAAAACTCTTTATAAAGGCCTTCGCCAACAGCCGGATATCACCTGCACGTTCGCGCAATGGCGGCAGATGTATCTGAAATACGCTTAATCTATAAAACAAATCCTCACGGAAACGTCCGGCAACAATTTCCTGGGACAAGTTGCGGTTCGTAGCGGCAATGATGCGGACATTGACACGGGTAGGTTTCGTATCACCTATCTTAATATACTCACCGGTTTCAAGAATACGCAACAACTTGGCTTGCAGTTCAAACGCCATCTCACCGATTTCATCCAAAAAAATAGTCCCATTGTTCGCTTCCTCGAACAGTCCCTTCTTATCCTTCAATGCACCGGTAAACGAACCGGCTTTATGACCGAATATTTCACTTTCCAGCAACTCCTTGCTGAACGAAGAACAGTTAACCGCTACAAAATTCTGCCGTGCACGCTTACTAGTGTAATGGATGGCCTGGGCAAATACCTCCTTACCCGTGCCCGTTTCTCCAGTCAACAGTACAGGAACATCAGTCCCTGACACCTTCTGAGCTAATGAAACGGCATCCTTCAGAACTTTGGATTCTCCCAGGATAGAATCAAAAGAGTACGTCTGTCCCACCTTCTTCTCCAGTTTTTCCAACCGTACATTCATACGCGCTTTCTCTACGGCACGGCTTATCAGAGGAATAATCTTGTTATTATCGTCTCCCTTGGTGATATAGTCGAAAGCACCGTTCTTGATGGCCTGCACCCCATCGGGAATATTGCCGTGCGCTGTCAGCAGAATAACTTCCACATTGGGTGCCGCCTTCTTGATAGCCAACACCAGGTCTACCCCATTTCCATCGGGCAGAAACACATCACACAAAACTACATCGGAATTTTGGAGTTCCAGTTGCTTCAGGGCAGCCCTGCAATCACCAGCCTGACAGACGTCATATCCCTCCAACTCCATCATCCGTGTCAGAAGGGTACGGATTTGTACCTCATCATCAATGATTAGAATCTTACTCATATCTATTCGATAAGTTTTTAAACTGATAACGGTAAAAAACAGGGTGTGCAAATATAAGCTTTTCCCAAATACCAACGGCATATCTTTTGAACTTTTATAGGTGAAGGGGCAAGAGCCTGCCACCAACCGGGATATGAATATCCCACCACAGCAATGCCACAGCGGCATTATGCAGGTCTAGTCCCAGTGAAAGCCCCTCATGCCTCCCCCTTCCATTTTGGAAAGAGGCCACCTGAAATGAAAAGCCGGAAGGAAGAACATCCGGATGAATGCAATTATGAAACTGTTAAAAAAGAAACAAGAAATGAAAGTTTGTAAATTCGGCGGAACTTCCGTCGGCACCGTAGAGAGAATGAAACATGTAGCAACACTCATTAAAGATGCAACACCCAAGATTGTGGTACTGTCTGCCACTGCAGGCACCACCAACCATCTGGAGGAGATTGCCGCCAACTTGTTCAACCGTGAAATAGAACAAGCTCACGACCGTATCACCCGGCTGGAATTCCAATTCATCGAATTTGCCAATGGGTTGCTGACCGACGAGAAACTGAAACGGGAAGCAATAGATTATATCCTCGACCGCTTCCAGCAACTATGGAAATTTACCAAAGATTCCTTCACCTCTGTCGAAGAGAAGGAAGTGCTGGCACAAGGCGAACTTATCAGTACCGCCCTAATGCACTTCTACCTGCGCGAGCTGAAAGTTCCCAATGTACTGCTTTGTGCATTCGACTTCATGCGTATCGGCCCCGACAACGAACCCGACTTGGAATATATAGAACAGAAACTCCGAGAGCAGCTTGCCTGCCATCCCGGCATCAATCTCTTCATCACTCAGGGTTTCATCTGCAAGAATGCCTATAACGAAACAGACAACCTGAAACGCGGCGGCAGTGATTACACCGCTTCCCTCATTGGCACCGCCCTCCAAGCAGACGAGATACAAATATGGACGGACATAGATGGCATGCACAACAATGATCCGCGCGAGGTGTCAGGTACCCGCCCCGTGAAACGCCTCAGCTTCAACGAAGCCGAACAACTGGCCTTCTATGGTGCCAAGATACTGCATCCCTTCTGTATCGCCCCGGCACGCCTAAGGAATATTCCCGTCCGGCTGCTTAACTCTATGGAACCGTCGGCAGAAGGCACGTTGATTTCCAACCTGCAGGACGACAATATCATCAAGGCCATAGCCGCCAAGGACCACATCATATACATAAAGTTCGAATCGAACCATAATCTGTGTCCCTATCTGTTCATCAGCAAGATTTTCGACATTTTTGCCAAGTACCGTACCCCCCTCTGCCTGCTGGTATCCTCCAATCTGGACGTATCTGTGGCTATAGACGACTGCACTCGTTTATCGAATATCATCTCCGAACTACGCCAATATGCCCATGTATTGGTAGAAGACCGCATGACCATCGTCTCCGTGGTGGGCAACATGCAATGGGAATATGCCGGGTTTGAGGCAAAGATTATGGAGGCGCTAAAGGACATCCCCCTACGGATGATTTCATATGGCAGCAGCAATAATGACGTGGCATTCGTCATTAAGAATACAGACAAAAAAAGGGCTTTACAAGCCCTAAATGATAAGTTATTCCAACCGGAATATGCAGAACGGAACTAAAAGAAATGGTTCCGTATCTCCTTCGCGATGTAACGGCCCATCAGCTCCTGCCCCGGTTTGTCGGGATGCAACCCGTCGCGCAGATAGCGCCCGCTACCGGAAGGCTGCTCAAACTTTTCGGTGATACCACAGTTGGAGTAACAGTCTATCAGCTGCACGGAAAGCGCCCGGCACAACTCACGCAAGATGGCAATCTTCTGCAGATTCAGTGCATTGTGTTCGGGGTTGCCGGTCTGAATCGGCGTGCACACGAATACGCGGCATTGGGGATAATGCTCCAGAATGGTCTGAATGGACCAACGGGCACCGCCCGCCATGGTGTTGACATCTACTTCATCGAGCGTCTTCCCTTTAAGGGCCTCTTCGGCACTACCCAAGTTACGGTCATTCGTTCCCATAGAGAACACAAAGACATCGGGCGCAGGGTAAGCGCCACTTTCCACTTCGGCTATGAACTTCTGGATATGCACCTTTGACACGTTGTTGTGCCGCATCTGTAACTCATGCTTATCCTCCGTAACCTGCCAACCGCCGGAGATGCCGGCAAAAGCTTCGCTGCCATAATCCTGAGTATCGGGATGGCATGCCCATGTGGCAGAACCGACCGCCACGTTGTGATGTGTAGCGAATCCGAGTTTATCCACTACAGTCTTAGACCATTGTTCGCCTGCGGTAATGCTGTTTCCGTCGCACCCGAAGTTCAGCTTGCTGAAGTCCGGATAAAGAGATTGCGCGTGCAGCGCAATCCCCATCCAGACAAGAATCCCCAAAACCATCAATCTATTCATCTTCTTATGATAGAAAACCTATGAAAAACGTTCAATAATTTCCATGCACATACGTCCGTTGTGATACGGACATTTCCAGAATCCCGCCTTGTCATCATCGGTGTTCACCGTGCCGTCAGCACGCACGCTCCAATGCCATTCTCCGTACTTGTAGTCTACCAGATGCTGCTTGATGAAGTCCCAACATCGGAGAGCCTTCTGCATGGCCACTTCGTCATCAAAGTGCTGGTAGAGGTTGGCATGTCCCACTACGTTCTCGGCCTGCACCCACCAGTGGCGGTCGGTATCGGTCTTTCCTTTATCCAGAAAAGTCTCGTATATCATGCTGCCGTCAGGCGTCAATCCTTCATCGGCAGCGGCAGCGATGTATTCTACAAGTGGTTCCACTTTCTCCAGGAGGTCCTTATCGCCCAGAACAAGGGCAGCCTCGTGTATCAACCAGGAAGCTTCGATGTCGTGCCCATAGGAGACAATGCGGTATTTACTAACCCAATCATCATTGAAGAACAATTCCAGATGACCGGTCTTGATATTCAGAATCCGTTCCGTGAAAAGGCCTATCAAATTGCGCAGTTGCCTCTCCAGACGGGTATCCTTCCACACGCGGAAAAGATTGGTATAAGGTTCCAGAATATGCAGATGGGTATTCATCGTCTTGCGCTCGTTCTCATCCTTGGCGCTGAGGCGCATGTCGGCTATTTCTCCCCATTCGCGGGTCAAGGCTTCGCAATAACCGTTTTTCACGGGGTCGAAGCTATGCTCTTCGATGGTCTCGAACAAACGGATGGCATATGCCAGCGCTTCATCATCGCCCGTGGCACGGGCATATTCACTCAGCCCGTAGATGGCGAACCCCAAAGCATAAATCTGCTTCTTGGTATCGAGCGGATTGCCTTTATAGTCGAGAGACCAGTAAACTCCACCAAATTCATTGTCATAGAAACGGTCGATAAGAGTACGTTTGGCACGCGTAGCCGTTTCCAGATACTCCGGCCTCTTCAGCAAGCGGTATGCAGCCGAGAAGGTCCACAAGATGCGGGCGTTCAGGATTGCCCCCTTTTCTGCTTCGGGCTTCACCTCCTCCCGGCCCGTGATACGGCCGTAGAAACCGCCGTTCACTTCATCCGTCATTCTATTTATCCAGAAGGGGAGGATATTGGAAACCAGCTCCTCCTCCATCTCCTGTTTCATCTTCTTGATATCCACAAGTTTTTGAGTTATGAGTTATAAGTTATGAGTTATTCTGCTGAAGGTTCTCACGGCGCTCTTTCAGGTCTGCATTGATGGCTGCCATACGCGTCTTATTCAATGGATAGATGAATACGACAACGATGGAAAGTGCGGCTATCGCAGCAGGAATAAAGCTCATCAGATACTTCAAGCCATCCAGCGCCTCGGGAGTCTGCACGGCATTCTCTGCGGTATTGTAACCGAAGAATGCCAACAGTGCCATTACTGCCCAGCCTGCAAATGCCCCGCCAAACTTCTGCGCCATAGAACCGGAAGAGAATATCAGCCCTGTAGAGGATGTGCCATCCTTTTGCTCGGCATAGTCCGCCACATCCGCATACATGCTCCAAATCAACGGAGATACGATACCGGTGCAGATGGAGATAAGCACCTGGAAAATCATCATCAGCCACCATCCCAGCCCGTCATTCGGCACAAAGAAGAAGAGCACACTGAACACTATTAGGCACACGAGCGAAATGATATAAGTGGACTTCTTTCCAAACTTCATGGACAGAGGCACAGCCAGCGCCACACCAATCATATTACACACTTCACCCACCATCAGGAACAAGCCGGCATACAATACCAGATTGAACACCCCGAAATCGAGGAATGCATTGGCACTGATATAGTCCTTGAAGAAGTAGGCGGCAGTAGCTCCGCGTACCGTATTGAAGAAATTCGACAACAACGCCGCACCATTCAATATCCACCAAGGCGAATTGCGCACCAGTGACTTCACATCCTTACCGATGGATTCGGACGCCACACTCTTGACATGCTCGCGCGTCATGCTAAAGCAAAACAGAAAACCCAAAAAGCAGAGCGTGGCAATGCATACCATGGCATATTGCCAACTGGAAGCATTGCTATAGTCCATTGATTTAAACCAATTACACAATGGCTCCCATGCTCCCAAAGCGATAAAACTACCTCCGTATGCAAAAAACATACGGTAAGAAGAGAAAACCGTTTTTGTGTTCGAATCATCAGTCATTACTCCCAACATAGCCCCGTATGGTACATTGATTGCCGTATATACCGTCATCATCAGGATGTAAGTGACATAAGCCCATACCAGCTTACCCGTTGTCCCCATGTCGGGCGTTGTAAAAAGTAAAATCCCGGCAATGGCAAAAGGAGCTGCAATCCACAACAAATAAGGACGGTATTTACCCCAACGCGTATGAGTACGGTCTGCAATGACTCCCATCATCGGATCGGACACTGCATCCCAAATACGTGTCACCAGCATCAGCAATCCTGCATCAGCCAAGCTCAAGCCAAAAATATTCGAATAGAAGAACGGTAAGTAATAGGAGAATATTTTCCAGAACATAGAGGAAGACATATCCCCGAAACCATAACCGATTTTCTCTTTTAGTGTTGCCATAGTATGTTGTATTTTTATTATTTCATTATCTGCAAATTCTTGTCTATCAGCTTCTTCAACGTTCCTACCGAAGCTGATGAAGACAAGCCGTCAGCAGGCGTATTCATGCAATAGTCCACCAGCTTATCAATGGTAGAGGTAGCCACATGCATCCGCGTGTCGGAAGAAGCGTAGTAGATGAATACTGTTCCGTCTTCGTCGGCAATCCAGCCGTTGGTGAAAAGTACATTGCTTACGTCACCTATACGCTCCTCACCCTCGGGTACCATAAAGGCCCCACCGGGAGTGGCAATCAGTTTCGTCGGGTCTTCCAGGGAAGTCATGTACATATAGAGCACATAACGCAATCCGGCGGCACAACCGCGGACACCATGAGCCAGATGCAACCATCCTTTCGGAGTCTTGATGGGATGCGGACCTTCACCATTCTTCACCTCCTTGATGGTGTGATAGTAGCGCTGGTCGATAATCTTCTCTTCCTTCACCTCGGCATGGGTTATGTCGTCCACCAGCGCCCAGCCGATACCACCACCGCTGCCGGCATCAATAAAGCCATCCTGCGGACGGGTATAGAGGGCATACTTGCCATCTACAAACTCCGGGTGCAGCACTACGTTGCGTTGCTGGCTCTTGGTCTTCAGGTCGGGCAGGCGTTCCCAGTTCTTTAAATCCTTGGTGCGGGCAATGGCAGCTGTAGCCGTAGCCGAGGACAAATCACCGGCAGACGCATTGTCGTCGTGGCGTTCGGCGCAGAAGATACCGTAAATCCAGCCGTCCTCATGAGCCGTGAGGCGCATGTCGTATACATTCGTTGCCGGAATCGCGTCTTCGGGCATGGTGATGGGATAATCCCAGAACCGGAAATTATCAATGCCGTTGGGACTCTCGGCTACGGCAAAGAACGACTTACGGTCAGCGCCCTCTACACGTACCACCATCAGATACTTGCCATTCCACTTAATGGCCCCCGAATTCATGGTCGCATTCATACCGATACGTTCCATCAGGTACGGGTTGGACTTCTCATCCAAATCATACCGCCAGAATACAGGTGTATGAGCAGCCGTCACTACCGGATATTTATAGCGGGTGAATATGCCATTGCCGTCTTCCACGGCCACATTCTTTCTCGTAATCAACTCTTCGTGTCTCTGAAAGAGCCTCTCTACCTTTTCTTTAAAAGCTTCCATGTCTGTTATATTGATTGTTTGTTTATTGATACAGATTTACATCAGCTGCAAACAGCGTCTTGGGATTGTTATAGAACTCCACAAAATCCTCCGCAGATGTCTGTCCCGGATAGGGGGCATAGTAATGGGTCACCTTTTCACGGGCATTGCGCCACACCAGCACATAGGCAAGCGGATATTTCTCCAACGCAGGCAGCAGAGTACCAGTCCACCATTTGGCATCGGGAATTCCTTCGTAACCGGTTTCGGTCACAGCAATCACCTTATTGTGTGCTTTCCCTATACTGTCGATAATGGAAAGTGCCCTATCCATCCCGGCAAGATAGGCATCCCGATCGAACTGATAGGTATCGAAACCGATAACGTCTATCAACTCATCGCCCGGATACTTCTTCAAATATTCCGTCGTGTCCTTGGGTTCCGTGCCCGGAGAGTAAGCATAAAGAGCATTGTCCACTCCTTTGGCCTGCAGAGTATCCACTGTCATGTGCCACAATGCCTTATACTCTTCAGGGGTACACAGTTTTTCGCCCCACCAGAACCAGCTGCCGCTGTGTTCGTGCCAGGGACGGAAAAGTACGGGTATCTTCACGCCGTCCACCGTCTTCAACGAATGAAGGAAATCGGCCACTCCTCCCAACCAGCCGGCAAACTTTTGGTGATTCTCGCCACCA
>OGMN01002265.1_pt1 | contig 11368 bp, 8 predicted proteins | sample 1573211 | NCBI WGS metagenome assembly OGMN01 (sample SAMEA2581876, study PRJEB24529) | metagenome | biome: Human gut stool | place: China | collected 2011
CATTAAAAGTATTTGAGGACGTTTTCAATGTGATCTTAGACCGCAAAAAACATCCAAAGGAAGGTTCTTATACCAACTATCTTTTTGATAAGGGAATTGATAAGATCTTAAAGAAAGTGGGAGAAGAAGCTACCGAGATCGTTATTGCAGCCAAGAACCCGGATCCGGAGGAAGTAAAATACGAGATCTCCGATTTCCTGTACCATATGATGGTATTAATGGCAGAAAAAGGTGTTACCTGGGAAGAGATCACAGAGGAACTGGCAAACAGATAAGATATACAAAAGATGTACGAAAGCAGATTGCTTTCATTTGGGACAGCTGGATCGAAAGACCGGCTGTCCTTTTTGCATAATGAGCGGATCCGTGGTAAAATTATCTTAATAAATATGATTTTGGAGGACGATGAAATGAAAATAATAGAAAATTCTGTTACAGAACGTTTTTTACGCTATATTTCCTACGATACCCAGTCAAAAGAAGAGGGCGAACAGGTTCCAAGTACAACAAAGCAGTTAGAACTTGGAAAACTTCTGACTACTGAGTTAAAGGAAATGGGTGTTGCCAATGTGCGCATGGACGAGCATGGATATATTTATGGCGAGATCCCGGCAAATACAGAGGAAAAGATTACTTCTTTAGGTTTTATTGCCCATATGGATACATCACCGGCTCTTTCTGGTAAAGACGTAAAGCCTCAGTTTGTGGAAAATTATGATGGCGGTGATATCTGTTTAAACAAAGAAAAAGATATCTGGCTTCTTACTTCCGATTTCCCGGAAATGAAAAATTATAAAGGAAAAACACTGATCACTACAGACGGCACTACATTGTTAGGAGCAGATGATAAAGCAGGTGTGGCAGAGATCATGACCATGGCAGCCTGGTTTTTAAGCCATCCGGAAGAGAAACATGGCAGGATCTGCATTGCCTTTACACCAGATGAGGAAGTGGGAAGAGGAGCAGATTTCTTTGATGTAGAAGGCTTTGGGGCAGAGGCCGCTTATACAGTAGATGGAGGTGCTTTAGGGGAGCTGGAATATGAAAACTTTAATGCAGCTTCCGGCCATGTGACCATCCAGGGAAAAGGCATCCATCCGGGAAGCGCCAAGGGAAAGATGAAAAATGCCCTGCTGATCGCTATGGAATTCCAGGCACTGCTTCCAGCATTTGAAAATCCTATGTATACAGAAGGCTACGAAGGTTTTTATCACTTAGACCATATGGAAGGTGATGTGGAAGGCGCCCAGATGGCATATATCATCCGTGACCATGACAGGGAGAAATTTGAACAGAAGAAGGCATTTTTTGAAAAAGCAGCAGAGTTTTTAAATGCAAAATATGGGGCCGGTACAGTAACTGCTGTTGTAAAAGACTCCTATTACAACATGAAAGAGAAGATAGAGCCACATATGGAACTGATCCACATTGCAGAAAATGCTATGAGAAAAAATGGAGTTACTCCGGTTATTTCCCCGGTACGTGGCGGAACAGACGGCGCCAGACTGTCCTACATGGGACTTCCATGCCCAAACCTTTGCACAGGTGGACATAATTATCACGGAAAATATGAATATGTATGTGTGGAGTCTATGGAACAGACGGTCAACATTCTTACAGAGATTGTAAAAAGTTTTGCAGTAGGAAAAAATGTAGATTAATAGACAAAAAAATCAGATTTATACAATAAGATTTTCTCTTTGGCAATTTAAAATTTTATTTTGTATATACAAAACATTAAAAAAGTGCTAAAATGCATGTATAAAAACGTTTGGATTTCTGGCAATCGGGGGAAAGGAGGCAGGGGACTTCTAAAAAATGCCAGGAAGAAGAACAGGTTTCTGGTAGTTATCAGAGATCAATACATGAGAAGGAGGATTTTTTATGAGTCTGGAAAAATTGTTTCACCTGAAGGAGAACCACACAGACGTCAAAACAGAGGTGTTAGCAGGAATCACCACCTTTATGACTATGGCCTATATCCTGGCTGTTAACCCGGGTATCTTAGGCGCTACCGGTATGGACTGCGGTGGCTGTTAAGACTGCCCCGCAGTGTCAGCTTTGTTTGCTACTTTATGTATGGCATTTATGGCAAACTACCCATTTGTACTTGCACCAGGTATGGGCTTAAACGCTTACTTTGCTTATACCGTAGTTTTACAGATGGGATACTCATGGGAAATGGCTTTAACAGCCGTATTTGCAGAAGGTATCATTTTCATCCTTCTGTCACTGACCAATGTACGTGAGAAGATCTTTAATGCCATTCCTATGACATTAAAGCACTCTGTATCCGCTGGTATCGGTCTTTTCATCGCTTTTATCGGTTTACAGAACGCAAAGATCGTAGTAGACGGTGCTACGCTGGTAGGTCTTTATTCCTTTAAGGCATCTGTTCAGAATGGTACATTCTCCACAGAGGGCATCACTGTTCTGTTAGCACTGATCGGTATCCTGATCACAGCTGTTTTACTGGTAAAACAGGTAAAAGGCGGTATCCTCTGGGGTATCCTTGCAACCTGGATCTTAGGTATCATCTGCCAGTTAGCAGGTATCTATCAGGTAAATCCAGAAGCAGGAGCCTATAGTCTGCTCCCAGATTTTTCCAATGGTATTGCTATCCCAAGTATGGCACCAACCCTGATGAAGATGGATTTCAGCAGCATGTTCTCACTGGATTTCTTTGCAGTTGTATTTGCATTCCTGTTTGTAGACCTGTTTGATACACTGGGGACACTGATCGGTGTTGCTTCCAAAGCAGACATGTTGGACAAAGACGGAAAGCTTCCAAGGATCCGCGGTGCCCTTTTATCTGATGCAGTTGGTACTACTGTAGGTGCTATGTTTGGTACTTCTACAGTAACTACTTTCGTAGAAAGTGCTTCTGGTGTAGCAGAAGGCGGAAGAACCGGACTGACCGCTGCGGTAGCAGCAATCCTTTTTGGACTGTCTCTGTTCTTATCACCGATCTTCCTTGCGATTCCGTCCTTTGCAACTGCACCGGCGCTGATCGTAGTAGGATTTTTAATGATCTCCTCTATCCTGAAGATTGACTTTAATGATTATACCGAGTCCATTCCTGCATATATCGGTATTATCGCAATGCCTTTCATGTACAGCATTTCCGAAGGTATCTCTATGGGAATTATCTCCTATGTAGTGATCAACCTGGTATGCGGTAAGGCAAAAGAGAAGAAGATCAGTCCACTGCTTTATATTCTGGCAGTATTATTTATATTGAAGTATATTATGCTGTAGTTGATCCGTTTTTGCGGATTATTGACAACCGAATGGTTGCTGCACATGCATATCAAAAGGAGTCGCCCCCTGGCGGCTCCTTTTTGGTAGTTTATACACGACCCATCTGCTTAACGATTTTAAGCAAACTGCTTGATGAGTCCGATCAGTTCCTGCATCGGGGCAATGGTATGTTTTCCTTTCAATGTAACAATAGAATATATGGTTTTTTCAGTGGAACCTCCGATCCGAAAACAGCGTACTGGTTTTGGATAATGGAAACGTCTCATATACTGGTAAAAATTAAAGGAAATTCCATAACCCTCTGCTGCTAACTGGGCAGAAGACTCCAGATTTTCCAAAAGAAAAATGCTTCCGGGTTCTGCGTGATCATGGGCAATTGCCAGATCTGTATAATGTCTGGAAGACTGCTCCGGTTTCTGGAGAATAAAACGTTCACCGTTAAATTCTTTCAGATCGATCAATACAGGATCATCATCAGTGGAAGAGGGTCCCATTTTTTTACAGACCGGGTGATCGGCAGCTACAACCGCAACCATATAGTCCTCATATAATAAGTGGTATTCTAAAAGCGGATGATCCGAGGTGAGATTGATAATGGCAAAGTCCAGTTCCCCATTTAAGAGAAGTTCTACCATACGCTCCGAAGAAGCTTCATAAGGAATCAGCTCCACATCCGGATACCTGGCAGAGAAACGGGGCAGGACCTGGGATAGAAGATAAAGAGTCCGTCTTGGGTGGATCCCAAAGCGGATCGTTCCAGAGGAACCGTGTATATATTTCTTTAATTCGTCTTCATAATCATCTCGTATGTTTATCATTTTTCTTGCATGTTCCAGATAAATTTTTCCCGCCTGGGTAGGTATAAACTGTTTCCCGATCCGGTCAAAAAAATGCACACCGCTGCGTTCTTCCAGATTACTTAAAAAAATACTCAGTGCAGGCGGGGAAATATGCAGAGACTGGGCTGCATCTTTTATTCCTTTATATTTTTCAATAGCAAGCATGTAAACCTGTTCCTTCATATCCATAGTTTTTCCTTCCAATGTATAAATATCTGTATACTATGCATAAAAATAAATAATATTAAATGAAATATTAAAAATATTAAACTTGATTTAATTTTATTTATTCATTATAGTTTAAGAAATAAAAATTATCAAGAAAGGGCATGAATTATGGAAAAGACAAAAGAAAAAAGGTCGTTTCAGGCTCCGCATACATTTGTTATCCTTGTAGTGCTGATCCTGATCGCAGTAGCAGCAACCTATGTTGTACCGGCAGGAGAGTATACCCGGTATGCAGATGAGGCAACAGGAAGAACCCTTGTTGAAGCAGGCAGTTTCCACTATGTAGAGTCAGCCCCGGTAAGCTTTTTTTCAATCCCTTCATTAATCTACCGGGCGATCGTTAAAGCAGCAAGTACAGTAACCTTTATCCTGATCATCGGAGGTTCTTTTGAGATCATTACCTCCACAGGGGTGCTGACTGTTTTATGCAAAAAAATGTCAAAAGCATTTAAGGGAAGAGAATTTTTTGTTATCCCGGCTTTTCTGGTACTGTTTTCCATTTTTGGCGCAACCATGGGAATGTCAACGGAAGTTATGATCTTTGTACCGATCGGAATTGCTCTGGCCACTTCACTGGGACTGGATAAAGTAACAGGTACAGCTATGATCGCTATGGGTGCGGCTTCCGGTTTTACTGCTGGGATCTTAAATCCATTTAATGTTGGTGTTGCCCAGGATATTGCGGAAATCCCCATGTTTTCCGGTATGGGATACAGATTATTTATCCTTGTAGTATTGCTGGTCATTAATACGGTTTATATTACCTGGTATGCAAAACGTGTAAAAGCAGACCCTGCCAAGAGCATTATCTATGGGGAACCAGATGACAATGAATTTGTTTTTGATGATAAAGATGAGGCAATGACTCTGACACACGGTCTTACACTGGGAGTGATCGTGGTAGGTTTTGCCGCCCTGATCTATGGTTTAAGTAAACTGGACTGGTATTTTGAAGAAATGTCAGCGATCTTTATTACCATGGGAGTTGTCTGCGGCATTATCAACCGTTACAGTCCGAATAAGATCGCTTCTACCTTTGGGGCCGGAGCGAAGGGAATTGTAGTAGGCGCCCTGATCGTCGGTATTGCCCGCGGCGTGGAAATGGCACTTTCAGATGCCCTGATCTTAGATACCATCGTTCATGCCATTGCAAGTCTTGTAAATACAATGCCTCAGTCCTTAAAGGCTGTGGGAATGTTTTTAGCACAGTCACTGGTAAACTGCGTCATCACATCCGGTACGGGACAGGCAGCTGTTACCATGCCGTTAATGGTACCTGTAGCAGATCTGATCGGAATTACCAGACAGACAGCTGTTCTTGCATTCCAGTTAGGTGATGGATTTTCCAACTCTGTTCTGCCAACTTCCTCTGCATTAATGGGATATCTGATCGTTTCCAAGATCCCTTATGCAAAGTGGCTGAAATTTATGATGCCTCTGTTTTTGATCTGGACATTTGCAGGCTGCCTGTTTATGCTGGGCGCCATTGGAATTGGTTATTAATAAACAGTTGGGAAATAACGGAACCAGATAACGGTAACAGGAGGGAAAATAAAAATGGAAGAGAAAGAACGGTTAAAAAAACATCTGGAATATTTGTGTTCCTTTGATAAACTGACAGGAGAACCGGAAGCACTTCAGGCAGTTGCCTATATTTCAGACGTATTAAAAAAATACGGAGTCTCCTGCCATACAGAAACATTTCCTGCTTATTTAAGTAATCCGGTAAAAAGTGTTTTGACCGTAGATGGAAAAGAAATTCCCAGTCGTCCCAGATCTTTTTCTGAAAGTACAGGAAAATCCCTTCATGTTCCCCTGGTGTATGATCCTGGAACCAGAGAAGCAGTTTCTATGGACAGACAGAAGCAGTTTTTAGAAAATGTTTCCGGAAAGCTGGTGTTGGGATATGGTTATGATGAGCGGTATGCAAAAATGCTGGAACAGTATGGAGCTGCCGGATGGATCCAGATCTGGACTTCCGGAGAAGATGTGATCCATGAGGATACAGTCAGTCCTGTCTGGGGAACACCGGATATGGACTCGTCCCTGTTTCAGCTTAAGATGCCGGTGGTGGCGATATCTGGTCCGAAAGGAGAGTATCTGATCCAGAAACTGGAAAATGCCCGGAAAAATGGACAGATCCTCTATGCCGATCTGGACAGCCAGGTAGATACTGGAGTACGCAGCGTGCAGCTTCCCATAGCAGATATTCCAGGCAGAAAAAAGGATTTTGTCCTGCTTTCCTGCCATTATGATACCTGGTACAGAGGTGCTTTTGACAACGGTACTGCCAATGCACTGGCTCTGGAACTTGTCAGATATTTCCAGGATAGGAAGGAACAGCTTGCCTATTCTTTAAAAATTGCCTGGTGGCCGGGGCATTCCAATGGACGGTATATGGGTTCAACCTGGTACTGTGATCACCACTGGGATGAATTATATGAAAACTGTATTGCCCATGTAAATCTGGATCTTCTTGGTTCAAAAGGCGCGGACCATACCCTTGCCATCCGGACCGCCGGTTTGGAAGGAACAAAATGGCTGAAAGAACATGTAATGGAAGCAGATCCACTGGCAGAGATTCAGATCGGACGGATTGGCCGCGGTGCGGATCAGTCTTTCTGGGGAGCAGAGATCCCTTATCATATCAATCCAAGATATGAAGCAAGAAAAGAAAGAAAACAGTCAGATGCACCTGGACCTGGTGTGTACTGGTGGCATACAGCGGAAGATACCTTTGACAAGATCGATTTTGATGGTTTGATGCGGGATGGGGCAGTGGTTCGTTCTCTCTTATGCGGACTTTTAAATGAAGAAATGCTTCCTGCAGATTTTTCTGAATACTTTCATACATGGAATGGGTATCTGGAACCGTTAAAAAATTCTTCTAAGTATGGGGAAGAAATTGAGAAAATACAGAAGCAGTTAAAAACAGTGATCCAGTTATGCGTGGATCTGGAGAAAAAATGGAACACAGAAGAACAGGAGAAAGGTGAACCAATACACTTAGAAGATCACAACCGCCTCTGCAGGATAACAGGCGGAGTAATCAGCCGTCTCATGCATTCTTCCGGATCTGCATATGAACAGGATACCTCCTTTGCATACGGTCCGTTACATTTACTTGGCGCATCAGCAAAAGGGAACTTTCAAAAAGGTCCGAAAGACTGGGAACTGTTTTACCATACCACATTTATACGCCAGAGAAATCGAATGGTAACGGAACTGAGAAAATTACAGAAACAAATAGAACAGGAATTTTAACAGGAGTATATACATGAAAAAAGAAGTCATAAAACAGGCGGTTGACCAGTATTTGCCGGAACTGGTCAAGATAACAGATGAAATATATGATCTTGCAGAACCGGGAATGGAAGAGGTAAGATCAGCCGGTCTTTTGACTGATTATCTGGAAAAAATGGGATTTCAGGTAGAAAAAGGGATCGCAGGACTTCCAACCGCATTTCGGGCTGTTTATGAGCAGGGACAGGGAGGACCATCTTTTGGCCTTCTGGCAGAATATGATGCCCTGAAAGATATTGGACATGCATGCGGACACCATATGCAGGGGCCATCTGTGATCGGTGCTGCCCTGGCACTACGCGATACCTGCAAAGACCAGCCTTATAAGATCGTTATATATGGTACACCTGCAGAAGAAACCATTGGCGGCAAGATCATTATGCAGGAAAAGGGCTGTTTTAAGGATATAGATATTGCACTGATGATGCATGCAGCGCCTTCAACCTGTGTTGATCTGCGATGCATGGCACTGGAGTGCTTCTATGTGACTTTTCACGGGGTAGAAAGCCATGCAGCTATGAGCCCACATAAGGGAAAGAGTGCTTTCGACGCAGCTCTTCTCTCTTTCCAGGCCATTGAATTTATGCGTGAGCATGTATTAGAAGACTCACGGATGCATTATACAATTCTGGATGCAGGCGGTCCATCCAATATTGTTCCGGGACTGGCAAAAGCAGAGTATACACTGCGTTCTTACAGCACCGATTATCTGGAAAATGTGATCGTTCCCCGGTTTAAAGATATTATCAAAGGTGCATGCCTGATGACGGGAACCACCTGCGATCTTGAGCGCAGCTATCCGTTTAAGGCAAAGATCCCCTGTGTAACATTAAATGACCTGATCATGGAAAATGCCCATTTCTTCCAGGCCCCCCAGATCACAGGCCCAAGAGAAAAAACAGGTTCCACCGATTTTGGAAATGTCATGTATGAAGTACCAGGCTGCTGTATCCGCACTGCCTTTGTACCAGAAGGAACTGCAGCCCATTCCAAAGAATATCTGGAAGCCGGAAAAACCCAAAAAGCCCACGAAGCCCTGCGCTCCGGCTCTGAGATCTTAGCCGGAACCTGTATGGATATTCTGGAACACCCGGAATTTCTTCAGAAAATGAAAGAAGAATTTGAAGAAAGAAAGCGGAAAGAGCAGATGGAGACAGAGTAAGATTTCCTAAAAGAAGTGAAGCGGTATAATAAAAGACAGCCACAGACCAGGTGGCCAGTCTTTAAAAATACTGGTAACAGTCAGCGGACTGGAGATCGATGAACATCAGCAGGTCTTGAACCGTGATTTTGAATCAATTCCCGGTTTATATGCTACAGGTAACTGCAGTGGAAGGCGATTTGGTGTACAGTATACAACATCACTGCCCGGACAAAGCATTGGAATTGCCCAGACTCTTGGAAGAGAGTTAGGGCTGTACCTGGCGGGGTTATAGCTGGCAGCTTTGTCTGTACGGAAAAGAAAGATAATAAATCTAAAAAAGAAAAGGAAACCTGAATAAATCGTGAAAAAGCTATCGACCGCCGGAATATTCATCCGACGGTCGTTTATAGTTGGATTTGATCAAGAAAGACAGAGTGGGCGCAATGGTGTTAAATCTGTCTTGCAGCAATAAATCCTTCATGGATTGCGTCATAGATCTGACGAATGCGTTTGCTGTCTCCAACATTGAATACCTGCATATCTGTATTTTCTTCCAGTTTATCGCTCAGTTCATTCTGGCTGGTAAAACCGGCGGCGATGACTACACTGTCAGCCGGAACCGTTGTTTCATTACCCCATCGATCGGTCAGAATGACATTGTTTTCATGGACAGCGGTCAGGCGTTTGCCAGTCAGGATCTTTATGTCTGTTTCATTGATCGTTGCAAGATATGCCTGACAAGCGGAACTGAAATTCGCAAGAAAAGCATCCGTCATTTCTACGATAGTAACTTTTTTGCCTTCGGCATTTAATTCAAGCGCGGTTTCCGCACCGGTGATGCCGCCTCCGATCACAACTACAGTATTTCCTGTTACTGCTGTGGAGCCATTTAAATAATCACTGGCATAAATGACGGAGTTTTTCTCAATTCCAGGTACATTTAATATTCTGGTTTTTCCGCCGACAGCAATGATAACTGCATCATAACCGCTATGAACGAGAGTCTCATATTCAACTTCTTCTTTTACCAGTGTAATGTTCGGATCATGCATAATATGATCTTCATAATAGTGGATCAACCGTTTGATATTGGCTTTGTTTTCCGGTTTGCTGGCTTCAATCATCGCTCCGCCGATGCATCGCTTTTCATAGATTGTAACCTGATGTCCGCGTTTTGAAGCAGTAAGAGCGGCTTCACAGCCTGCAGGACCGGCTCCGACTACTGCAACCTGTTTCCTGGTTTCTGCTTTTTCAACAGGTTTGCATTCAAAACGGTATAAGGATGGATTTACGGTACAATGGATCGGTGTGTGGCTCAACATTCCCCTGTCGATACATCCGATCAGACAGTTGATACAAGGTTTAATATCGCTGGCTCTGCCTTCTTTTGCTTTTTTTGCCCATGCCGGCTCTGCCAGCTGTGAACGACCTAAAGCGACAAAATCGGCATTTCCTTCAGCGAGCATCTTTTCAGCATCTTCTGGAGAGAAAATATTATGACCGATGAAAACAGGAATGTTTACTGCATCTTTCAGCATTTTTGTGTGTTTGGCGTTAAATGCATTTGGCAGCAGGAATTCTCTGGAAGCTGTTGCATGGGTTCCACCCATGATATTCAGATGAGATACTCCTTCTTTTTCCAATGCCTTTGCTACCTCAATGGTTTCTTCAATACGTATTCCTTCTGGCTCCCAGTCTTCGGTACTTAATTTGACACCTACCGGGAAATTTGGACCGCATTTCTTTTTGATGTTTCTGACGATTTCCAGGAGCAGACGCATGCGGTTGTGCAGAGAGCCACCATACATATCAGTACGTTTATTATCGTGGGGAGACAGGAAATTGGTCGGAATACATCCGGCAGCACCGTGGATTTCGATAATTTCAAAACCAGCTTTTTTACATCGTACTGCGGCGTCACCGAAACGTTCAACCAGATCATGAATTTCTTCTATTGTCAGGGCTCTTGGCATCTTATAGCCCATTTCATACCATGGCTCAAAAGTGATTTCAGATGCACCAATGACATCTGCGCTGCCGACAAAAGCAGCATCTCGGCCCGGATGAGCCAGCTGAATGCCGGGAACGGCCCCATGTTCTTTTACTGTTTCAGCAAGAAGGGTAAGACCTGCGATGAATTCGTCCTTGTCTGCCCGTAAGCCGCAGGATACCATTGGAACCGGGACTGCGTTATCCATAAAGATAAGTCCGGCACCGCCATCTGCCGCCTGGGCATAAGCTTTGATCTGACGGTCGGTTACGGTTCCGTCAGGATTTCCAAGATAAGTTCCCATAGAATTGCGGACAATTCGGTTTTTCAGGACAACACCGCCAACAGTTCCTTTTTGAAATAAATGTGGATAATACTTGTTTTCCATATTTTCTTTTCCTTTCACGTAAATTTTTGATATAATGAATTGTAATAAAATGTGAAAAATTAAACAAGAAACAGTTGTTGAGAAAAAATTGCATATGCAACTTTTAAAGGTAAAATGTTGCAGAGGAGAGATATGAGCGAAGATTTAAGAGTAACAAAGACCAGACAAAATATCCAGATGACATTTATCAGACTGTTGGAACAGTGTCGTTTTCA
>OGMN01002270.1_pt1 | contig 11350 bp, 17 predicted proteins | sample 1573211 | NCBI WGS metagenome assembly OGMN01 (sample SAMEA2581876, study PRJEB24529) | metagenome | biome: Human gut stool | place: China | collected 2011
CTTGAAACTGTTGCAAAAGCGGTTGAGTCGCAAACAGAAAGGTTCTGCCAACCGCTACAAGGCTCGCATCCGTGTAGCCCGGTTGCAGGAACACATCGCCAACTGCCGCAAGGATAACCTTCACAAAATCACCTATGTACTCACGCACGAGAGCCAAGTGCGTACACTCTGCATGGAGGATCTGAACGTGAAAGGGATGCAGCGCAACCACCATCTGGCACAAGCCGTAGGGGATGCTTCCTTCGGAACATTCCTCACCCTGCTTGAATACAAGTGCCGTTGGTATGGCGTGAATCTTATCAAGATAGACCGCTTTGCCCCAAGCTCGAAGACCTGCGGCCAATGCGGCTATGTGTACAAAGGATTGAAACTGAGTGAGCGCAGCTGGATCTGCCCGGAATGTGGCACGCACCACGACCGGGACTTCAATGCCGCTTGCAATATCAAAGAATTTGGCTTGAAAGCCCTACCCTCGGAGCGAGGGGATGTCAAGCCTGTGGACTGTCCTCTTGTGGATGACCGACCTCGTGTCCTAAAAAGCAATGATAGGAAGAAGCAGGAAAAGAGAGGAGGTATTGGTATCTCCGAAGCTCATGCCTTTAGGCGTGAGTAGCTCACGAGTTGAGATTAGTTGAGTTTGCCATTTCCGGGCGCGGATTTTCAAAGTCCGTATCGGGTTGAATGTCCCGATGCGGGCACCAAAGGACGGCACGGAAGCCGTAGGGGTCCTAACCTGCCATAAACCCCGGCCGCAAGGTAGAAAGGTTTGAACGAATAAGCGGTTCATTGAAATACGAGAACCATCCGAAGGGATGTAAAACCCGGCGAGCGACTTGGCGCAGAAGGGCGGATATTAGGCCGATCAATACCAAAAAGCAGGCGACGATCCGGAGCGATCCGGGGAGCCGGTAGCGATATACCCTGCGATTCGGTCGTGGTCTTCGATGACGACAGGGTACAAACAGGTCGCGGACGCCTCAATAGTCCGTATTTTGTTTCATTTATTCATTTTTTGTGTGTTTAGAGTTGTTTTTCCCGGCGCCCTCCGTGACGGCCCGCGCCGGTTTTTCGATCGCATCAAATCATTACATATATGGAAACTCAATTTCAGGAATCCACAGTCAAAAGTCTGTGGGTAACGCTTGCGGGCCGCCTCTGGCGTGCGTGGTACCGTCTCAAGAACAAGGTGCGCCGGACAATCGACAAGTCCCGCCGCCGGGCACATAAACTCCAAAACCGACCCCGTGTCTATCGGGTCGAAATTCGGTAAGAGTATGGCACACTTAATTACACTCGTAGTAGTTTCCGTTCCTGTTTGCCTGGTGTTCGGCTGGGCGCTGTCCGGTCCCCGGCGTATGCGGATCACCCGCTATCTGTTGAATGAAATTTTCGAACAGCGATGAATACTTCCTACCACGTCACCGACACGGCTCAAATGCCGCCGTCCACTCGGAAAGAACCCTCGGAAGAGTATTACTTCTTCGAGAGCACCCGTTTCAACCGGCCGCAAACGACAATTCATCTGACCGATCAGGAGATTCGGACTTTCGCCAAACGCATCGCCGATTACATCACCCGAATGACATTTTCGGGTCCTATGGAATCTTTCGACTTTCAGATAGAATATCACGGCGTTGCGGTGCAAGGACGCTATACGGTGGAAGCCGAGCGACAGGATGCGGTGCATTCGATGGGAATGACGGAATGGATCGACGTCCCGATACGGGAGGAAACGAGCATAGCGAGCGCCTGGTGTACGGCCACGGACGAGGAGGTTCCCCGGGTGTCGGAGAAACTGAATGAACTGTTAAAATAGCTGACATGAAAACGAGAATCGAGATTTACGAAATCGACCGCCCGCAAAACATTGTTGCCTCGGGTTCTTGGAATAGGCAACTCTCGACTGCCGAGATACGCAAGGAAACCAAATATATGATGCGGTATATCGATTCTAAAAAGTTCGCATCACGAGTGATAACCGATAGAGATTGAAAATATGGAACTGCGTAAAATATCCGAAGAACAGAAAAGATTACTGGATCGGCCGCTGCCTTCAGAGGCAATATCGCCGCATCCGACAAAGAACTACTTGTCCACGATCAAAGCGATCTACGTTACCGAGCGTATGAATGACGTATTCGGAGTAGGTAGCTGGCGTGTCCGCTCCGAACAGGTTGCCCGAGATAATAAGATGGTGGTTGTCAAGGTAACATTCGAGATACCTGAATATGGTATCTATTATGAATGTTATGGAGGCAACGATAATTCAGATTTGGGTGATGCCCACAAGGGGGCTACAACCGATGCTTTGACAAAGATCGGGTCCTGGCTCGGGATTGGTGCCGATGTATTCAAGGGTAAATCGAGCAATATGTCAGCAAAATGCGCGGCAGCTGCTCCGGACCCTCTCGCTTCGGCCCGGCCCGATACACCCCGGGCAAAGCATCGGATTACGGCAGATATGCTTGACGATCCGATCAAGTGCGATTGTCTGCTTAATTGGGGTTATGACTTATGGACCGCTTCAGGCTATGCGGCAGATTTCGATATTGCCGCACGTCTTCTGAAATCTTATGACGCCGATGCTGACGTGCTTAAACGTTATGCGGCTTTGTTTAATTCTTATAAGATGGCTCGGCATGGAAAATAATTCATTATTGCTCTGTGAAACGGTCTCGGTCAGTGAATTGACCGCCCGGGCGGTCAGGGCTGTTGTAAACGGGGATATTGACCCGATAACGGCCCATGTCAATATCAGCAGGATGGAAGCGGCAATCAAGGCGTTCAAGGATAATGAAGAGATCCGGGACATCACACTCCGCGAATTATCCAAATACGGGAAATCGCACCAATTCGGGGATTGCCGGTTGGAAGAAGCCGAGGTCGGTGTCAAATACGATTATGCGAATTGCGGTGACAGTAAGTTATATGATATGTACGCAACTCTTGAATCCTTGAAAGCTGACATTAAAGAGCGAGAAACAATGCTTCGGCAACTGCCTGTTTCCGGGCTTGCCGATCCCCAAACGGGTGAGATGCTTTACCCGCCCGTTCGAAGTAGTAAAACGAGTATCAAAACAACATTCAAAAAACAACCGTAGCTATGTCAGAACTTATCAATGTATCGATTTGCGTTTCGGATATTCCCCGCGATCAAATTAAAATCGCCAAGAATGGCAAGAAGTATATCGCCGTATGCGTTTCGCAGCTCCGGGAACCGGATTCCTACGAAAATACCCATTCGGTATTTATGCGTCAGACCAAGGAGGAACGGGAGGCGAAAGTACCCCGTGTTTTCATTGGACGCGGTAAGGCCATAAACTTTAGTTCGATACCGGTTACGGCGGAGAGTGTTGTGGATATGCCTCCGGCGGATAGGGTAGATGACCTTCCATTCTAATATTCGGAATCCCATGATCGGTTATGAAATCAAGTCTTGGGAGATTCGGCAAATAGTACGTATTCTGCGTGATTTGGAGTTTTGCGATGCCTCCCATTCGGGGTCGGAATGCTATTCGGATGGGCAGAATCCTGTATAAAAAAATAATAAAACGCCATGCAAAGAATCGAACAAATACGGAAGGAAGCTCGGAATATTCAGATGGCTCTTGAATGTATGAATAATCCCGATATCGAAGCCATGATAGAGCGTTTGGACCAGCTGGGTGTTTATTACGCTCGCAGCGGTGAATTGTTGAGTGAGGTTGTCGGAATGCGTGACGCAGCGGTGGCCACGCTGTTTCACGATGAAAAAGAAACGATTATCAGTTTGTCACCATCGTTGGCGACGAAATTAGTGAACAGCTCGGCGGCAGAACTAAACGCGCTGGAGAAGTGGTTGGACCGTATCAATGCCGCTTGCAAGCATCAGTGCGACAACCTTCGCACTATGATAAGCTACGAGAAAGAACGATTAAAATTGTAAACAAAGAAGATGATGAAGTGTTTGATAAACAACTGAAATAATACGATAATATGGCCAATAACAAGGTCGGTTCTGGCTATGGCTACCCCGGACGATCTGCGACGCGAAAAGCCCGAATATTACGCCCAGATACAAGGCAACTACCTTGCGACGGGACGACGATGGTGCGACTTCGTAAGCTATGATCCCCGGTGCGCCAACCCGCTGCTGGCCGTCAAGATTCTCCGCATCCCGCGAGATGAGGAGTACATCGGTCGCATCCGGGAGGCAGTGCTGGCAGCCGTGAAATACAAACAGGAGATAACGTCCAGAATGGCGCTCCTGGCACGGCAACAGCGGGCATCCACTCCCTAAATAATCTCCAAGTATGACGACAAGAAAGACATATCCCCCATGGTCGGAAAAGGAATTGGAAACATTGAAAGAACTCTATCCTGATAACGACAACGAATATATAGGTCGCTTGTTGAATCGCACTCCGGGGAGCGTAAAGATACGCGCCGTATGGAATGGCTGCCGCAAATCCTATGAGTTTATACAACGCCGAAGAATGACGACGGATAACAAACCCAGCAAAATGGTCGGATGTATTCCGAACCCCTTGCCGGTTATTGAACGGTTATTAAGAAAACACGGTTACAAAAAATAAAAACAAGCATGACAATATGGTATGGCCAGAATCAGAACCATAAAACCACAATTTTGGGATGATCTGAAGATCGGCCGCTTATCGCGCGATGCCAGGCTGCTTTACATCGGACTTTGGAATTTTGCCGATGATTTGGGCGTAGTAATAGCCGACCCCGTTTGGCTGAAGTCTAAAATATTCCCTTACGACAAAATACAACTCCAGCAATTCGAAGGCTGGTTGAAGATGCTCGAAGAAACCGGATTTATTAGTCTGCTTTCCGTTAAGTCGGAAAGATTCTATTATCTGCCAACCTTTTCCCGTCATCAAGTAATCAACAGACCTAATCTGGAAGATGTAAATGTACGTAAAGAATTGTTAGACAGTGCATTAAATGAAATCACGGAACGATCAGTGAACGATCACGGAACGATCACTGAACGATCAGTGACTATAAAAGGAGAGGATAAGGAGTATATTACTACCAGTACTTCTACTGACGTAGAAGATACTGGAGTGAGAGATAATATTATTTCTTACCCGGTAGAGGACTATAACGCAGGCGCGTGCGAGGGGACCGAGAACCCCGAATCCGATCATCCTAAACGCAAATCCCGTAAGACGCTCCGCAAGGATGATGCAGGGATTGAAGAAGCTCGGATATTGACGTGGCGCGATGATTTTGAGATTTACAAAAACGAGTTACGCAAGGCCTATAAGACGCTCCTACAGGATGACGCTTGGATTTCGACGCAACAACGTTTCAACCCGAATCTCAACATTGCCCTCTCGCTCGAAAAGGCTTGCGTAAACTTCTGGGCAACGGAAGCCGGATGGCAGCATAAGCGAAAGCAGCGCACAAAGACTATCAACTGGAGGCAAACGCTCACAAATTCGATCAACAGCCCGCAAAACAAAGTTTACAATGACAACGGAATTAGCAAAAAAACCGCCAACAACGGCGTTAGCGAAGATTTCAAACGTGGAGTTCTTGAAACGCTACTCAGTGGCGGCAATACAGAGTAGCTGCCGCCGTATGCAGTCGGCCGTGGCTTGTGCCGAATCCCAAATGCCGGTGTTATCTGTATTGCGAGCGACATACGGCGAAAAATGGACGGCTGCATATCTGGTACTTTGGATCGTCAATGTACAGGAGTTTTTCAATATTTCGGCAAAGATGAACGATGCGCAGGTAACGGAAACGGCCTACATGATTTTGGATGACTTCTGGGCGTTGAACCTTGCCGATGTAAACCTGGTATTTACCAATGCCAAACGAGGGCAATACGGACAACTGTACGGACGAATAGACGGATCGATCATATACGGTTGGTTTCAGACATATTTCGAGGATCGATGCAATGCCTGCGAGAACCGCACGATACGGCAAGCCGAGGATATGAGTAGCGATCACCCGGTAACGGACGCCAAAGCTGCGGAGTTTATCCGGCAATTGGTCGAAAAAAGAAAACGATCGAAATATCGGCGAGATGAAACACCTTGAATCGAACATCCAACGCGCTTTTGTACGTTGGTTCCGGCTTCAATACCCCGAGTATGCTTTGAATTTGACGAGCGTGCCCAATGGCGGATTGCGAAGTAAAACCGAGGCGGCCATCATGAAAGCTGAAGGAATGACGGCTGGAGCGGCGGATTTACTGTTACTTGTTCCCCGAGATGGGTTTGGTGTACTGGGACTGGAATTTAAGACCCAAGTAAAAGGAAGTCGTCAGACCCCAGCACAAAAACAATGGCAGAAATCTTTTGAACAGGTTGGAAACAAGTATGTACTTGTTCGCACACTGAATGAAGCTATAACGGCAGTTCAAAATTATTTGGATAAATGACAAAACGACAATTTTATCACTGGCTTCATTCTGCCGAGTGGTTCACTATGGGTAAAACGCATTGATTATATGACCAACCTTTCTTACCGCCAGGCAATGTTGATTAAACATACGGCCTGGATGAACACTCGCTTGCTCGCGCGGGGTCCTCGGCCGGAAGACGAGCGGTACGTGCCGCTCGCGGTGCGGATGCTTACGCTGGTCGGCTGCTTGAACTACGCGATGCTCGACCTTGAGTCCGAACTCACGGCATCCGGCTTGTTCCACCATGAAACCAAACGCCGCTATACGCAGGCTCAGACTTTGGTCTCGCAGGCTCACGGCGTCGCGTGGTCGATGCTTCGCAAGATCGACGACCGAGCCGCCCGGCAGTACAACGACAAGACGGACGAGGCGTATCGGACCATCAGCGGCTGTATCCTGTTGGAGGCTCCTCAAAGGTCTTACAACATCGTGCTGTCGCTGTGTAGGATCATCAGCTCTCTCAACGGTCGGATTTCGGGCCGCTACGACTTCAACCCGGCCAAACCTCTTGTACGCATCCCGGCTCTGTTGGAGTGTATCGGGATCGAGGATTGTAAAATAGACGGAATCATCGAATTGAATTTAATAGATTAACGAAAATGAAAGTAATCGTATCATTTTCCGGAGGCAAGGACAGCCTTGCGGCGCTGTTGTGGGTGCGCGAGCATATTACCACCAACTTTACCACCGTATTCTGCGATACGGGTTGGGAGCATCCATTGACCTATGAGTATATCAACCGTATCGCCGACAAACTGCACCTCGATCTGGTAACATTGAAGTCGAAGGAGTACGACGGAATGGTCGATCTTGCGCGGCAAAAAAAGCGTTGGCCCTCTAACTATGCACGGTTTTGTACAGAGGAACTTAAAACGAAGCCGATGATCGACTATGTACTCGACGAGGTAAAAGACAATATGCTGATAATTCAAGGCATTCGAGCGGCGGAATCATCGGCGCGGGCCAAAATGCAAGCCCAATGCACGTATTTCAAGTACTATTTCGAGCCTTACGGTTATGACAAAAACGGCCGACCGAAACGACATTCCTATCGAGGCAAGGAGGTACGAGCATTTCGGGCACAGTTCGCTGATGATCTGTTGCGACCCGTGTTCGACTGGTCGGCACAGCAGGTGATAGATTATATCCTTGCCGCAGGGTTGGAGCCGAACCCGCTCTACCGGATGGGTTACAAGCGTGTCGGGTGCTGGCCGTGCGTAATGGCGAACCTACGGGATGTTCTCAATATGTCCCACCAATCCCCTGAGCGGATCGACTACATTGCAAAAATCGAAAATGAATTGCGATCCACGTTTTTCAGATTGAGTAAAATTCCGACCCATGCGATCGCCGACGGTAATAAGTATCCTGACATCCGCGATGTCGTGCGCTACGTCCAATGGCAGAACGCGACGGGCAGTTTGTTCGACGACGACACGGCCACGAGCTGCATGAGCTATTACGGATTGTGTGAGTAAACAATAAAATAAAATGAAAAAATACACACAAGCGGATTTCGACGCCTTCGAGGTGATCGACGGAATCAAACAATGCCCCTCGGGGGATTACAGTGATATACAAATATTCGGCGAGCGGTGCTCCTTCGGCAGGGCGTGCTCTTTTGGTGAGTGGTGCTCCTTCGGCGAGCGGTGCTCCTTCGGCAAGTGGTGCTCTTTCGGCAGGGCGTGCTCTTTTGGTGAGTGGTGCTCTTTCGGTGAGCGGTGCTCCTTCGGCAGGGCGTGCTCTTTTGGTGAGCGGTGCTCTTTTGGTGAGTGGTGCTCCTTCGGCGCGTGTTGCTCTTTCGGCAGGGCGTGCTCTTTTGGTGAGTGGTGCTCTTTCGGTGGAAGTTGCTCCTTCGGCAGGGCGTGCTCTTTCGGCGAGTGTTGCTCTTTTGGTGAGTGGTGCTACTTCGGCGCGTGTTGCTCTTTCGGCGAGTGGTGCTCTTTCGGCGAGCGGTGCTCCTTCGGCGAGTGGTGCTCCTTCGGCGAGCGGTGCTCCTTCGGTGGGGGTTGCTCCTTCGGTGGGGGTTGCTCCTTCGAAGATAAAGGCGAATATATCGGCGATTATCCTTTCCTGGCTTTTGTCGGGTTCGGCTCTCGGATTGGCAGCAAGGTTTACTTTTTCAACCTGCAAGACGGCATTTATGTCCGTTGCGGCTGCTGGCTGTCGGATATAGCGGGGTTCCGGGAGAGAGTGAAAGAGAAGAATGCCGATGCGATGTACCTGGATTTGTGCGATCTGGTCGAGAGGAAGTTTAACAGGAAAAACTGAAAATACTACAAAGAGTGAATATAGGATTAGTAGATGTAGATGGTCATCATTTTCCGAACTTGGCATTGATGAAACTTTCGGCTTGGCATAAGTCGCACGGGGATTCGGTTGAGTTCGCCAATCCGATGTTCGGTAGGTACGATCGAGTGTATATGTCTAAAGTTTTCACTTTCACGGCTGGGATGTCCATCACATAAACGGGGATAAATCCGATAATCGCAGGGATAATTTGGTTTGCTTCCCAAAAGCGGAACACACGCGAAGGCATCAAATCGAAAGAAAAAAATGATACACATAGATCTATTTTCGGGAATAGGAGGGTTTGCCCTCGCCGCGCATTGGGCAGGATGGAGGACGCTCGTTACTTGTGAAATAGACAATTTTTGTCGGCGGGTACTACAATATCACTTTCCCGAAGCATACCATCACGATGATATACACACCTTGACTTATGAGACAATTGACGTTGAACTTTCAAAACGATACGGAACCCTCTGGAGGAATGAGGACATTGTCCTTACCGGAGGGTTCCCGTAGCCGTGCCAGCCGTTCTCGCTCGCAGGAAAGCGGCGAGGCACAGAAGACGACCGCTACCTGTGGCCCGCGATGCTCGACGTTATTCGGACTGTTCGACCCCGCTGGGTCGTGGGCGAGAACGTTTACGGAATCGTTAATTGGTCGGAAGGGTTGGTCTTCGAGCAGGTGTGTGCTGATTTGGAAATTGAAGGCTACGAAGTACAACCGTATATACTTCCAGCTTGCGGTGTCGGCGCTCCCCACCGTCGGGACAGATGCTGGTTTGTTGCCCACCGTGCAGACGCAGGGTCTGAAACGATGCGTGAACGGTCGAACGGAGTTCATGCCGACAGTATTGCTTCCGACACCCCATGCCTCGGACGCATCACGCGGAGGTCAAAAAGTAACCGGACTATACAAAACGAGAAAATCGGGTCTAACATATATGTCCCTGTTGAACGATCTGGCAGTAAGCGGACTTTTACCGACCCCGACAGCGAACGATGCGAAGAATGTAACGCTTCCGGCCAGTCAGGGCATACGCAACGGACTACCCAAAACAGCGATGCAAAGCGACGAATACCGGACTGGAACGGGTTCCCGACTCAACCCCCTGTATGTGGCGGAGATGATGGGTTTCCCGGTGAATTGGTTGGTATCGCCTTTCCTCGATGGCGCCGGGAAGCCGTCAAAGCCTGCGGAAACGCCATAGTCCCGCAGGTGGCATTGCGGATTTTTGAAACGATAAACGAAATACAATATGGAAAAAAGTAAACGAGCATATTGGGATGCGGTCGAGGCTAATGAAGGGAAGATAGACCCTGAAAAGCACGGCATAGGGATGACAGGAATGAATGGTTCGCCCAGTGCGTCTCTTAATGGGAAAGAATTATACCGACGGATATTTATCCGTTTGCGTACGCCGCAGGAGGTATTGACGTGCACACCTATAGAGAATAGCAGCGACTTCGCACGTAGAACGGCTATTATCGAAAGCTGGTTCGATTCGGTGATTCGAAAAGGCAACTATATATTGACATTCTCCGCAGAACAAGTTTCCGATGAAGAAGCAGCCGCATTGTTGGATGCTGAATGAGGTGAGAATAACCGATGATCTCTTATGACCCACGCATCACTATTCAGCGGGATCGGAGGGCACGATTTGGTTGCGGATTTGCCCCCGGAATTTTACGCCTGGGAGAACCGGGACAACTTTGCGGAATGCGGGGCCGACCTCCTCACCCTGTGGTGCGGCGACAAGTGGAAAAACCTGCGCGAGTTCGGGCCAGGCGACCCTTTCGATTTCCGCGCCGTTCCCGTGGAATACCGGCCGTTCGAGAAAAAATGGCTGTACTACACGGGCAAGAGCCGGGGACTTATGGGAAGCCCGCGCTACGATGTGATGAAGCACCTTCTGCCGTGGTGGTGGCACTTCTCCACGCCGAACCTCCTGAAAATCGTGCCGGAGATGGACGAAGGTACGCTCCGTTCCGAATCCGAAACGGCGGAGGAGGATTTGCAACTCCTGCCACTCAACATGAAATGGATCGCCACTTACAATTACGCCCGCGTGCTCGATCTGGAAAGGCAGGCAAGGGCGGCGGGGACACGCCAGCTAAAGTCGGTACAACTGACGATTTTTTGAAACGATAAACGAATATGAGAAGATATGAAAACCAAACTACTGCGCCGACTGAGGCGGGAGGGGCGTCGTCAGATACGTGTCTATTCAGTTCGTAAGGATATGGATGGGACGGTTGTTGGCATACGCTACGGGTATAATTCGGATGAATATGCGCATCTATGGCATTTTGCGATGACTCCGGATGAACTTAAATCAGAAGCAATGAAGATATATATCCTCCGCCGCATTGCGGAGCTAAAAGGAAAGAGAAAATGAAAAAAGATAATGTTCAACGATCTTTACGGGTAGTTTACGAATTTGAGTTGGTGAAACAACGAGATTCGATGCAGAACATTGCAAAACTTTGAAAAACTTTCAAACATTTTGAAATATGAGAGAAATTAAATTCCGGGGCAAGCGCCTCGACAACGGAGAGTGGTTGTATGGCAGCCTTGTCATTGACAACCCTGAATTGATTGAAAAACAAACCGCCGAAAGGCATAAAAACAAAAATA
>OGMN01002277.1_pt1 | contig 11314 bp, 10 predicted proteins | sample 1573211 | NCBI WGS metagenome assembly OGMN01 (sample SAMEA2581876, study PRJEB24529) | metagenome | biome: Human gut stool | place: China | collected 2011
GGTTCTTAATTAAACTTAAATCATCTTTTTTATTTAAGGAAATCTGCTAAAAATATTGAACTAATTTTGATAATATATAATAAAAAATTTCATATATGAAACTATAATTGGAAAAATATTTTTTTGTTTTTCCTGTTTTTAGCATTTTTAATACTTTAAAATTTTTTATCTTTTCTTTTTAATTTCATATATGGAATTTTATCTGAGATATTGAGATTGAATTTTTATTTTTTTTAAAGTATAAATAAAATATAGAAAAGTATAACAAAACATTTCAATATAAATCAAAATAAAATATTTTAGGAGGAAAGTCATGTTGAAAAAAAGTAAAATTTTAAAAAAAATAACTGATATAGGAATAGTAGCAGTAGTAAGAAGTGAAACTATAGAAGAGGGAATCAGAATTTCTAAAGCATGTGTAGAAGGAGGAATTCCAGCAATAGAAGTTACATATACTGTCCCAGGAGCTACTGAAGTAATAAAAGCTCTTAAAGAACAGTTTACTTCTGATGAATTAGTAATAGGTGCTGGAACTGTATTAGATGCAGCCACTGCTAGAATAGCTATTTTAGCTGGATCAGAATTTATAGTTTCTCCAGCTTTTGATGAAGAGACTGCAAAATTATGTAATCTTTATCAAGTCCCATATATGCCCGGATGTATGACAATTACTGAAATAACTAAAGCTATGCAGTATGGAGCAGATATTGTAAAACTTTTCCCTGGAAGTGCTTTTGGACCTTCATTTGTAAAAGCTGTAAAAGCTCCACTTCCTCAGGCTAATATTATGCCTACTGGAGGAGTAAGTTTAGAAAATATAGATGAATGGTTTAAAAATGGTGTAGTAGCTGTAGGAGCAGGGGGAAAACTAGCTTCTGGATCTAGTGAAGATATTATAGCTACTGCTAAAGCATTTGTAGAAAAAATAAAAGAGATAAGAAATAAATAATCTGATATAGTGGAGGAAAGACTGCGATGGAGAAAATATTTGATTTTAAAAATAAGGAATTTGGATTAGTATGCAGCGGGGAAATGATAATGAGGCTTTCTCCTTTGAATAATGAAATGCTGGTTCAAGGACATATGCTTGAAAAGCAAATGGGAGGGGCAGAATTCAATGTAGCCAGTGGAGTATCTATACTTGGAGAAAAAACTGCTGTTGTGACAAAACTTCCAAAAAATGAATTAGGAAAATTTGCAAAGAAGATAATAGATTCAAATGGAGTAAGTGATGAATTTGTAGTGTATGATGAATCTAAAAATAAGAGACTGGCCATCTACTATTATGAGTACGGATCATCACCAAGAAAACCAAATGTTACATATGACAGACAAAATTCATCATTTCAATCTTTTAAGGCAGATGAAGTAAATAGTTCAGTATATAATAGAACGGAAATTTTTCATACAAGTGGAATAACTTTAGGGTTGTGTGAAACTTCAAATAAATTGACTTATGATCTTATCAAAAATTTTAAAGATGGAGGAGCACTAATATCTTTTGATGTAAACTTCAGAAGAAATCTCTGGACAGAAGAAGAAGCAAGAGTTGAGATTGAAAAACTGCTTCCATCTGTTGATATACTTTTTGCTTCAGAAGAAACTTTTAGAAAAATGTTTCAGAAAACAGGAAACTTAGAAGATATCATAAGAGCTTTTGCAAAAGAATTTAATATATCATTTATTGCTTCTACTCAAAGAACAGTAAATTCTCCAAAATCTCATAATTTTACTTCATTAATATATAACAGAAAAAATGATGCTTTCTATTGTGAATCTCCATATAAAAATATAGAGATAGTAGATAGAATAGGAAGTGGAGATGCTTATGTAGCAGGAGTCCTATATGGAATCCTTAAACATAACAATCCAGAAAAAGCAATGAAATATGGAAATGCTAATTCAGTATTAAAAAATACTATAATAGGAGATATATCTTGTGCAGATGTTAGTCTTGTGGATAGTATAATAGCTGATCATGAAAATGGAAGTACAAGTGAAATGAACAGGTAACCAAGCCACTCAGCTTCAAGTTAATTTATAAAAAAAAGAAAGATCCAAAATTTATATAGTTTTGGGTCTTTTTCTATAATTAATATATTAAAAATGACAATTAAACGAAATATTTTGAAAAGTTAAGCTGTTGAAAAATGGCTTTTTTTATTTTTTGAATTAATAGAAACCTTTAATATTCAATAGTTTTGTGATCGAAATGTGTTTTTTGTGTGAAAATACTGATTGACAAAGAGAAAGATTAATACTATAATTAACTCATAGTTTTCTATAAAACTAAAAATAACTATTAAATAGTTGTTTTGAAAAAAATAAAAAATAATATATTTTATTTTGAAAATTAAAAAATAAAAATATTATTTTTTTTTTAAAATAAATTAATTTTAAAATTTTATTTAAATATACAATTTATAGTCAAAAATAAGGGGAAAAAGTGAAAAGACAAAGTTCAAAGATTTTAATGATAGTATTACAATTCATATTCTATTTTTTAATAAATAAAATATTTAAAGTTCCAGACAGAATTATGTACAACACTTTCTTTATCTATCTTGCATTAAATCTTACTAAGAATATGTATTCCTTTAAAACTATACTCATATGGGAAGAACTGAAAAAGCAACTATTTGTGCATACAGAGTATCTCATAATAATGCTGATAAATGATGTGGCATTCTGGGGAAATAAGTATATCCCAGTTCATCTGATAGTAGGAATAACATTTACTTTCTTTAATCTGATCATAATAAAAACTATAAGAAATATATTTAGAAATTCATTAGAAAAAAGACTTCTTATCATAGGAGTAGGAAATACAGCTAGAGAATTAACTCATGTAATAAAAGAAAATAATTTTACAATGTACAACTTACTGGGATATATATCAGCTAATTCTTTAGAGGGAGTTAATCAAAGTATAAGAGTAGAAGAGGAAAAAATACTAGGAAGCTGTTGTGATATTGAAAGAGTAATAGAAGAAAAACAAATAAATGAAGTAATAATAGCGCTTCCATTAGCAAATAACAAACAGATGTCAGAGATAATCAATAAACTGGATGGAAAAGTAAATAAGATAAAATTTACACCAGAGTTAAATGGAACATATACTTTTAATTCACAAGTAGAAAGCTATGATGGACTTATGATTATATCAGCTAATATAAACTTTGTAAAAGGTTTCAGTAGAGTATTGAAAAGAGTAATAGATATAATAGTTTCTTTTTTAGGAGTTCTATTTTTAATACCATTAACAATCTTGATATGGCTGAAAACAGATAAAAAAGAAAGAAAAGAGGGACTATTTTTTACTCAGGAAAGAATAGGAAGAAATGGCGAAAAAATAATTATATACAAATATAGAAGTATGGTGACAGGCGCAGATCAGATACTGGAAAAAATGATGAAGGAAGATCCACAAATAAAAGATGAATATGAAAAAAATAAGAAACTGAAAAATGATCCAAGAGTAACTAGGATAGGAGAATTTTTAAGAAGAACATCATTAGATGAATTTCCTCAATTTATAAATGTACTAAAAGGGGAAATGTCATTTGTAGGACCAAGACCATATTTACCAAGAGAGAAAAAAGATATGGGAATCTATTATGAAAAGATAGTGAAATCAAAACCAGGAATAACAGGAATGTGGCAGACCCATGGAAGAAGTGAAACAGACTTTGAAGAAAGATTGATATTAGATGAATACTACTATAGAAACTGGTCACTATGGCTTGATATAGTGATAATAATTAAAACAATAAAAAATGTTGTTGGTAAAAAGGGAGCATACTAAGGAATGAAGATGGAAAATATAAAAGTGGCAATAATACATGATTGGTTAGTAACTTATGGGGGAGCAGAAAGAGTAGTAGAAACATTTCTAGAAATGTTCCCTGAAGCAGATATATATACACTTGTTTATGATGAAAAAAAGATGGGGAAAATATTTCCAAAAGAAAAAGTAAGAACTTCATTTATTCAAAAATTTCCAAAGAGCACTAAAATTTATACCAAACTTTTACCTTTGATGCCATATGCTTTTGAAGAATTTGATTTAAATAACTATGATTTAGTTATTTCAAGCAGTACTTGTTGTGCTAAAGGTGTGATAACTAATCCAAGTACTTTACATATTTCATATATAAATTCACCTATGCGATATGCTTGGGATTTATATCATGATTATAAAAAAAGAAGTGGAAAAATAACAAGACTATTTATGAATATTTTTATGAAAAATTTAAGAGTATGGGATATTGCAAGTAGTCAAAGAATAGATAAAATAATAGCTGATTCTCATAATATTGCTAAAAGAATAAGGAAATATTGGAATTTAGATTCTGAAGTAATATATCCACCAGTAGAAGTAGAAAGACTGGAACCTAATTATAAGGAACCAGAAGAATTTTATGTTTCTTTTTCAAGATTTGTTCCATACAAGAGAATAGATTTAGCAATAGAAGCATGTATAAAATTAGATAGAAAGTTGGTAGTAATTGGTGATGGAGAAGAAAGAAAAAAATTAGAGAAGTTGGCAGACAATAATAAAAATATTATTTTCACTGGAAGAATTTCAGATGAAGAAGTAAAAAACTATCTTCAAAGATGTAAAGCTTTAATATTTTGTGCAGAAGAAGATTTTGGAATAATTCCTTTGGAGTGTCAAGCATGTGGAAGGCCAGTGATTGCATTTGGAAAAGGGGGAGCTCTTGAAACTATATTAAATAGAGAAACAGGAATATTCTTTAAAAAGCAGGAAGTAGAAAGTTTGATTGAATCAATTTTAGAATTTGAGAAATTAAAATTTGATACAGAAACGATATATAATCATGCACAAAAATTTTCTAAGAATAGATTTAAAAAAGAAATATTGGAATTAATTAAAAGCTATAAGGAGACCAACTATGAAAAGTCAATATAAAAATAAATAATTTTCATTTTGATTTTTCTGCATTACAAAATTAGAGTTTATAAAACTCTTAATAAATTAATTAATTTAAAAAAATTTTAAATTATGAGTTCTTGGTAAGAAATATTTTTTTTGAGTAATGTATAAACTGTTCTTACTAATTTATGTGCTACATGACCTAAAGCATTGTAATGTGATTTTCCCTGTGCTCTTTTACTTAAATAATAATTTTTAAATCTTTTACTATTCCTCACTAAATTCCAAGCAGTGAAGATTAATGCATAGCGCAAATATGGAGAACCTTTTTTAGACATTCTACATGAAGAGGCATTGAAATTTCCTGATTGTCTTACTTTAGGATCCAATCCTGCATAGGCAAGTAATTTAGATGGTGAATCAAAATTATCAATATCATTAATTTCACCAACTATGGTAGCTGCTGCTACATCACTAATTCCTGGAATAGTAAGGATTGGCGCTTCATTATCAAGAGAATATTTAATTTCTTCTTCAATTGATTTAATTTGCTTATCTAACATCTCAATTAATTGAATTAATTGGGGAATATGTATAGATATAGATGTATCCTTGACACCTACAGAAGATTTAGCATGACTTTTTAAAAGTAAAGCATTTTCCATGTCATAATGACCTCTAGAAGTTTTACTTAGAATAGAAAATAATGATTTTTCTCTTAAAGCAGCTATTTTTTCTGTGGAAGGATACTTCTTGAGAAGAGAATAAATAGTTTTAGTGTGAATTCCAGATTTAAAAATATACTGTAGTTCTGGAAATATAACATCAAGTAAAGAAACAAGTTGAATTTTAGTTCTAGTTCTTTGTTTCACTAAATTTTTTCTAAAACGAGTAAGTTTTTTAAGCGCAAAATTAGAAATATTTTTTTGAGAAACATATTTATGATTATCAAAAAGTAAAGCTTTAGCAATAGTAACAGAATCTAAATGATCATTTTTAGTATCTCTAATATTAGCTTTACGCAAATGTGAAGTTTGTAAAGGATTGATCACAGCAATTTTAAATCCCTTTTGGAAGAAGAAATTAATAAAATTTTCTCCATAATGCCCAGTTGATTCTAAACCAATAATAATCTCTTTAATTGAAGAGGTAATAATCTTTTCATAAAGGGAAAAGAATCCAGACATATTATTCTGGAATTTAAAATTAGAAAAAATAAGTTCCCCAGAATCAGAATCAATAAGAGAAGCTACATGATTTAATTTAGCAATATCAACACCTAGTAATAACATAAACATCACATCCTTTAAAAGAAAATAAGAAACTGTGCATCCACAAAGTTTTAATCAATACATCCTTGCAAACATAAAAAATTAAAAAAATTTTAACCAACTATAAGTATTTGAGAAAAAACAGTGGCAATAGTCTCCTTAAAAAAGTATTCAAAAGAATCTTTAAGAAATAGTAAAAAGTCCACAGTTTCAATAATTAATTATATATCAAAAAGAACTAGAGAAGGAGGAGGTATGATAAATAATTTACTATACTTTTATCATACAAGATAAAATGATGAAAAAATCAGCACTAATAACAGGAATAACAGGACAGGATGGATCATATTTGGCAGAACTTCTGTTAGAAAAAGGTTATGAAGTATATGGAATTATGAGAAGAAAGAGTGTTGTTGACTATGGAAATGTAGAGCATATAAAAGACAAGATAAAATTCATATATGCTGATATGACAGATTTAATTTCCCTTATAAATGCAATGAAGATTTCTCAGGCAGATGAAGTATACAATTTAGCAGCACAATCATTTGTAGCTACAAGCTGGGAACAGCCATTAGCTACAGCAGAAATAAATTCTATTGGAGTAACTAATATGCTGGAAGCAATAAGAAATACAAAACCAGAATGTCGTTTTTATCAAGCTTCTACATCTGAAATGTTTGGTCTAGTACAAGAAATACCCCAAAGAGAAACAACTCCTTTTTATCCAAGAAGTCCTTATGGAGTAGCTAAGCTGTATGGTCACTGGATAACTAAAAACTATAGAGAAAGCTATGATATGTATGCTTGCAGTGGAATACTTTTTAATCACGAAAGTGAAAGAAGAGGGAAAGAGTTTGTTACAAGAAAGATAACAGATGCAGCAGCTAGGATAAAACAAGGAATACAAGACTATCTTGAACTTGGAAATATGGATTCTAAAAGAGACTGGGGTCATTCAAAAGATTATGTAATGGCAATGTGGTTAATGCTTCAGCAGGAAAAGGCAGATGATTATGTAATAGCGACAAATGAAACTAGAACAGTAAGAGAATTTGTAGAGAAATCATTCTCTTATGTAGGCATAGATATTTTATGGCAAGGAGAAGGAATAAATGAAGTAGGGATAGATAAAGAAACAAATAAAACAGTAGTAAAAATAAATCCTAAATTTTTCAGACCAGCAGAAGTAGATATACTATTAGGAAACCCAGAAAAAGCAGAAAAAGAATTGAATTGGAAAAGAGAAATATCATTTGAACAGTTAGTAGAGAGAATGGTGAAAAATGATATGGAATTAGTAAAAAAAGAGATAGAGATATCAAAAATATGAAAAAAGCAATGATAATAGGTGCTGCTGGGTTTGTAGGAGGATATCTAATTGATCATTTAAAAGATGAGATAAAGTGGAAAATTTATGGAACAAAGTTAAATACAGAAAAAATAGAAAGAGAAGATATAGAAATATACAATCTTGATATTTTAAATAAAGAAGAAATAATAAAATTATTTGAAAATATAAGACCAGACTATATATTTAATCTTGCAGCCCAAAGTTCAGTTTCATTATCTTGGAAAAATCCTTTGTTAACAGTTGATATAAATATAAAGGGAACAATCAATATACTAGATACTGTAAGAGAAATTGATAAATATAATCCAAGAATTATGCTGATAGGGTCAAGCGAAGAATATGGAAATGTAAAAGAAGATGAAATTCCTGTAAAAGAAGAAAATAATTTAAGACCAGGAAATATATATGCTGTGACTAAAGTTTGTCAGAATATGATAGGAAAAATATATACTGATGCTTATGGAATGGAGATAGTTAATGTGAGAGCATTTAACCATATCGGTCCTAAACAAGCTCCTATATTTGTAGTAGCAGATTTTTGCAAACAGGTATCAGAGATAGAAAAAGGTTTAAGAGAACCAATAATATATACAGGAAATTTAGAAGCAAAAAGAGATTTTACAGATGTAAGAGATATAGTAAGAGCATATTCAGCATTAGCTTTGAATGGGAAAAAAGGAGAAACATATAATGTTGGAAGTGGAAAAGCTGTATCAATAAAAGAAATACTGGATATTATACTAAAAAATTCAACTAAGAATATAGAAATAAGAAAAGATGAAAAGAGATATAGGCCAATAGACATACCAATAATAGAAGCAGATATAGAAAAGTTAAGAAAAGTAATAGATTGGAAACCAAAGATATTATTGAAAGAAAGTATAAAAGAGATATTAGATTATTGGAGAAAAAATGGAAGAAACAATAAAAAACTATAAAAAATGGAAAAATAATAACAAAATAAATAAATTAAATTCATTATCTGAAAATGAAATAAAAGATAGTTTCTATAAATACCTTGAGTTTGGAACAGGTGGAATGAGAGGAATAATGGGTATGGGAACTAATCGTATGAATATATATATGATTGGAAAAGCTACTCAAGGACTTTCAAATTATTTAATTGATTCAAGTGGAGTTATTGGAAAAAATAAAGGTGTTGTAATTGCATATGACTGTCGTATTAATTCGTATGAATTTGCTTTGAACTCAGCTTTGGTTTTATGTGCTAATGGAATAAAAACATATCTGTTTTCTTCATTAAGAAGTACTCCGGAACTTTCATTTGCTGTAAGAGAACTAGGGTGTCAGGCTGGAATAATGATAACTGCTTCACATAACCCCAAGGAATACAACGGATATAAGGTATATTGGGAAGATGGAGGACAATTAGTAGAACCTCAAGCTTCTGGAATAATAGAGGAAGTAAATAAAACAGATGAATTTGAAGATGTAAAGCTCATAAATCAAGAGGAAGCAGAAAAGTTGGGGTTATTAAATATTTTGAATGATGAGTTAGACAGTAAATATTTAGAAAATGTAAAGAAAGAGTCTATTCTAAAAGATTTATCTGATAAAGAAAATTTTAAATTAGTATATTCACCTCTCCATGGAACAGGTGGAAGACCAGTAAAAAGGCTGCTAGGTGAATTGGGATACAAAAATGTATATATAGTTGGAGCGCAAGAGAAGCCAGATGGAGAATTTCCAACATGTTCATATGCCAATCCAGAAGAAGAAAATGTATTTGATCTTTCAATAAAATTAGCTAATGAAACCGGAGCTAAAGTGTGTTTAGCAAATGATCCAGATGCAGATAGAACTGGAATGATGGTAAAAGAAGATAATGAGTGGATATATCTTAATGGAAACCAGATAGGAATGCTTCTTTTAAAATATATTTTGGATAATAAAAAAGAGATACCTGAAAATGGAGCTGTAGTGACAACAATAGTATCTACTCCAATATTGGATAAGATAGCTGAAGAAAGGAATTTAAAAGTATTTAGAACTCTTACAGGATTTAAATATATAGGAGAAAAGATAAGAGAATTCGAAGAAGGAAAATATGATAATTCTTTTGTATTTGGAATGGAAGAATCTATTGGATATCTGAAAGGAACTTATGTAAGAGATAAAGATGGAATACTTGGAGTAATGCTTTTAACTGAAATGACAGCATACTTTGAAAGTATAGGAACTTCTTCAGTAAAAGAATTAGAAAAACTTTATAATAAATATGGTTGGTATAGTGAAATAACATATCCAGTAAAAAGAGAATGAATCCAAGGAACAGAAGAAAAAAAGATGATGGAAGAACTTAGAAAAAGAGATTTAAAAGTTCTTTTAGATAAGAAGATAGAGATAGTAAGAGATTATAAAGTAAAAAAAGAGAAGAATTATTTAAATAATTCAGAATCAGAATTATTTCTTCCAGAGTCAGATGTTATCCAATATATTTTAGAAGAAGAAACTTACATAACTGTGAGACCATCAGGAACTGAACCAAAGATAAAATATTACATCTATACTAGAGGAAAAAGTAAGGAAGAAGCAGATAAAAAATTAGAAGATATATTAAATAACTTTAAAAAATATATGGAATCACTTTTAAATTAGGAGGGAAAGAATAATGTTGACAGCAGTTATTATGGCAGGAGGAAGCGGAGAGAGATTCTGGCCATTATCAACACCAGAAAGACCAAAGCAGCTTCTAAAAATATTTTCAGATAAAACTATGATAAGAGAAACTGTTGACAGGATACTCCCTATAATAGGAACAGAAAATATATTTATAGCAACAAATATAATACAAGCAAAAGAGATAGAAAAAGAATTAAGTGACATTCCTAAGGAAAATATAATAATAGAACCAGCTTTTAAAGATACAGCAGCAGCAATAGGATATTCTTCTTTAATAATAGAAAATAGATTTAAAAGTAGATTAAAAAATGGGGAAAAACTGGAAGTAGTGGTGCTAGCTTCAGATCATTTAATTAAAGAAGAAGAAGAATTTAGAAAAGTCATATTAATTGCATCAAAGGAAGCAAAAGAAAATGGAATGATAGTTACTTTAGGAATAAAGCCAGATAAACCAGAAACAGGATATGGATATATAGAAGTGAAAGATGATGAAATAGAACTTAATTCTATATGTAAAGTAAAAAGATTCAGAGAGAAACCAAGTCAGGAACTAGCAGAGAGCTATTTAGCAAGTGGTAAATATTTATGGAACAGTGGAATGTTTATATTTACAACAGATACAATATTTAAAAATTTTGAAGTATTGATGGAGGAACATTCAACAGTATTTAAAGAGATAAAAGAAGAATTAAAAAAAGATTTAACAGGTGAAGAACTTAGTAATAAAGTAAAGAAATATTTTGATAAATTTGAAAAAATATCAATAGATTTTGGAATAATGGAATATTCAAAGAATATACGAGTGATACCAGTGGATATTGGATGGAATGATATTGGAAGCTATAATGCATTTGATGAGATATTTGAAAAAGATGAAAATGGAAATGTAGTGAGAGGAAAAGAGATAAGAGAATTAGATTCAAAAAACAATATAGTAATATCAGATGATTTGAATATATCATTATTGGGGATAGAAAATTTAGTAATAGTGAAAAATAGCAATAATTTGTTAATAACAAAACGTGAAAAAATACAGGATATTAAAAAATTATTAAAATAATAACATTCATTTTTTTATATAAAAAATGAAATAAAAAATAACTTGAATAAAATTTTAAATTATAAAATTAGCAAGGAGTCTACATGAAA
>OGMN01002283.1_pt1 | contig 11300 bp, 8 predicted proteins | sample 1573211 | NCBI WGS metagenome assembly OGMN01 (sample SAMEA2581876, study PRJEB24529) | metagenome | biome: Human gut stool | place: China | collected 2011
AGAAGGCTTAACACATATACTCTCAGAGCATTTCGAGAATGTTAAAACCAAGGTTCAAGGTACTGTAGTAATGTTTTCCGCTTCAGGGAAAAAATAGCATCCAACCGCAGCACGTTCTTGCTTAAGACGTGCTGCGGCATAATCCCAATGATTACTCCCTGACAGGGTTCGTAGGCCACTCAATATCAGGTGCAGTTGATGTATCAACACGGTTCAGCAACACCCGATACTTTTTCCAGGCTTCCAGCAATGAGGTTTCTTCCTCCGTTGCAATTTCCAGATCTGCAGCATCCTGAAGCGGCGCAATATGCTCACTGGCTACCTGCATCAGGTTGTTTTTTGTTTCTTCCGCCTCCCGGATCCGGAACAGTTTTTCTGCTTCCGTATCCTTCACCCAGGCTGTGCCGTTCCACTTCTGAAACTCCCCTTCCGGCGATAACCAGGTAACATTTTCCGGTAACGGACCGAGTTCAGAAATAAATAACTCGTCCCCTGACGCTACGTCATAAACCGTTTTACCCCGATGGTCTTCAACGAGATGCCACGATGACTCATCACTATTGAAAACAGCCACGAAGCCAGCCGGAATATCTGGCGGTGCAATATCGGTACTGTTTGCTGGCAGACCTGTATGAGGCGGAATATATGCATCACCTTCACCAATAAATTCATTAGTTCCGGACAACAGATTATAAATTTTTATGGTCCGTGGTTGTTCACTCATTCTGAATGCCATTATGCAAGCCTCACAATATAGTTAAATGCGATGTTTTTGACGGTGTTTTCCGCGTTACCCGCAGCGTTAACGGTGATGGTGTGTCCATGTGAACCAATCGCAACGGAGTGCGTATGCGCACCAATACCTACAGTATGTGCATGTGCGCCAGAACTTGCTGCAGTACCAGACAGCGAGTGGGTATGAGCACCTGCTGACTGTGTCTGAATACGTTGATAATACGATCTATAGGAAGAAGTCTCCGGGCTTACTTGATACTGTGAATTCTGGACATAAGTGAACCCACCGCCATCATAAAATGCTAACGCAGAACCGCCGCCTCCTGGCCAACGAATACCATTACCATGAGTATGAACACCGGCAGACCCCGTAGAGCCACTCAGACTGTGCGTATGCGCCCCGGTGTTATTCGTGGATTTAGTGCCGTAATCAAACGACGATGTGGTTTTCGTCCCCAAATCCGTACTGGATGCGCTGGCGCTGTGGGTGTGCGATTTAATGCCGTCCTGTTCCTGAGACAATACGGCCCGGCCACTGGCGGGTTTGCCCTTGATTGTCCAGCCGCGCATATCTGGAATAACACCTGAAGGATAGGCAATAGCCAGTTTCGGATATGCTGCCTTATCAAACGTCTGCCCCTGCATGATTGCATAACCTGCAGGTGGTGTATCTGATGGCCACGGCAGCGGAACACCTGGCGGAAACGCTTCAATATTTGCCGAGCCGTCAAATTTTACGCCGTTAATTGTCCTTGCAGTTTGCAATTTGGTTGCTGTGCTTGCATTACCCGATAAAGATCCAGTGATACCACCACTCGCGTTTAATTTAGTTGCAATTGTAACATTGCCAGTATGGTTACTAATTATAAACGGCCTTAAGCTATTGTGCGTACCAAGACTGTTACCCGAATCTGTCAACATAAAATATGTGTTTGATCCATCATTTCGGATAAAGAATCCATAGTTGCCATAGGCAATACGCAGACCATTTGCTGACCTTGAAATAACCTCACCAGCAGCAGTTAAACCACCTGAAAGAGTCCCTCCAGTTAATGCCAATGCCCCAATATTTGAAGGGGTCAATGTGATATTTGCACTACCATCAAATGACACACCGTTAATCGTTCTGGCTGCCTGAAGTTTCGTGGCGGTCGCAGCATTACCTGTAGTGTTTTGATTACCGGTAGCGTTGACTCCAGGCAAGTTGATATCTGCCGATCCATCAAATGCCACGCCCCCAATCTTACGTGCTGTCTTGATCTTGGTCGCAGTATCTGCGTTTCCGGTCAAATTACCAGTAACACTACCACCAACTTTTAGTCCATTACCGATGGACACCAACCCTGATCTTAAGTTTATAGAGAATGGTCTTAATGAACCGATGTCTCCATTTTCCCCCTCCCCTTCATTAGTCGGAATAAGATGAAGATGATCTTCGGAACGCCTAAAAATAAGGCCAAAGGCTTGGTTGAATATTCGAAGAGCATTTATCGTGCTGATTTTTAACTGCCCTCCCATTGTGTCGCCAGTTTTTTGAACTGAACTATCTTTAACAGTTTTAACTGCCTTTGGCGTTGCCGCCAGCTTTTCACTGGTGCTGTTTGTTGCACTGCTGAGCTGTACTATCCCCTTTTTCGTCGTGCTCGCATCCTCCAGCGCCACGGCGGATGCAATATCCTCTGCCCGTTTTGCTGCTGTCTCGGCGCGCGTTGCCGCGGATTCAGCAGCAACTTTGCTCTGAGATGCAGCCGTCGCACTGCCTGCCGCCTCTGATGCTTTCGTTGTTGCTGTCGTGGCACTACCTTTCGCTGCTGACGCTTGTCTGGTCGCCTCATCTTTTGAAGCAGACGCAGATGATGCCGATGACGCCGCTGAACTGGCTGACGATGCGGCTGCCGCCTTAGAGGAAGCAGCATTGTCTGCTGAAGTCTTTGCATTTGTTTCAGAGGTTTTTGCTGCAGAAGCAGACCTCGCTGCTGCAGTGGCTTGCTCAGTGGCTTTGCCAGCCTTCGTTGTGGCTGTTGAAGCGGATGATGCGGCGCTTTCTGCCGATTTTCCGGCGGCGGTGGCACTGGCTGAGGCCTGCCCGGCACTTGTTGACGCGGCACTGGCAGATAATACAGCCGCTGTTTTTGAACCTGCCGCAGCTGAGGCGCTCTGTCCCGCTGCTGTTTCAGAAGACTTAGCGTTCGTCTCGGACGTTTTTGCCGCCTTCGCGGAATTTCCTGCCGCCGTTGCCGAGGAAGCTGCACTACTGGCACTTGATGATGCATTCGTTTCTGAAGATTTCGCTGCCTCTTTTGAGGCCGCCGCACCCCGTGCCGAGGTGGCAGCTTCTGACGCCTTCGTGGTCGCTGTGGATGCAGAAGTGGCTGCCGATTTTTGTGATGCTGCGGCATTCGTTTCTGACGTTTTCGCGGCACTGGCGCTGGTAGCTGCCGCGCTTTTTGATGACTCTGCAGCAGCAGCACTTTTTGCTGCTTCACGGGCCTTTGTCGATGCCGTTCCTGCGCTGGAAGACGCTGACTGAGCCGACGACGCGGCCTGTCCGGCTGACGTGCTGGCGGCACGTGCTGAGGCTGCAGCATCGGTTGCATGAGTTGCCGCCTCGCTGGCTGATGCACTGGTATCGCTGGCTGATTTTTTCGCGGCTGCCGTATTCTGTGCAACCGCGGAGGCGTTACGTGACACCTCTTCCACCATCTGCTCAAAGCGGCGCAGTGCCTCCGGTCGGACATCATCCTCCGTCATGGCACCGAGAAAATCATTCAGCGTACCTGGTCTGGAACCTTCATAGACGGTAATGGTCCCGGCATGTGAAGGCGGAAAACCTTCAACCAGCAGGGTGACGCTGTACTGGCCATGCTCAACATCCATGCTGTAACGTCCGGCTTCATCCGGATTTTCAGAGGCCACCGTGTTCACCACCACCGTGCTGCTGGTTCGTCTGGCCTTCAGCACAATGGTGCAGTTCTGTACTGGTTTTCCTGTGCCATCTTTCAGCACACCTGAGATTTTTACTGCTGCCATATCCACTCCACAAAAAAGCCCGCCTGAACCGGCGGGCTGTCATAACACTGTGTTACCTGGCTAATCAGAACTTATAACCGACACCAACGATGAAACTGTTGGTACGCCAGTCACCGCTGCCGGAGCCTTCATAAGCGACATCAATGGCCACGGATTCGGTCGGGTTAAACTGCACGCCAGCTCCCCACGCCAGAGACGTGTTGCTGTGGCGACCGTCATCACTTCCGGTCAGCACATCGTGCTTTTTCCCCTTGTTGTCAGTTACGCGGAGATAATCCCCGGAGAAAGTCGACACACGGCTGTAAGCCACACCCGCCATCGCATACGCGCTGAACCATTCATTCACGCGTACAGACGGCCCCGCCATCACGCTGAACCAGCGGTTACGCACGGAATCTTCATGCCAGCGGGTATCGCTGTAGTGCGTTTTTTGCTCATCCTCAGCATTGGCATAACTGAAGGACGTAATCAGCCCCAGCGCGTCCGTAAACTCATAACGGTATTTCACGTTAATCCCGTTCAGATTATCGCTGCCGGGAGCGTTCGTACGGGCATGAAGATACCCTGCGCTCAGTGTGGACTGATGTTCAGACGCCCATGCAGGCGCACCGGATACGGACAGACAGATGGCTGCGGACAAAATGGCTGCACAAACTTTACGCATAATTACCTCTCGCTTTTCTGCAATAAAAAAGGCACCATTTCTGGCGCCCGTATTGGGGTTATAAAATTCAGCTAATCGTGATGCCTGCAGTGGCTTTCTTCATCACAACAACCAGCAAATCGCTGATACTTGCTGTGGGATACCAGCCATTTACCCACCATGCTGATACAGAAAACTCCAGCGTCATGTGGCCGCGACCAGCTGGCATATCAATAACACCACTGTAAATCAGCGTATTATCCAGCGCGGTACGGTTATAAATTTCAGCACCGTTTTTCTTCACTATCAGGCGGCATGACGAATAAGTATCGCTGTTCTCCCGCTCATGTCTGGCACCGCTGAAAGCCACCGCCGGAATAACAATCTGCCGGTTAAACGGCTGATCGTCATAAACCCTGACGGTAATGGTTCCTGATGGCCACCGCTTCGGTGCACGGGAGTCACGAGGGAAAGCCTTACCCACTGTTTTAACGAGATCGCCTTCAATCTGGTTTGCAGACAGTTTCCCTCTGATGACACAGTTCTCGTTAATGGTGACATTATTGAGCGTGCCGGTATTCGCCGTGATGGCTCCACTGATATCCGCATTGCGGGCTGTCAGCCTGCCATCCGGCGTCAGGGAAAACGTCGGAGGATTGCCGGATGACGTGATGCTCACCGCAAACAGTCGCTTCAGGAACACGTCGTTCATGAACAGCTGATTCCCCTGCGCCACAAACAGCGGCGTGGTGTTGCCGTTCTCCGGGGTAATCATCGCGATACGGTCAGCCTGCAGCAGAATACTGCTCAGCGTCTGACCATCAACATCCTCAATCCCCGCACCAATCCCGGCCACATAGGGAATACCGTTTTTTGTTTTCTGCACCTTCAGCATATACATGGCATTCAGCTCATTGCGCGTGTCTGACTGAACCCGCTGGATTTGCTGTATGGTCACGGCCTGGTCACCCAGTTTTTTATCCGTGGTCGAGGTAATTTCACTCCCTTTTTTATCCACGTACTGGCGGACCTGTGCTATCTGTCGGGCATTTTCTGACTGCCCCTGGCTGACAGTCTGTGAGATTTCACTGCTCACCCGGTCCACTTTCTGGCTCACCTGCGCGATGGCCAGTGTCTGGTCCTCATTCTTTTTCGCAACCAGCTGCGTGAGGCTGTTTTCCGCCTCCCCGATTTTCCGGGTCACTTCTGCGATATCCGTGTCCATCCGCTGACGGATGTCTTCTTCCAGTTGCGTGACCTCCGTACGCAGCGCTGAAGCATCAATGCGCTCTTTCAGTGCCTGGCCCAGAAGCGTCTCATCTATCAGCCCCCGGAAAATTTCCAGATACCCTTCACCATCATTGCTGGGCTGCCCGCTGGCTTCCACAAAAGCAGATTTTCCCACCAGGTTGACGCTTCGCACGTAAAACCAGAAATCCGTCCCCGGCTTAATCCGGCTCCCCTGGACAGTCCACTGACTGCCGGTCCCCAGATAACGGGCAGATTTTTCCACCTGTGCCGTGTTCGTGATGCGTTTTTCTGAGAACCAGAATTCAAACTGTACCGTCGGGTCATACACCGCAAGACGCGGGACCGCCGTTATCTGAAAATACCCCGGCGTCAGCTCAATGGTGGCGGGTTTTGCAGGCGCGTTAATCCGGAAGGTGGTGGTCGCAGGTTCGCCCTGCTGGCCGTAGCTGTTAATGGCCCGCACCGTCAGGGTGTATTCCCCCAGCGGCAGACCACTGAAACGGTGCTCCGTGTCTGCGGTGATGGCGGTGCTCACCAGACGGCTGTCTTCTCCGCTTCCGCTGGTCAGACGCAGACTGAAGCGCACACCCTTCACCACCCGCGGCGTGTCCCATTTCGCCTGTGCCAGATACTGACCGTCAGCTGCACTCACCTCCACCGTCAGGTGCTGCACTGCCGGTGGGATAACGCTGTTCAGGCTGCCTGACTGCGGCTCAAAGCTGGCCCCGTTATCCACAATGGCTTCTTTTTCCGGTACGTGCTGCACCGCCGTGATGGCAAAGGTGCCGTCCGTGTTTTCCCGGATGGAGACACAGCAGAACAGGCGACGACGCAGTGACGGCAGGGAGAGTCCCCACACACCGTATGTCTCCACACCATCCGGCAGGGTGCTGACCTGTATCCGGTCAGGCGCGGGGTGTGCGGTGATGGCCACGCTCGCCGGCTTACCGCTGCCGTTAATCAGATTAACAGTGGCCGTGCCGGTCTCCGGCAGTGTCACCTCCCGGTCCAGCGTCAGGGTACGGCTGGCGGCATCGATGGACAGGACACGTCCGCCGGTCATGGTCCCGGCATAGTCGTTATCACAGATTTCAATGATGTCACCGGGTGTGTGACGCAGCCCCTGTGACCCGAGCGTGAAATCCACCGTCTGCGTTTCCAGCAGTTCGGTCTTTATCACCCACAGCCCGGCACGGTGGGCCTGACCGCGGCTGGTACAGCCGAACGCGTCCATCTTCAGCAGGTTGCGTCCGTAGCGCAGTATGGCTTCCGGGTCTTCCACCAGTTCCGTGGAGGTCTGCCAGCCGTTCTGCGGGTCGGTGTAATTCACCTCCACTGCCGTGTGCCGGTCCTTCAGGGCACTGAAGCTGTAGCGGAAACCCACGCCGTTATCATCCACCACCACATCGCTGTTGGTGTACGGCCACACCACATCCGACGGACGGTCCTGAACGAACGTCAGCGTCTGGCCGTTCCATACCGGCATACAGCGCATCGCAGAGCAGAAATCACTGAGAACGTCCCACGCCTTACGCTGTTGTGCCAGGTACGCATTAAAGGTCATCCGCGGCTCGGTCCCCCCGAAACCATCCGGGACCGTCTGGTCGCAGTACTGCCCGATGGCATACAGCGCCCACTTGTCCACATCCGCCGCCCCCAGACGTTTTCCCATGCCGTAGCGCGGGTGAGTCAGCATGTCCCACAGACACCAGGCCGGGTTGTTGCTGTATGCCGGTTTCAGGCTGCCGTCCCAGATACCACTGTACGTGCGTTTTTCCGGGTCATAGTTTGACGGCACCTGGATGATGCGACCGCGGATATGGTAGTTCACCGTCATCTGCTGGCCGCCGAACTGCTCCGCATCCACCTGCAGCCCCACAATGGCCGTGTTCGGGTAGCACTGTTTCACATCGATGATTTCGGTGTATGACGACCACAGCGTCTTATTCTGCAGCTGGTCCGTGGTGCTGTCCGCCGTCTCCCTGACCATCCGGATGTTAAAGGGCCGGGGAGGCAGATTATCCAGAATCACCGAGGCCAGGAACTGTGAGGTGGTCTTGCCGTTAATGGTGACGTCCTTTTCTGTCACCCAGTTACCGTTACGCTGTAACTGAATCAGCAGGCGGACGGATGTCGGGTTACGGTCACCCTTTGACGTGGTCTGCACCAGTGACTGCACCCCGAAGGTAACCCGCAGGCGGTCAATGTTCGCGGACGTAATGGTGCGCGTCACCGGTTTTGCCTTCGTCACTTCCACGCCCAGTCCGGTTTCAGCTCCGGAGGACTCAAAGCCTTCCGGTGGTGTCTGCTCCTGCTCCCCGGCACGCCAGACCGCGGTCACACCGTGTATCACGGGATTACCGTCCGTGTCCGTCAGCGGGGTTTTGTTCACCAGGATACTCTGCAGTCCCTTCACCGGACCTTCTATCGGTCCCTCACCAATCGCATCAATCACACTCATCATCTGCGTGGATTTGAGATTATCCTTCGCCTCGCGCGGTGTGTGCGCCTTACCGCCACCTTTACCCACTCGCTCCCCCTCTCCTGTCTGATGTCTGAATCTGTTTATGCCCAAAAAACAACAGGCACCCCGGAGGATGCCTGTATCATGACTGAATAAAAATTCTGAATATCTTCACATTTTCACAAACTGACTGTGGCGCGTATAATTTCTCTGCGTTAATTTTTTTGTCGTGACATAAGAATAATTCCTTACACTTAATCTTCGTAACTCTCCCGCAGTTCCTGTCCGCGATCACTGCGGGATTTTTTTATTCTTTTTACCCCTGCCGCCCGATAACCACGACCTTTCCGCCCCCGCCTTCATCACGGGTGCTGATGTCCTGGGATATACGGCGGGAGCCAACCAGCATTTCCCCGTAAGGCACCGGCATCGGGTTCCCCTGGGCAATCATGTTATCCAGCGAGGAAAAGTACGTGTTCTGTCTGCCGTTATCCGTTGCGCGGTAATCCGGTGTTTTTGCCTTCGGGGCCAGCATCTGGGCCACTCCGCCCAGTATCATGCTGGCACCCAGTGAAAACAGCATCGTGGTGGCAGAAAAACCACCGGCACTCAGGGCTGTACCCCATAACGCCATCGAGCCTCCGGCCGTGAAGAAAGAGCCCACGATGGCTGCCGCCCCCAGCACAATCTGCAGTCCACCCTTTCCGGCCCCGGCCAGTCGCGGCACAATGTGGATGACCGTTCCCTCACCCAGCTGTTCGTGAAGACGGGCATACACCGCCTCCGGTGCCGTGTCATCACCGGCAATACGTATCTGGTACCAGCCTTCGTTCATCTGACGGCGAAAGCCCGGCATCTGCATCGACAGGGCGCGAATGGCTTCCGCTGCCGTGTTCACATACAGGCTGAGGCGGCGGCCAAATCGTTGCAAATCCCCGTGAAGGCAGATGCGTGCCAGTGGCGGTGACGCCAGACAGAATGCGTTCGTCGTTGCCATTTTTCGGAATACCTCTCCCGTTTACTCAGTTGTTCAGGAATATGGTGCAGCAGCTCGCCGTCACCACAGTAAACGGCGGCATGATTCGGCACCGATGAACCAAAGCAGCACAGCAGCACATCGCCTGCCTGTGCAGAGGACGGAGACACCCGGCAAAAGCCGTTTTCCGCCAGGTTGTCCAGGTACAGGTTCTGGCCGTTGCGCCACCAGTCATCCTCGCGATGAAAATCCGGCATTTCAGTCCCCGCCAGATGATAAGCATCCCGGAACAGCGTGTAACAGTCCGTCACCCCGTGCTCAAAGCGCCGTCCCGTCAGATGTGGCACACAGCGGAATTTGTGAATGTCACCCCGGCAGACCAGCCACCAGGGCAGTGCGCTTTTTATCTGCAGCCGCCGGTCAGCCTCGCTCAGCCAGGGCAGCCCACCGGGATGACTGTGGACCAGTGCCACAATCTCCCCCTGCATCTCTGCCCGCAGCCAGTCTTCCGGTGCGATACGAAAATACGCCTCCGGCTCCGCGGAAATATTCACACAAGGGATATACCACTCCCCCTCCGGCGTGCTTATCACGAAGCCGCACGCCTCCGCAGGCGCACACCGCCGGGCATGCGCCAGAATCGCTGATTCAGTCTGTGTCATAAACCGGGATTTACTGCGAAAGTTTATTAATGGAAAGGAAACCGCCAAAATTGCCGACATTCCTGCGCAGTTCACACCCGCGCATGCACTTGCTGCATCTGTCCTTACGGATATCCGTGGTGGGTTTATCGAACTCATCCGCCACAGCCCCGCCCGTGTAACCACACTCATCAGAGCGGTAGGTCCACATACAGGTGTTCGCCAGCATGATACGACCGGGAAACAGCGCCCCGTCCGTCTCGGTCGGTGTGGCCAGCACAAACGAGGCCGTCATGGCTGTCAGCTGCGACATCTGCTCCACCACCCAGCGGTCACTCAGCTCCTGCTCCGGGTCCGCCGCCGGATTGCCCGCAACGAAATTCACCGCATCCAGAAAACGGGCATACACCCGGCGGCGGACCACCGTGGCCCCCACCAGACTCTGCAGGTCTTCCGCCATCCCGGTGACCAGACCGAACAGATTGGACACCGTCAGCGACGGTCTGGCACTGCTGCCCTTCCCGCTCATCTCAAAACCGCTGCCGTCAATCGGGTATGCCTGATATTGCCGCCCCTGCCAGGTGACCGGCTCCCCTTTTTCATTCAGCTCATTACAGAAAAAATACCGCTCACCGCCCTGTACCGTCAGGTCGATTTCCCAGAGTACCACCCGCGGTGACGGCTCTGATTTAACCGACTCGTTCAGACTTTCTTCGCGAATATCCTGCATCAGTTCACCACCTGCTTAAACTCCGCGCTGAACTCAACGCGCAACATCCCGACCCGCGCAGACCACCCGGCACAGGTCACCTTTATCTGCCGGTATGCATAGGGTGGCTTCCACAAAAATGCCTTCCAGCCACCGTGCTCTGCCAGGAACGCTTCCAGATGCCGGGCCTCCTCCCGGGTCACGGAAAGCGTCACCCTGTATGTTTTCAGGTCAGCATTCAGCCCTGCCGCCATACGCTGTGAGTACCCGTCACCAAAACGCACTTCACGCACCGATGGCTGCGAGTTCACCTCCATATCCGGCTTCACTTTCCAGCGAAAGGTTTTCATCCACCGCTCCCTGATAACATACCGCCATCACGCAACTGCAGCCGGAGTTCATCCTGTGCCCCCTTGCGGGCCATCTCATACACCGCTTTCATCAGCTGCGGCCCTGCCCGCCCGTTGGGGCCGTCGTTCTGAATCACCACGTGATTGTTCTGATTAAAATTAATGCCTTCGGCCCGCCGCATCTGCGCCGGACTTCCGGCAGCACCCACATACCCCCCTTCCGCATAGCCCCGCATCAGGCGGTACAGGTTCCCGACACCAATCCGGCTGGTTGCCTCCTTCGTGAAGACAAACTCCCCGCGGTGGACAATCCCCGCTGGCTCATATTTGCCACCGGTTCCCGTAAATCCCCCGGTCGCGAAATGGAAGTTCGCCGCCGCAGCCTGAATGGCCGTCCCCGTGGAGGCAGACGCACCACCACCGAAAGCACCGCCAATGGCGCTGCCGATACGCCCGACTATCCCCACCATCGCCTGCTTCAGAAAAATCTCTGTCAGCATG
>OGMN01002286.1_pt1 | contig 11282 bp, 10 predicted proteins | sample 1573211 | NCBI WGS metagenome assembly OGMN01 (sample SAMEA2581876, study PRJEB24529) | metagenome | biome: Human gut stool | place: China | collected 2011
AGGATCTCATCCTCGGTGAGGGTGAAGTACTGGGGGCAGGTCTCACAGGTGAGGGCCACCCCCCGCTTCTTCATCCGGCGGATGATGTCCACCGACTTGGCGGTGGACACATGGCAGATGTGGACGTGGGCGCCGGTCTCCTCCGCCAGCATGGCGTCCCGCATGACCACGATCTCCTCCGCGATGGCGGGGCGGCCCTCCATCCACAGCTGGCGGGAGACGCTCCCCTCATTCACCGCCCGGTTGCCCACCATGGAGGTGTCCTCACAGTGGCACAGAATGGGCAGTTCCACCCGCTTGGCGTGGATCAGGGCGTCCCGCATCAGGTTGGCGTTGTCCACATTGCAGCCGTCGTCGGACAGGGCGGCGGCCCCGGCCTTTTTCAGGGCGTCCGCGTCGGTGAGCTCCTCCCCCCGCAGGCCCCGGGAGACCGCGCCCACAGGGTAGACATGGACCCCGTTGGCCTGGCCGGCCTTCTCACGGATATACTGGATCTGCTCCGGGCTGTCCACCACCGGGTCGGTATTGGCCATACAGGCCATGGCGGTGACTCCTCCCCGGGCGGCGGCGGCCGTTCCGGTGAAGATATCCTCCTTATAGGTCAGGCCCGGGTCCCGGAGATGGACATGCAGGTCCACCAGCCCGGGACAGACCACCAGCCCGGTGGCGTCGATCACACGGTCAGCCTCCGTCTGAATATCCTTCTCCAGCTGGAGCACCTTTCCATTCTCGACATACAGGTCCAGAATGGAGACTGTCCCATTCACCGGGTCCACCACCCGGCCGTTCTGAATCAGAAGTTTCATTGCATGGTTCCTCCAAAAATAGGCAGGGCCGATCGGCCCGTGTAGTAAAACGAAAGGGCTGCCGCAAAAATAGGCAAACTCCGTTACGTTAAATTATAGCGGAACCAGCAGGATTTAGCAACGCATTTTTCCGCAGAAGGGGAAAGAATAAAAAGGAACCGGCTGTATCCCGCTCCTGGGGTTGGCCGGTGGAACAGACAAACAGCAGGACATGACGCAAAAAGGAGTGAGCAGAGCATGAACGGAACTGGATGCGGCTGCGGGCGGTTTTTCGCCGGGATGGCGGCCGGCCTGGCGGCGGGCACAGCCATCGGCATGACCATGGCCCCCTCCCGCCGGGAGATCAAGCGGGCCGCCCACCGGGCGGCCAAGTCGGTGTCTGACGCGGTGGAGACCCTGACCGACGCCATGGGGATGTGATCCCATGACCGGCCCCGGCGGTGCGGGTGGACCCGCCCCGCTGGGGCCGTGTTTTGTGGGAGCTGGGTTTCGATCCGAAATGGGGCAGATCCCACCCTTTTCCGGCGTCAGAAGCAGCTTTCCAGAGATTTTTCTAGAAATTCAAAGCATTTTGTCCCCCAATGCAATCATTTTGTAACCACTTTTTCATTTCTATGTAATCGCTTTGACAAGAGAATAACAACCGGGCATGATATACTAAGTCCATACCAGATAAGAAAGGAGGGGCCTGCTGTGAAAAAGCTTCTGGCTTCCCTGACGATCCTGACCATCCTCGCTCTCCCGCTTGGGAGCGCCGCCTCCGCGGAGCAGCAGACGCCCCCCGCCGACCTCTCTGTGGAGGAGGTCCACGGCAACATCCCCGCCCAGGCCGATGCGGCCCAGGCCATGTACCCCGCGGTCCACTCCCTGGTGCTGGCGATGACGGAGAACGACCTGGAGTACGCGCCGGAGGACAGTGAATTTCTGTGGACCAGCCTGTACTATATGCTCAGCCTGTACGGCCAGATGGACGAGCGGGCGGAGCTCACCGACGACACCCTGATCCTCCCCTCTGAGATGGTCCGGGACTACGCCGCGGCCCTCTACCCCCAGGTGGAGCAGCTGCCCGGCATCCCCTCCCCCATCTCCCAGCGGATCCGCTATCAGGCTTCTGATGACTCCTACCACCTGGCCCGCGGTGACGAGGGCCTGGCCGAGGTGGTCCTTCAGACCCCCATTACGCTGGCCAGCGGCGCCGTGATCCTCACCGGGCAGCTCAACGCCCTGGAGGACGGCAGCGTCCTGCGGGACTTCCAGGTCACTCTCAGCCCCCGGGACAGTATGTTCGGCTATGTGATCACCGATCTGACCTGATCCCACTTGACATTCTCGACATCCTCTTTTGATTTTTGACAGAAGGGCGCGCCGTAAGGTGCGCCCTTCTGTCTTTGTTTTCCTGCTGCCCTGTGGGATCTTTTCTCCGCTCCCTTCATAATTTGATCTGTTGTCCACTCAGCGGACACGATTTTAGAAAACCTTAATCTTCTCTTCAACGTTCTTTATACTCTGTCTGGTATCCTGAGTACAAAGAAAGGGGGGGCGTTTTGATGTCCACTTCTCCTTCTGCCACACTCCAAAGCGCGCAGGACCGCTCCATTTACATCCTTCTCACCCGCTCCGGGACCTGGTTCTCCCGATTCATCCACCTAGTCACCTCCGACTGTTATACCCATGCCTCCATCGGCCTGGACGGCCCCTCCGGGCCCTTTTACAGCTTTGCCCGCAAGTACGAGCATTTCGCCCTCCCCGCTGGCCTGGTGGAGGAGCGGCCGGGCGTCAGGAACCGGCAGATTCCATGCTGTCTCTATGAATTGAAGGTCTCCGACCCAGTCTACCGCCGCCTCCGGCGGCAGCTCTCCGGGATGTACCACCAGCGGGAGCGCTATCACTACAATCTGCTGGGCGCGCTGTCCTGCTATTTCAACCACCCGCTCCGCCGGAAGAACCACTATTTCTGCTCCCAGTTCGTGGCCACACTGCTGGAGGAGTGCGGCGCGGTAGAGCTCTGGAAGGACCCCGACCTGGTGCGCCCCGCCGACTTCTGCCGCCTGTCCGCCCTGCAAGCGGTCCACCAGGGCCCTCTGGACGTTCTGATGGCCGCCCCCACATAACACACAGCCCCCTCCGGAGCATTTTGTACTCCGGAGGGGGCTGTATTTCGTTACGTTCCTTCCTCTCCCCTGTCCGCGGCCCACTGCGGCCGGGTGAGGGCAAAAAAGTGGGTCAGCCGCCGCTCCCCCAGCAGGGGCACGTCGGTCTCCCGGGAAAACTGATAGCGGAAGCCGCACTTCTCAATGACCCGTCGGGACTTGCCATTCCCGTCATAGTGATTGCACCAGATGGTCTCAAGGCCCAGCTCCGTGAAGCCCCAGCGGATCAGTACTCCGGAGGCCTCCGGGATCAGACCCCGACCCCAGAAGGCGGGGCTGAGGGCATAGCCCAGCTCATCGTCCGGGCCGGGCAGCTCGTCCCGGTGCTCCCCCACAAAGCCGGCAGAGCCGATCACCCGTCCGCTCTCCCGGTCTGCCACCGCAAACACATTGGGGGCCGAGAACACGGTCCGAATGATCTCCCGGCTGTTCTCCACGCTGGTGTGGGGCGGCCACCCCGCGATGGGCCCCACCCGGGGATCCCGGGCATAGTCATACAGCTCCGCCGCGTCCCCCTCCTCAAAGGGACGGAGCAGCAGGCGGGGCGTGGTCAGTGTGATCATAGATCCTCCCTTCATAAAAGGGGGCGGCTTTTCTGTGCGGATCCCCTCCACACCGAAAAACCGCCCATTCCCAATTTCTAACTCCTAGTTGTCCCAAGGCTCCCTGTGGGGCTGCCAGCCCTCCACCAGAGGGCCCAGCTGCCCGATGGTCCTGGGAGTGCAGACGGCCACCACATCGATGGTCTCTCCATATTCCACCTGCTCCACCTTGGCCTCCTGATACAGCCGGTCCAGCAGCCCACCCTTGTCATAGGGCAGGTGGATGGTCACCCGCTTCACTCCGCTGTCCAGCCGCTGTCCAATGGCCTCCAGCAGGGCGGGGAGCCCCTCTCCGGTACGGGCAGAGATGGAGACGATGTTCTCCCCATGGGGACGGATCTCCCCCGTCCACAGGTCACACTTGTTGAATACCTCCAGCCTGGGGGTCTGGTCGGCCCCCAGCTCGTGGATGAGCTGATCCACCACCGCCGCCTGCTCCCGCCACTCGGGGTTGGACGCGTCGATGACATGGAGCAGCAGGTCGGCAAAGGAGAGCTCCTCCAGGGTGGCCTTGAAGGCCTCCACCAGATGGTGGGGCAGCTTGCGGATAAAGCCAACCGTGTCAGACAGGAGCACCGTGCAGGTGTCCGAGATCTCCAGGGTCCGGGTGGTGGTGTCCAGAGTGTCAAACAGGCGGTTGTTGGCCGGGATCTCCGCGCCGGTGAGCTTGTTCAGCAGGGTGGACTTGCCCGCGTTGGTATAGCCCACGATGGCTACCACCGGCACCTCGTTTTTGATCCGCCGCTCCCGCTGGGTGGCACGCACCCGGCGCACATCCCGCAGCTCGTCCTCCAGCTTGGCGATCTTTCTGTGGATGTGCCGCCGGTCGGTCTCCAACTGGGTCTCGCCGGGGCCGCGGGTGCCGATGGCGCCCTCCTGGCGCTCCAGGTGGGTCCACATGCCCAGCAGCCGGGGCAGCAGATACTGGTACTGGGCCAGCTCCACCTGGAGCCGTCCCTCCCGGGTGCGGGCCCGCTGGGCGAAGATATCCAGGATCAGGGCCGCCCGGTCCAGCACCTGGACGCCCAGCTCCTCCGACAGCACCCGCTGCTGGGAGGGGGACAGGGGGTTATCCACCACCACCATGTCCGCCCCCATGGCCCCCACCAGCTCCTTCACCTCAGCCGCCTTGCCCTCGCCGATGAAGGTGCGGGGATCGGGGGCGTCCTTGTTCTGGAACACGGTGCCCACGCACACGCCCCCCGCAGTCTCCAGCAGATCGGCCAGCTCCTCCATGGAGGTGTCGTCGGCGTTTTCCTCGGCGGACAGGCAGTGGGCGTTCAGGCCCACCAGCACCGCCCGGTTTTTCGCTTGCTTTGTCTCGTTTTCCGTCATACCGTCCTCCGCGCCGCGGGCCGCAGCCCCGGCGTCAGTTTTTCTTCAGTACTTCCACAATCTCCCCAATAAAGATGCGGTGATAGTCCCGCTCGGGGTACCACTTCCCGTCCAGCTCTCCGTCCAGGAAGTGGGTCGGGTCCATGTCCTGCCAGTACGCCTTTTTACACACCAGCACCAGCCCGGCCTCCTCAAAGTAGGGCGCGCCGCACGCCGCCCCGGCCACCGTGAAGCCGCACTCCTTGACCTTATCCACGTCCCGGCCGCTCTTGGAGCCGCACAGGGCCAGGGCCTTCCGGTACTCCTCCCCGAAGAAGGAGAGGGTGAAGCAGTCCTCCCGCTCCACGAACTCCAGGGTGTACCGCTGGGGGCGGATGTAGACCGTGGCCACCGGCTTCCCCCACAGCACGCCCAGGCCGCCCCAGCTGGCCGTCATGGTATTGCACCGCTCCGCCGTCCCGGCGGTGACCAGCATCCACTGCTCGCCGATCATGGAAAAGACATTCTGGTTCAGCTCCTTGGGGTCAATTCTGCCAAACATCGCTCTTACCTCCATCCGTTGATCACCGTGTCCGGATCGTCCACATAGACCGAAACCTCGCCGCACTGGGGGCAGACCGCGGCCTTCAGAATTCCCATCCGTCCGTCGCCGCGCACGAAGCTTCCCCCATTGTCGATGATAATTTCATGTTTATGCCCATCCTCCTTGACGTTCCAGCCCTCCACCATCTCTGTCCCGCAGCGCAGGCACTTGCGCATGGCCGTCTCCCTCCTTATTCTTATGCCGCTCCGGCGGCTGGTATCCTTCCGATGCAAAAGAGCCCGTACCGAAACCGGTACGGGCTCTTACATACGAACTTACTTCTTGTCCAGGCCGAACTTCTTGTTGAAGCGGCTGACGCGTCCGCCAGTATCCACCATCTTCTGCTTGCCGGTGAAGAAGGGGTGACACTTGGAGCAGACTTCCACGCGAATGTCCTTCTTGGTAGATCCGGTTTCGATCACATTACCGCAAGCACACTTGATCGTGGTCTGTTCGTAGTTGGGATGGATGCCTTCCTTCATGGTGTGTTCACCTCTTTCTCGTTCTGGATGAGGCGGCGCAGCAAACCTCCACGCCTTATAAACGCTAGGATAGTATAGCACAGGAAAACCGGAATTGCAACTGTTTTTTCGAGAAATTTTTCAAGTTGCCAGCGGCCCTTCACACATCCACCGCCTGATCCAGGGCGAAAAACCACAGGCACCGGCGGATCACCGGCTTCCCGGTGATCTCCTCCAGCGCCCGGCTGTAGGCCGCGAGCTGGGGCCGGTACTCCTCCGCCCGGGCCGCTACAGAGCGCCGGTCCACCCGGTCGGTCTTGAAGTCCACCACGGTGATGCCCTCCAGAGTCTCAAAGCAGCAGTCCACCACGCCCTGGAGGAGCACCTGCTCCTCCGCCCCGGCCTGGGGGTAGTAGTCCGCCGCCGGAACCAGGATGGAGAACTTGAACTCCCTCCGCAGGGAGGTGGAGGCCATCAGCTCCCGCCCCAGGGGAGAGGCGAAAAAGGCCGCGATTTTGGCCGGGTCCACCGCCTCCCCCTGCTGGGGGGTGAGGAAGGCCCGCTCCACCAGCCGGGCGATCTCGGCCCGCACCTGCTCCACGCGCTCCGTCCGCTCGAAGTCGATGTACTGCATGACCAGGTGGAGGGCGGTGCCCTTCTGGGCCGGGGTGAGGCCGAACTCCTCGGCGGCGAACCGGGGCCGCCCCAGGCGGATGGGCCGGGGGGGCCGGACCGCCGCCTCGGCCACCTCCTCGTCCAGCGCCCGCCCCTTGAGCTGGGTGGCGGTGAGCTTGGAGGGCAGCTCCACCTCCGCCCCGTGGGGATAATGCCAGGCCAGCCGGGCCGCCAGGGCGGCGGTCTCCTCCCCCGCCCCCGCGGAAATCATCTCGCCGTCCGGGGGACCGGATGGGGAAATGGCGCTCTCCTCCGGCTCCGCCTGGAACTCCGCCCCGTCCACAAAGCGGATATCCCAGGCCGGACCGAAGTCCGCCGCCGGGACGGGCACCTGCACCCCCGCGGCCCGGCGGAGGACCTCCCCGTCGGGCCGGGCCAGGGCGGGCAGCAGCACCCACTGCCCCACGCTCTGGCACCCGGCCAGCACCTGGGGCTCCACCGGACAGGCCGCGTCGGGGGCCAGCTTCTCCAGATCCCGCGCCCCGCCGGTGAGGGCCACCGACAAAATCAGCTTCTCCTTGGCCCGGGTCATGGCCACATAGAGCAGCCGCAGCTCCTCGGCCATCATCTCCAGCTCCAGCTTCCGGGCCACCGCCCGGCGGGCCAGGGTGGGATACTCCATCCCCCGCTCCACGTCCAGCCGCTTGGGACCCACCCCCAGCTTGGGGTGGAACAGGATGGGCCGGCTCATGTCCTCCCGGTTGAGCCTCCGCGCCAGCCCGCAGAGGAGCACCACGGGGAACTCCAGCCCCTTCGACTTGTGGATGCTCAGGATGCGCACGCCGCCCCCCTCCCGGCCGGGGGCGGGCAGGGCCAGCTTGGCCCCGTTCTCCCGCAGCCGGGTCAGGTAGGACAAAAAGCCGAACAGGCCCTTGTGGCCCGCCCCCTCGAAGCGGCGGGCCAGCTCCGCCAGGGTGAGCAGGTTGGACTGCCGCTCCTCCCCCCGCTCCATGGCACCGAACACCCCCAGCAGATTGGTGCGGTCGTAGAGCTGCCAGAGCAGCTCGTGGCTGCTCAGCTCCCCCGCGCCGAAGCGCAGCTCGTCCAGCTCGGTCAGAAAGGCCCGGCTGTCCTCCCCGCCGTCGGCGGTCAGGGCGGCGTAGAAGTCGGTATCGGGGCTGGCAGCCCGGAGCTCCGCCAGCCGGTCGGCGGAGAAGCCGTACACCGGGGAGCGGAGGACGGAGATGAGGGGCACGTCCTGCCGGGGGTTGTCCACGATTTGGAGCAGGGAGAGGGCCACGTTCACCTCGGTGGCGGCGAAGAAGTCGCCGCCGCCCTCCGCCTCCCAGGGGATGCCCCGCTCCCCTAGGGCGCGGGCGTAGTGGTGGAGCACCGTGTTGGGGGAGCGGAGTAAAATCACGATGTCTGCCGGGCGGACGGGCCGCTCGCCGCCCTCGCCGTCGGAGACAGGAAAGCCCCCGTCCACCAGCGCCCGGATGCGCTTGGCCGCAAAGCGGGCCTCGATGAGATCCCGGGCGGTCTTCTCCTCCTCCCCCTCGGCGGAGGCGTCCACCGCGTCCAGCTCCACGGCGTAGCGGCCGTCGGGCGGGAAGGGCGCGCCGGGATAGAGGGCCTCGTCGGCGGTGTAGTCCATCTCGCCGAAGTCGGCGGACATGACGTTGCGGAACACAAAGTTGGCCCCCTCCAGCACCTCCGGCCGGGAGCGGAAGTTCCGTGACAGGATGAGCCGCCGCTCCTCCCCCTCCGCCGCCTGGGTGTAGTCGGCGAAAGCGCGGTACTTGCCCAGGAAGATGGTGGGATCGGCCAGGCGGAAGCGGTAAATGGACTGCTTTACATCCCCCACCAGGAAGAGGTTCCTCCCCTCCCGGGACAGGGCGGTGAAGATGGCGTTCTGCACCTCGTTGGTGTCCTGGTACTCGTCCACCATGATCTCGTCGTACCGGGCAGACCACTGGCGGGCCAGCTCGGTGGGAGCTCCGTCCTCCCCCACCAGCAGGCGCACCGCCATGTGCTCCAGATCGGCGAAGTCCACCATGCCCCGGCGGGCCTTCTCGGCGGCGTAGGCCCCCTCGAAGTCCTTCACCAGGGCGAACAGCCCCCGCACCGCCGGGTGCACCGCCCGGAGATCCTCCAGGAGATCCGCCCCGCAGTCCTCGAACCACTCCCCCAGCTTTTCCATCCGCTTTTTGCAGGTGCTCCGGATGGCCTTCACCTGCTCCGCCGCGTCGGGGCAGTCCACAATCTTCTTGCGCCCCGCCGCCGGGAAGGGGATGGGCAGGGCGGCCCGGGCCGCGTCCCACCCCCGCCGCGTCCCCTCCACAAAGGCGTCCAGGGCCGCCAGGGTGGCGGAGAGGCTGGGGGCGTAATTGGCGTCCAGATTGGCGTCGCAGGGGCACAGCTCCAGGGCCCGGGCGATCTTGTCCCGCCAGTAGGCCCCCTGCCGCCCCGCGTCGTCCAGCAGCAGGCGGCCCCAGGGGGTCTCCCCCGGGTCGTCTACCCCCTCCAGGGCAAAGGCCCGCTCCTGCCCGTCCAGCCAGGCGGCGGGATTGGGGTGGGCCTGCACCCGCCCCCGGATGTCCAGCACGATCTGCATGAGCCGGCTGTCGTCCCGCCCGGCGGACATGGTGTCCACCAGCCGGGCGAAGTCGCTCCCCTCGGCGATGTCCTCATAGCGCCGGTCCAGCACATCGTTGAGGGCGCGGAGCATGAGGATGCCCGCCTCCCCCTCGTCGCACAGGCGGAAGTCCGGGTCCAGCTCCAGCAGGTGGCCGCACTCCCGCAAAAGCTGGGCGCAGAAGGCGTGGACGGTGGAGATCTGGGCCTTATAGACCAGGGTGGCCTGCCGCCGCAGGTGGGCGTCGGTGGGGCGCTCCGCCAGCCGGGCGGACAGCTCCTCCACGATGCGGCCCCGCAGCTCGGCGGCGGCGGCCTTGGTGTAGGTAATGACCAGGAAGCGGTCGATGTCCAGCCCCTCCCCCTCCACCCGGGCCAGGAGCCGCTCCACCAGTACCCGGGTCTTGCCGGAGCCGGCGGCGGCGGACACCAGCAGCCCGCCGCCCCGGTTGTCTACCGCGGCCTGCTGTTCACTTGTCAGGGAAAAGGCCATAGGGCGCTCCTTTCAGCTCAGCGGGGATGGGTTCGGTTCAGTCCTCCCACTTTTTGGCGTGGGCTTCGTTCCAGATCTCCGGGCTGCCCACGCCCACCTCGTCGTAGCGGTAGACGGGGTTCTTCCCCGCCCTGCGCTGCTTCTGGTAGTCCTTGAGCACCCGGATGGCCTTTCCGCCCAGCAGCAGGATGGCCACCAGGTTCACCAGGGCCATCAGGCCCATCAGCACATCGGCCAGATCCCACACCATGGAGAAGCTCATCTGGGCGCCAATGAAAATGGCGGCCACACAGGTCAGCCGGAACACCAGCAGCCCGGTCTTGGAGTCCCGGATGAAGCGGAAGTTGGACTCGGTGTAGTAGTAGTTGCCCACCAGGGAACTGAAGGCGAACAGGAAGATGGAGACAGTGATGAACAAGGGGCCGAAGGGGCCCACCTGGCTGTGCACCGCCGCCTGGACAAAGTTCATGCCCTCGGAGTAGGCGTCGATGGGCACACCGGAGAGGAGCAGCATGAAGGCGGTGGTGGAGCAGATGAGGATGGTGTCGATGAACACGGAGAGCCTCTGCACCAGCCCCTGCTTCACCGGGTGGGACACGTCGGCGGCCGCCGCCGCGTTGGGGGCGGAGCCCATGCCCGCCTCATTGGAGTAGAGGCCACGCTTGATGCCCTGCATGATGCAGGACGCGCCGATGCCCGCGAACATGGCCTTGGGATCAAAGGCCTGGGAGACGATCATGGAGAGCATATAGGGCACCTGGCCGATGTTCTTGACGGTGATGAAGAGGCCCAGGGCGATATAGATGGCCGCCATGACCGGGACGATGCCGGAGGTGATGGCGCTGATGCGGCGTACGCCGCCGAAGATGCACAGGCCGGTGAGCAGGGCCAGCGCCGCCCCCACCACCGCGGGCCAGACGCTCTCGGAGTAGCCGGGCAGATAGTACTGGAGGGCGGAGCCGGCGTTGTAGGCCTGGAGGGCGTTGAAGCCGTAGGCGAAGCAGGCGATGAGCAGCACCGCGAACACCACGCCGAAGAACCGGCTGCCCAGGGCCTTCTGGATGTAGTAGGCCGGGCCGCCCACCCAGTTGTCCCCATGCTTCTCCTTGTAGCACTGGGCCAGGGTGCTCTCAATGAAGGCGGAGGCCGCGCCGATGAGGGCCAGCAGCCACATCCAGAACACCGCGCCGTAGCCGCCGATGACCGTGGCGGCGATGATGGCGTTGGCCACCCCGGCGATGTTGCCGGTGCCCACCCGGGAGGCGGTGGAGATCATCAGGGCCTGGAAGGAGGAGATGTCCTTGCCGTCCTTTTTCTTCTCCCCCAGCACCCGCAGGGCCTCGGGGAACAGCCGGAACTGCACCCCGCGGGTGCGCACGGTGAAGTAGAGCCCCGCAAAAATCAGCAGGGCGATGAGAATGTAGGTATACAGAAAGTTGCTGGTGTTGCTCAAGAGCGCTCCAAAATTGATCATGCGCAGATATTCCTCTCTTTTCATTTCTTTGCTTTTTACTATTCTGTGCCTAGGCCTTGTTTGAAAATAGTCAACACGCCCAATCACCGGGCCTTTTGCCCTCTGGACGGCCCAATTTTTCCTTGAAAT